>ERZ1673736.9-NODE-9-length-293986-cov-62.876423_pt1 | contig 293986 bp, 276 predicted proteins | sample MGYA00580212_ERZ1673736 | MGnify/ENA primary metagenome ERZ1673736 (study PRJEB41218, sample SAMN15661752) | gut metagenome | host: Homo sapiens | place: Canada: London | collected 2015-08-20/2019-03-30 | study: EMG produced TPA metagenomics assembly of...
CGCCATGCACATAGTTAGCACCGCCTCCGGCCACCTTAAAGACATTGCTGCTGACAGGATAGGACACCACCTTGCTGTCCTCGTTCCCCAGAATGCGTCCCATGCTCATATGGTCGATGCCATCATCTTCCAGTGTCGCCTTGGACACAATAAATCTGCGATTGACAAATGCTTTGTCCGCACTTTTCCCGGAAATCTTGTCACTTTCTGTCAGCTTATCACGCTTGTAAATAAAGCCATGATCGGCAGTGACGATAAAATGATAGGTGTTGCCGCTGACGGAGATTCGATGAATCAAATCCACAATTTCCTGAACGGCTTCCTCACACGCATTAAACACCTCATCCTCGGTATTTGCCTTGTCTCCACGCGCGTCGATCTGATTATGGTATACATAGATGATCTGACGTTTTGTCAGCACATCTCGCAGCTCTGCCACTTTCAGATTTTTGATATCATCGAACTGTACACAGACACTATCCGGGTTATAGCTTTGCAGCACCTGCTGCCGACCTGCCAGATTATCGCAAAGGATACCATCTGCCAGTACCTGAAAATCATCCGTCATTTCCAGTGTCTTATGTGGCAAAAGTGCTGCCATACCGAGCCTCGTATAAGACGGAAGAACACTCAACTGTACAGAAAGTTTTGCCGTGCATTTCGGGTCATCCTGCATTCTGGCAAACAACTCCTGTCCTACCTCGTAACGCATGGCATCCGAAATGATGACCACGGTGCGTTCTTTGGTATAGCGCAGGTTGGCATTGTAAAACTCCCGCTGCAACGGAATTGCCGAAAATGCGGCATCCTGCTGAATTCCAGCATTCCAGGCAGGGAGCAGACAAGCCAGATATTCGTTCGTGTAAATATTTTCCACCAGCTCCCGAAGCGGTTCAAAACTTTCCGTGCTCTCCAGCTGGTCGTAATAATAGTAGAATTTCCGATACTGCTGATCCATATTGTAATCCGCAGCAAGATATCGGTCGATGATTGGCTTTAAGCCATCTGCGGCATGGTAATCCGCTTCTTTCACCATGCTATACGCGCTGGAAAGCATCTGATAGGTCTTCCCGGTCTTTCTGCCAAAGTGCATTTTAGCCCGTTTTTCACAGAGTTCCGGAATGGTAAATCCGTTTACGATTGCACCAATATCTTCCGAAACAAGTCTGCTAATGAGCCACTTTACCAGCACCTGATCCACGGCAAGGAAAGTGTCGCACTCCACCAAATCGTCCACTCGCATTCCTGCAAATGCCGAAAGAACATTCAGACCCTTGGCAACATGTGCCGACAAAGCGTCGTATTTATCCCGGTACAGGACGCTGTTCATCAAGCTATCGAGAAATGCGATGATATTACCGGACTTGTAGGAGACAAAGCTCTTCCATGCTGCCGGAAGCTCTGCCTGCACATATCGACCAGTATAAGTAACGAACAACGTTACCAGCAGCCGTTCCAGACTCGGCTTTGTATCAGTGTATCCGAAATGCTGCTCACAGAGCTGCCAGAATGCAGACAGCAGATCGTATTTTTCAAACTCCTGCAAGAAAGCATTGTCCACCAGCTCACCATCCGTCAACACGATGCGCACAACCTCTTCAAAAGAGCAGGTACGCGCCTTGCAGACTGCACTCAGCAGACCGACAAGGATATTTTCTTCATTGAAGTTTTCGATTTCCAGATCATAGAAGCGTTGGGTGCGCTCTTTGTTGGCGAAAAACTTGATGTGCTTCTCAATAACCGGCTTGTACTTTTCCTCAATACCGAGGTCAACCGACAGCAGGGAGGCACGGTCGGCAAAGAACCGTCTGGAATACAGCATTGTGTCTTCCAGATGGTTGTCCCTTACATCCGGCTTCGGAAACGGTGCATAAATCAGATAATTCGTGGTCTTATCCACACGCTCCAGAAAATACTTTGTATAGAACTGGTTATCCGGCTGGAGATGGTAGATCTTCGCATTCTGAAGCTCAACTGTCTCCATATCCTCGGCAAATTCTGCCTTATCATCGTACCAGAAAACCAGTTTCCGGGTCTCTCCGGTAAATTCCGCATTCAGGCGGTCTATAATTTGTTTCAGGTTCAATTCTGCCATATCATTGTCCTTTTTTCCTGTGATTGGTCTTTATCTCTTACAAGAGAACTCAGCAATAGCTTCATCTTTTTCCGGTAGAACTTTGTTCTTTTGATGTACCGTGGAATCGTCATGTGATACGCCTGCATAAATTCCAGTATCCATGCCAGATCATAGGATTTCTCGGTTGACCAGTCACGATATTTTCTATGACAGACAAGCCAGACACCAATGATATTGTAATCCAACGCATCTTCATCGGTTTCATCCTGAATACAATGACCGCAGAGGAAGCGGTATGCCACCGGATCATGGGCATATGTACGTTCAAAACGCTGCCATGCCGCCGCGACATCATCCTTTGTCCAGTGATTTTGCATTTTCCCACTCCCTCCGGTCATTTTTCTTATTTCTTTTCTTTCACCATGATATTCTTACTGTCTGCCAGCACCTCATAGAACTTGCCGTCCTGGGCGGTCTGGAGCTTGCGGTAGTTGACCTTTACGCCGTCATCGAGGTCAAGCTCGATACGGGAAAGTGCCAGATGGCTGATCTTCTCATCGTATTCCCGACATTCCTTCAGCTGCTTGGCAAGTTTATCCTTGCGCTTGGAGGCTGCTGCCACCTCACGGGCATTCTCGCTGTGATCCATCATATCCTGCATCCGGTTGATCTCGGATTCATATACACGCTGCATCTTGTGCAGGTAGTCGATACGCAGGTTGCCGATGGTATCCGGCGTGTATCGGTGCAGGTAAACCAGTGCCTTAAAGCCGTTCTGCTTGCCGCTGTCAAACAGCCAGTAGATCGGACGCTTGCCGGAGCCAGTGACAGAGTAAGTCTGGCAGTGATCCTTGAAGAAATCGTTCAAGAAGTAGTTTCGGATAATCTCCCGGCTGGTGCTGCCCTTATTGCCGAGGGCTTTTGCGATATAATCAAGGTTTGCTTCCAGCGTATCATCACCGTACACTGCTTTCAGCCATGCACACAGGCGCGAAACAATATCATCGTCCAGATATTCTTCATCAGTGATGGGGATAACATTGTCAGCATCCGGGAAGAACATTTCATCGACCACAACACCTTCATTACGGTATGCGCGTTCCAACTCTTCATCAGAAATCGTTCCAGGGCGGTCGTTCATCTTATCCACAAATGCCTGCAAGGAATACGGTTCTCCGGCAAAAAGCAGTCCATCCTTATAAGTAGAATAGCGGCCAAACATACAGCCCACTGCATAGCTCAGCAGGCTCTTGATATCCCGCTGCAAATCCGCCTTACGGACGGTCACATCTTTATCCTCCACTTCCGGGGTCAGCTCGTCCTGTAAGCCGTAAATGTCAATAAAAATGCGGTTCAGCTCTTCTTCGTTGGCTTTCAGCTGATTAAATCGGTCGTCACATTCCGCCTGCCACTGGGTAAAGGCTTCGGAAATCGTGGAAACATTGCGGAGCAATGGGTGTTTCTTAAAGTCCCAAGAGGTTTCAAAGGAATCCCAATCCAATTTTTCTTCTTGAAGAGTAGTATGTGTAAGTATCTCAACATCTTGTGGATCTCCCATAATAATGGGAACAAGCCCCATTTGCCCAACTTCAAACTTCATATTTGGTGCAAGAATTTCCAAAAGCACTTGAGATACTTTAGAGTTTAACAAGCCAAATAGATACCACAAATTTTTATTTGCATACACACACGGGCCTGATGCATTCGGAATAAATTCTTTTGTTTGATAACGAAATGCAATTTTACCAGTTGCTGTCGTATCATTCCACGAAATACAATCTTGGAAATAATACTGTGAGTTTCTTATTACGGAACGAAGCTTTCCATTATCATCTTTGAAGTTTTTTAGAGCTTCCCCATCATTTTCCCAGTTTACAACATAGCTGTTGTTTCCATACCAACGCCTAAAATCTCCACCTTTTGTCATCGGATACCACTTCGCATGATTATTCCCGTTGATTCCAAATTTAGCGAGTGCTATTTCAAACCAAAGTCGTGCAAATGTATCATTATCACCAGTGGTTAATCCTTTTCGTGGTGCTGCAAATTCGGTCAATGGTTTGCATTCATTTAGAATTGTCAAAAGGCGATCACTTACCCAATATGCAATAGGATAGCTCGCAATCTTCAAGAATTTATCTGGATAGGCATAGAACACTCCTTTTCCTTCTAAGAACCACTTTTCCTTTTGCTCAACAGAATCCACCGCTCCCAATTCATCAAACAACTGGCGGAATAACGCTTTATACATTTTAATATGACTATTTTGGACAACAAACGCTACTGTTCCAAAATCCGAACCAAATATGCCTCGTCCACAGTGAGCCACAGCAACAAACGTGTGCAATGCAAGTAATTTATACCGTAGCTGTTCAAAACTTGACTTCGACATCCACACCGGTATGTTGATCATTGCCATAAATCCATGAGGCTTGGACATACTCAGTGTTTTTTCCATGAATATCGTACTTAAATCATTTTTGCTATCAGGATAGTTTGCTTTCACAAAGCTATTTAAGCGTTCTGTACAATCAGCAACTGCTCTATAAGGCGGATTTGTGACCACTATATCATACTTTCTACTTGCAGTTTCGCCGATATCAATGAGCCGATTCAGCTGCTCGGCAGTATCTTCCACGCCCACGCTATCCATGCTGATCTGACCTGCGGTATCTTCTGCTGCCACAAACCGACGCAGCAAATCCCAGTTATAGCTCTCCACATTCAGGATAGAGCCATACTCCTTGGCATCGGTCAGAGTGTCCAGCAAACCTTCCAGCTGCATCTTGGCGGCGTTCTTCTCAATATCGTCCATGCCCGCACCAAAATATTTCAGGTGCGCACGGTTGATGCTGTTGCTCTCCTGAATGGCATAGACATGGCAGGTGTTCTCACCGTTGAGGATACGACGGTTGTACTGCCGTGCTTTCATCATCACGGCAAAATACGCCAGCTGATAGGCACGGTCATCAATGTCCAAACCGTAGATGTTATGTTCCAGAATGCTCTTTGCAGCATCACGCTGGCTGTAACCAGCACTCTCGTAAATCTGCATCAGCACATCAAAGGCGTATACGAGGATATGGCCGGAACCCATGCAGGGGTCGATGAGCTTGATGTCTTCCGGGTTCAGAGCGGCGTACTCTTTACGAATTTCCGAGAGTTTTGCCTGCACCTCCGGCTCCTGCTGTGCCTCTTCCAGATAGTATTTCCAGTTTTCTTTCAGGTCGCAGTCCGGGTGTCCTTCCACCCACAGACGGCCAAGGCTGTTTTCCACCATGTAACGAACGATCCAGTCCGGGGTGAACAGCTGGGTTACGGCAGGGATTTCCTCTTTGGTAATCTTTCCGTTCTTGGCAAAGGCAGCGGCCTTCGGCTCAGTGTTGTAATACTGGTACAACCAGCCGATGATTTCCACCTGACCACCGCGCTCGATGTTGAAGTCATCCTCCGGAATATCGTGAATCAGATGATAGACCACGCCATCCTGGTCAATAACGGACAAGCTGAGCAGTAGCTCGGTGTAGTTCTTTGTCTTTTCAAACAGAGCAGGCAGAATCTCGTTCAGGGCATTGCACTGTTTCAGGAACAGGATGCGGAACACCTCGTCCAGCTTGTTGTCCTGCTTCAGCTGGAAAATCTGAGCCTCTTCCTCCGCAGTGAAGGGCAGCTCTGCGTCAAACGGTGTTGTAACCAGATCCGGCTCCAGCTTTCCGCTCTCGGAAGAGAGCACTCGGATATGGGAAGGCAGATAGTCATTGACCTCCATGAAACGGATGGCGATCAGGCGGTTAAACCATGTATAGGCAACCTCCTCAATCACATACTGATATGCGGTTTTGTAGTCGGTATCTTTTTCCTTCTGCTGGATGACCTCTATCAGCTTGTCACGCTGCCGCACGGCCTCGCCGGAAATCGAATACGGTTCTGCGGTGCCGATATCGAAGAACTGAGTGCCGCCGAAGCTCTGCGGCAACGGCTTGGCAATGCCGTCCTCCGTAATACCGATCAGGCGGGCATCATAGCTGACATCTGCAATCAGCTTATTCCGCGCCCAGATCGCAAAATTCTTTATGGCTGTCTTGTTCATGGAGCCAATCCTCCTGTCATTTATAGTTCAATGTTGACGATTGTATCTTCGTCCATCTCTTTCAGCAGGTTTTCACGCAATGCGGCAAGGTATTTATCAATGTCGTCCTTGCTCTCCAGCCGCCACGATGCAGTCTTGGCAACTGTCTTAATGGAGACATTCTTCGTGGTGCGCACCTTATATACCGGCTGCGGTTCTGCGACCTTTTCTTCCGGTTTCACGGCCTCGCCGCGCTTCTTCGCCTCTTCTTCCTGACGCTTGCGCTCTGCCTCGGCCTTTGCCGCTGCTTCCTTTGCAAGGCGAATGTCCTCTGCGTTCATCTCATTGAGCAGGCGCAGCTTCAGTGCCTCCGCCTTATCTGCATAACTGCGCAAAGTGGAAACATTGTTGCAGTGCTCTGCACCGTCCATGATCTCCTTAAACAATTCCAGATAACGATTAAACCTTGCATCCTTATAAGGCTTGGTGTTCAGCACTTCAAAGACGCGGTTCCGATCCTGATTGATGGAATCCTTGACCGGCTCTGCCTGCTCTTCCAGAATGCGCATATAGCAGTTCATAAACTTCTCGCGCAGCTCCGGCAGCTTCGGAATTTCCTTGTAGGGCTTCGCCATCCGGACGATGGTACGCATCTTAGCCACCACGTCTTCCAGTTCTGCATCCACGATGTAGGTCTTGCTGTCCTCGTAGATATTCAGCATATCCAGCGCACGGGTGAAGATAGTCAGCTGTTCACTGCCAAAGAAATCACGGATAGGCTCATAGTCTTCGCCAAAATCCATCAGATCATCCTGCTCGTCAAATACGGTCTTAAAGAATTCCAGCGGTGCCTGAATCTGCACCAGTGCGGAAAGCCGCTTCTTACCCTTTTCCAGAAGTTCTTTTCCCGGATAGGCATAATTCTCATATTTCGGTTCCAGCCGCTCAATCTCGGTGATCCGATTCTCGCAGTAATGCTGGAAGTTCTTCATGATGGTATCTTCGTCATCGGCAGGCGGCGCCACCTTGAACAGCTCTTTCATCACGGTGCGGACGGCCTTTTTCTGGTTTTCCGGCACACGGACGCGCACTTCCGTCAGCAGCTTATCCACGAACTGCTTCTTCGTGATATAGCCGATGATTTCTTCTTCGGAACGGTTGTTCAGATTGACACTCTCACCGTTGACCGTAAAGGACAGGTCTCCACGCTTAAAGAGACGTGCCACCAGCCAATGGATGTCATCTTCCACAAAGCCATAGGGTGCTTTCATAAAGCGATCCTTGATGGTTTTCATAGAAGTTTTCATGTGCATCCGGGAGTTGCCCGCCACGAATTGCAGCACATCATCCAGTGCGTGAACATTGGATTCTCCGGTATCTCCCAGTGCCAGCGACAGCTGGTTGCTGGTCTTGAACATCTTCCGGATGTCTGCTTCGCCCATCGCTACGTCGATGTAGGACAGCTTGTGGTAAACCGTCTGCACCAATCTTCCGATTGCCTCGTTGATGCGGCTGGTCACTTCCTTGCCGGAGGTGTGTAGCACATCACCATTGACATAGATGGTAGCCTCTTTCAGAGCTTCCGTCAGGTAAAGCTTGGCGTTACCGTTGCGTTCCCGCATCTCTACGCGCTTTGCTTCCTTAATGGTCTCATACTTGGCAAGCTGCACAGAAGTGTTCTTGCGCAGGAACCGCTCAATTTTCAAGTATGCCCGCATTTCCGTCAGGAACGCATCATCATTCGGCAGAACCACAAGAACTTCCTTGCCCTGGCCAGAGAGCAGGCGCAGCGTACCATCATCGGTGCCGCCCTCATACCACGGGGTCAGCACACGGAGGCCGATATCGTAATTCTGGTTTGCCTTATAGGGGCGGTCATCCACTGTCTGATTGAAGGAGAACGCATACCGTCCACTGAAGCTTGGGTACTGATACTTCTTGCTGGAGAAAATGTCCTCATAGATCATCTCCGCAATCTTCGTGATGACCTCCGGCATCTCCACATTTTCTTTTTCGATTTCGTTGTTGATTTCCTGTTCCTCATCGGTCAGGAAAACATAGATGGAGCCATTCTTCTGGATCAGCATCTGGCGCATCAGCACTTTCAGTGCATCCTCCACCTGTGCTTTCAAAGAAATACGATCATCGTCAATGCTGGTAATCATCAGGCTGACGATGTTGTCCACGTTGGCTTCGATCTCCAAAACATATTTAATCAGGAAAAGGGTCTTCAGCACATTGATGGCAAAGACATCTTTTTCCTTCTTTTCCGGGTTGATATAACTGTTGTCATAAGCGCGGATGATCACGCTGCTGTGGCTGTGGTCAAGGAAGTTCTCCAATGCATCATAGAACCGATAGAACGGCACGATTGCCCCCATCTCATCGTCCATCAGCTGCATAGCAGACTCTTTGAACAGAGCTAGCATGGAACGTTCACCTTCGGACAGGTGCTTGCCGGATGCACCGTGGGTACGGATGCTGGTCAGCACGCTGGCAAGCAAATTAAACTGGTATGGAACAAAAGGATAAACCTCTGCAAAATCTTCTGCGTTAGCGTACAGTTTTTTCTCCACACCGTCGTTGAAGACAATCAGATTTTTGATGATGGTCGCTTTCTGGTCATAGAGCAGACGCAGGCTCTGTGCTGCGGTCTCTGTCTTATCCAGAATACGCTTTTTGATAACAGCGTCTACATTGGCAGAGGACAGAGAAAGGCGTGTATCGAAACGTCCTTGAATCTTGGAGAAGTCGTTCCCCTTCACCTTGGTAATGGAGTCGATATCCTGCTGGCTCGTTACGATTACCCAAGCCTTACCCATGCATTCCTTGCCCAGTTCTTCCGTCACTGTCTGAAGGTTCAGCATCAGCTTGGAATCATCACCAATGTACTGACCGATCTCATCCACAAGGAAAACAACATGGTGGTTATTGCCTTTTTTATCAATGTAGGACTTTACACGCTTAGCAAAATCCTCAATGCTGATCTGGTAGCCCTCGGTTGCTTTCTCGCACCAGTTACGGGCAGCTGATTCGCTCATGAAATCCATGTCAGAAAGAACATCGACAACAGAATCTTGAATGAAATCGAAGTCCTGACGAGAGCTTTCCCACGGATCTCCATACTCTTCTTCAAACTTTTCCTTAAACTCTTCAAAACGACCTTCCTCGGAAAGCCTGCGCTCCAGGTCAGCAAGGTGAGGCATGGAGCCGCAGAAGCCCTGCATTTCATTGAAGACCTTCAGGAATACGTTCACAATGGCATCTTTATTTTCTTTGCCATTCGAATCGCTTTTGGAATCAATGTTGAAAAGAATTACGTCCGATGGGGTGTTTGCTGCCAGCTGCATATCTGCCAGCACCATCTGATTGGTAATCTTCTGATCCTCAATGAAGTAGTCGATGGCATGTTTGTCTCCGACCTGTTTATTCTGAAGCAGATAGGACAGGATTTTCAGGAAATGAGATTTACCACTTCCAAAGAAGCCGGAAATCCAGACACCCATTTTCGGTGTGGTTCCCTGAATACCTTTTTTATATGCTGCAAAGAAATCCGCAAAATGACGCTGAAGCTCACGGGTCACAACATACTCTTCCAGCTCCTGCGCTACATTTGTTTCTTCACCCTGACCGACAATGATAACGCCCTGTATCTCACGGTCAATTTTCTTTCGGAACATGTCCTTGATCTGCATAACTGTTTCCTCCATCCATTACTTTACCAGTCGGAATGCCCGGTAATAGTTATCGTCTTTAATCTCATTGAACAGGATCAGCTCCTGCTCATTATAGGTTCCCGGAAAGAACATCACGACCGGGCAGCGCACAAACGCCTGGTGCAAGTTGTTAAGCACCTTGTGGGAGCGCAAAATCGGATAGCACTTGCCGATACCGGTCAGGAACACAACTGCATTCTCCGGCGTATGTTCTTTGATATATTGCACGATCAGGCTGTCATCGTCATTCACCTTCATGGAGTTGGTCACTGCCTTGACGATACGCTCGATTCCTCGCTTTTTTTCAAAGTCATAACACTTTTCCATAAAGTTTTTCTTTTCCAAAAAGTCAATGATGATATCATACAGGTCAAAGACCACAAGCTCAAAATCATCATCGCCCCGGTCGTTCTTATTTTTCAGATACTCTACACGCTCCCGAACTTCCAGTTCCTTTTCCGGTGGATAATCAAACACCCAATAGTTGACCTCATTTGCGCGGCCTGTTCCTTTTCGGAAAGACGGCTTATGGATTGCAAGCTCCATCTCGTCCAGTCTTTGGCTTAAATCCATTTCATCTTACCCCCGTCAGTGTTTTTACCATGATGCCAAGGTCATGGTCATAAAGCCAATGCTCAAATGCAATATCAAGAATTGGCTTCAGTATTTTTCTTGTGCTGTTTGCCTGGTTGCTTTCTAAAAGTCCTGCTTCATAAAGCTGTGTCTTATAGCAGGAACCGAGACGGCGCAGCGTATAGTCTTGAAGAGAAGCCACCTTCTCACTCTGTTCCTGCTTATTTTTGAAAAATATCCGGATATCTGCATCCGTCAGCTCATCGGAACCAAGAATCATTTTTTCCCGCACTACTTCATACACAAAATCAAAGAACAGCGTGTCATGCAAAAGAGCCGCAGTCAGCACAAATAATTTTTGTGTAGCAAGATCACTGCTCAGAAAGATTGGATAAAAGCTTTCATCTAATGTCTTGATACGGGCTGTTACGGTAGAATAAATCTGCTGCGCTCGTAGTTTTGTCGGTGCACCATAGATGTTTGTCTCTTCATTCAACTTTTTAATATCTGCAAAGCTCTTACCCTCGCTCAAAAGCTGCACAGTTTTCCGAAATTCCATGAACCAGAACGAAAATTTCACGGCTCCAGCACTATACGGTTTTCTTTCCATCTTCGTTCTCTCCATTTCCGGATTTTGTTTTAATGTATCTGCCGCTTTTGATTCTGGCATCCTTCGGCTTTTCGGCGTTAATAGGAATGACCCACTGATGGCCTAAACGCTCGGCACCATCAATTCGCCCTTCTGTGCATAATGTCTGTACTCTCCTTGTGCAGATGCCCCATTTTTCAGAAGCCTGCTTAATCGTCATGAAATCCATACGGAACCTCTTTTTCGATGTCTAAAGTCACTCGCAGCAAGTTAAAATTTCTCATTTATATTCTACTCCAAGAAACGAACAAAATCAATCGAAAGTTCTTCCAAATTTTGAACGATTTTTTTAGAATCCACTCTTCTGCAAGCAGGGCTTTCGTGACACGAAAGCGATTTTCTGCTTGTTGGGGAAACTCCCCAATCCCCATAGAACGCTGCCTGCGGCATCGGGCTGCGCATCCGTTCCGGATGCTTTAACGGCAGTTCCTGCCAAAGAAAAAGCCCGGTGCAGCATGAGCATTACGCCCACACTGCACCGGACATTCCATCATCTACTATTCTCTCTATTTTCTTCTCCCTGCTCATGCGTATGCTCTTTTTTCTGCTCGTCCTCTTTTAGGATTTCCTGCACGATTTTCTGTGCCACAAGCCAATCCTGCATTTCCGATTTGGTCTTGCGGTACTCTGCATAGGAGCTTTTCTTTCGTTCCAGAAGCATTGCATACTCTGCGTTCAGCTCGCTGATGCGCGGGAGCTTTTTGTCAGAACCGTTCTCTTTCTTATAGGCATCAAACGCCTTTTTCGCTGCGCTGCGTAAGGCCAGCGAATCCCGATGAGCTTCATAGAACTCCCGATTGTAGCCGGATGCCTTATATGCAGCAAAGACATCTTTTGTCTTGGCATAATTGATTAGATGCTTCCGCAGCACCGACACTTCTGACATCCGTGCCTCATCTGCTTTTACAGATTCCAGCAGCGCATCGCAATTTTCAGAAATTTCCTCTGCCTTTTCTTTCAGCTCTGCATAGCTCTTGATTCCATGCTCTTCCATGAACATCATAGCTTTTGCCATCTGCTTCAGATTAAAGACTTTCGCCCAGCGCGCATATCCCGCGCCTTTGCCCGCCTGCATTTTGGCACGGACATCAATAAGGAACGACAACTCCGCCTTCTGATGCACCTGTGACGACCGTGCGCTTGTGCGGTTTTTCTCTACAAATTTGCTTTTATGAACCGCATTTCCAGCAATCACTTCGCAAAGTTCTTCAACCGAATATCCTTTACCAAGAGAGCGGAAACGAGCAAATCTGGCGTGGCCTTTTCCCCGCAGGGCAGGCTGTTTTCCATCTTTATACTCGTACCCTGCTTCCTGCAAAATTTCAATCAGTTCCCGGAAGTCTTTTGGTTTTCTTGCCAATGCTGCATCAATGGCCTCGCAGATTTCATCCCGCTGCGATTTTTTCTCCGGGTATTCCGTTCTCTTCTGCCGCTCCCCGTAGGGCTTCCGGATTATGACCGACAACCGGTGTTCCAGGCAGACGATATCACTGAGCCTTGCCAGTGCAAGACCGGATAAGCGAAAATCTCGGAATTTTCTGGTGAAGTCTAATGTAGTCGAATTAAAAATAATGTGGTTATGAATGTGTGCACGATCAATATGGGTAGCCACGATAAAGGCGTGTTTTCCCTTGGTAAATCGCATGGCCGTCTCATACCCAACCTTGTTTGCTTCCTCCGGCGTGATCTCTCCAGGCTTAAAGGATTGCCGAATCTGATATGCAATTACATCATGCGCCTGGGTTCTACCGGTGATATGCTCATACTGCCGTTTGGAAAGCAGAAATTCTTCATCACAGGTCTTTGCATCACAGGCATACGCGCTGATGTATTTTCCATCTTCCGTCTTTGCTGCATTCTCAGAATAATCAGTACGGTCAGCCAGGCACTGCGCTACCGTCTTTCCTTTATTGATATGCAGCGCAATTAGTCTTGTAGCCGCCATTTTCATATTCCTCCATCTAAAAAGAGCTACCCGAAGGCAGCTCTTACCAATCCACTATTCTCATTTTAGCATCCGTTCTCGGTCATAAGCTCCCTGCAAATAAACTGCCTGCTTGATGATTTCTTCCATATCGAAATAGACGCACATAATGCTTTCGTACAGCTTCCACACATTAGATTCGCTGCCTCCCACCATTTCCATCAGCTGGTCTTCCATCTTCGATTGCTCAGACTGTTTTTCCTGATAAGCTGTCTCTTCCACAAAATAGTTCTCTCCATCTGTTTCCTCGTACCGTAAATCATAATAATCTTTCATAAACTGAATATCCATCTAATCCCTCCTGAACTCAAACTGTCAAAACATCCTCTACACGCTCGCACAGCCGTTCCATCAGTTCCATGATGCCGCCCGCACCAACCGCAGCTGCGAACAGTCCCATCTCAATCAGGGTCAGCAGGAACGCATCCGTCCAGCTCGCCCGAACCACCGAATAGATGCCGCAGCCAAGAACGAACAACATAACCGGCGAAAGCACCCACAGGGATAGCTGCATCAGCAGATTCCCGATAAAGCACAGAAATCGCAGCAGAAACGCAACCGGCAGCAACAGGATTTTCAGCACCAGTTTCAACAAAAAACTTACGATCTTCATGGATTTCACCCCTTCATTTTTCTTTTCATCTTCATTTTACCGTACCCGCTTGCCAAACACCACGATGTCAACAGGGAAACCTCCAAAAATATGTAACGGCACAGACAGTTTCATCTGTGCCGTGTGCTGTAGAAATCCCGCACATTTGCGCCCGTCAGCGAATACCAGAAAGCCTCTTCAGGATCAGCTTCTGCATCTCCCAGAGTTCATCCAGTCGCTTCTGCAAATCCCGGATATCCTCCGCATAGATGCTTCCGGATTCATTGGCTCGTTTTGCGTACTGGTTCAGGTTGTTGCTGCATCGGCGAAGAAGGGTGGATACCTGCACCACATCCGACAAATCAAGATTTACGCAGTACCCGTCCATCGCCATCTTTCTCATATAGGCACCGGTATTGCGGATGCCTAATTCTTTCTGCTTTTCACGAATCCTCGCCAGCTCTTCCGGATTTACCCGGACGTTGATCCAGTGTTCCCGAACACTCATAGTGCCACCTCCTCATCATCTCGATGTGCCATCGGCGGAATGCGACCGGCACGGTCACGCAATTCTGCCAGGACAGACGGTTTTTCCGTTGTTTTCTCACGGTCAGGATCATCATTTCCACGGTCATCCATATTCAGCAGTGCGTCCAGTTCAGCCAGTCTTGCACTCTTTTCCGCCAGTTCTGCCTCCTGGGGGAACGGCTTTCCAAGCTCGGCCTGCGCCGCTTCCTGCTGGCTCCTGAGATTGTCCAACTGTTGTTCCGCCTTTTCCAGTCTTGCAGGAATCCCGGCAAGAGCATTGTCCAGACGCTGGATATTGCCCGCAGCACTGGTGCCGATGGGCACTCGGTGGGTCATCTCACCTTTCAGCAGCACCTGATACTCTTTCTGGAAGCTGTCAAACGTCAGCTCCATCTTGAAACCACGGTAGCTGCCAAGCGGCACCGGCTCCAGACTCTGATTGGCTTTACAGACCGCGAGGATTGCTTCACCGGCCTCAGCTTTTTCAGTAAATTGTGTGCCATTCACCTCCATACCGCAGAACCCCTCTTCCGGCAGCGGATGTGCCGCCACCGTCCGAATATCCGACTGAAAGCCCTTGATGAACCCTTGCGTTTTCTCAATCTCCGCAGGGAAATATTTCATCAATTTATCTTCCAATCGGTACTGCTGGCTCTGATGATCCGCCTTCAATACTTTCAGCCTTGCAACATCTACATCCAAGTCCATTTTCTCCTTGATTTGCGGGTCTCCGGCACAAAGTGCCTTGATCTCTGCATAGGAAAGAGCCTGCTCATCTACATCATCACAGGAACGTACCGGAGATTTGCTGGTCATGATCTGGCTGATAAATTTCTGCTTATTCTCCAGTGTCTGATAGAGGTAGGCATCAAAAGTTCCTTCCGTCACATACTGATAAACCTGCACTTCTTTGTTTCGGTTTCCCTGACGGATGATACGACCATTTCGCTGGGTCATGTCCGCAGGCCGCCAGCCCACATCCAGATGATGCACGGCCACCAGCCTGTCCTGCACGTTCGTGCCTGCACCCATCTTCTGTGTCGAACCTAACAATACCCGTACCTGTCCGGTACGCACTTTGGCAAACAAATCTTTCTTTTTTGCCTCAGTATCGGCATCATGAATAAATGCGATTTCTTCTTCCGGCACACCGGACTGAATTAGTTTGGCGCGGATATCCTCATAGACATTGAAGGTTCCATCGTTCTTCGGCGTGCTGAGGTCGCAGAACAGCAACTGGGTCAGCTTATCCGACTGTCCTTCCTCATAAATCCGAAGCACATTCCGCACACAGGCGTTGAGCTTGCTATTTGGGTCATCCGGCAGGAGCGGATTCATCAATCGCTGATCCAGTCCCAGCTTTCTGCCATCCGATGTGATTTTCAGCATGTTATCGACCGACGGGTCTACCACACCGGAATGCACAGCCGCCGCCCGTTCCGAAAGCTCCGCCACCATCGCCTGCTGATGCTCCGAAGGCTGCACCACCACGGTTTCAAATTTTGCCTCCGGCACCGGCAGATGCAGCTGATCGGAAGTCTTGATATCTGCCACTTCCTTGAACATATTCATCAGCTCCGGCAGGTTGAAGAATTTTGCAAATCTTGTTCTTGCCCGGTATCCGGTTCCTTCCGGTGCCAGCTCAATGGCTGTGGTGGTCTCACCAAAGGTAGAAGCCCAGCTGTCGAAATGGGTCAGCCCTTTCTGCTGCAACGTACCGTACTGGAGATACCGCATCATGGTGTAAAGCTCCGTCATGCTGTTGCTAACCGGGGTGCCGGTCGCAAAAATGATGCCGCGCCCGCCTGTCAACTCGTCCATATATTGGCACTTCATAAACATATCCGAAGATTTCTGCGCTTCCGATGTGGACAAGCCTGCAACATTGCGCATTTTTGTGTAGAGGAACAGATTCTTAAAGGCATGTGCTTCGTCTACAAACAGTCGGTCTACGCCCAGCTGCTCAAATGTAATCACATCGTCTTTTCGGTCGGTTGCCCGGAGTTTCTCCAATCTCGCCTCCAATCCTTTCCGGGTCTTTTCCATCTGTTTGATGGAGAAACGTTCACCATTCTGGGATTTCATCTCAGCAATGGCGTTTTCGATTTCATCAATCTGGGCAGTCAAAATCCGCTCCTGCCGTTCTGCGGACACCGGAATTTTCTCAAACTGGGAATGCCCGATGATGACTGCATCGTAATCACCAGTAGCAATTCGTGCGCAGAACTTCTTTCTGCGGGCCGTTTCAAAGTCCTTTTTGCTTGCCACCAGCAGTTTTGCACTCGGATACAGGCGCAGAAACTCGTTTGCCCACTGAAGGGTCAAATGATTCGGAACGACAAACATGGATTTCTGGCACAGTCCCAGCCGTTTTGCCTCCATAGCAGAAGCGGCCATCTCGAAAGTCTTACCGGCACCCACTTCGTGGGCCAGCAGTGTATTGCCACCGTACAGCACATGAGCAATGGCATTCTGCTGGTGTTCCCGCAGCCGGATTTCCGGATTCATGCCGCCAAAGCGGATGTGGGAGCCATCGTACTCACGAGGACGGGTACTGTTGAACAGCTCGTTATACTTTTCCACCAGGTCCGCACGGCGATAAGGGTCTTTCCACACCCAGTTCTGGAACGCATCCTTAATGGCCTGCTGTTTCTGCTGGGCGAGGGTGGTCTCCTTTTTATTCAGAACCCGCTTCTGCTTGCCGTCTGCATCCTCCACGGTATCGTAAATACGAATATCCCGCAGATTCAGCGTATCCTCCAGAATTCGATAGGCATTGGCACGGCTGGTGCCGTAGGTCATATAGGCATGAACATCATTCCGGCTCGGTGTACTCTTACCGGTGATCTGCCATTCTGCCGTCATGGGAGAGAATTTCACTTCAATATTTCTGCGCAGATAGAACGGCGGTTCAAAGGTTTCTTCCATAAACTGCTGGATATAATCCCGATTGACCCATGTGGCACCAAGGCGCACATCAATCTCCGACGCATCCAGGTCTTTCGGCTGTGCTTTCTTCAAATATTCCGTGTTTACCGCAAAGGCAGGGTCAGAAGCCGCAGCCAGTTCTGCCACGCGGAGTTTTTCCCGGACATTGCCGGACAGATATTCATCAGCCGTCACCCAGCCGGTTTCCTCGCCGCCCTGCGTCATCGGGTCTTTGAAAATGACACCATGCAGTTCCTGCTGGATTTTTTCAAATTCTCCCGGTGTACCTAAAAGCTCCGACATATAGGGCAAATCCACTTTGCCGCGCTCTCCGATGGAGATTGCCAGAGCCTCTGCCGGAGTATCTACGCTGGTAACAGCCCGTTCCGGTCGAATCGTCCGTTTGGTGAACATGTCCGCCTTGGATTCCAGCCTGCCGTTTTCATCTACATTTTCCAGAGAGCAGAGCAGATAATAAGACGAATCTTCTGAAAAAGCCTGCGCATTTGCACGGGAGTTAATAAGCCCATACTGATCGGCGAATCGGTCATAGGCTACATTCAGTTCCCGCTGTTTCTGGGCAATCGCGTCCTCCGGGTAATCGTTCAGCTGATAGTCGATCAGTTCCTGCACAATGGTACGAAGCTCCACCATGCCCTTGATCCTGCCGGTGGCTGTCGCAGAAAGGTCAGCCTTTCGCATGATGCTGTTCTCACGGAAGTAGACATCCCCATCCACCACCGCATAGGAGAAGTTCTTTACATTGGGGTCTGCCGGAATGGTTTCGCCCTGCAAGGACAGTTCTTCCTCCGGTGCCAGCTCCTGCGCTTCATAGTGACCGCCGATATGCTGCACAGCCTCATGCAGCTGGTCTCCCAGATCCTCATCCGGAATCGGAATGACCGTACATTCTTCCTTGCCGTACTGGGTACTTTCCGTTGTAATCTCACCCAGCACCATTTCCGGGTGGTCAACAAAATAGCTGTTGAGGGTAATACCCTCCGATGTCAGCCCCAGATGCACCCAATCCGGTTCGATATCAATGGGATGGTCTCTCTTTTGCAGGAAAATGATATCCGACACCACATCCGTACCGGCATTGGCACGGAATGCGTTGTTGGGAAGTCGGATAGCTCCCAGCAATTCTGCCCGCTGCGCCAGATACTTTCGTGCGTCCGGATTTTTGGAATCCATCGTATAGCGGCTGGTAACAAAGGCCACGATACCACCGGGCCGAACCTGATCCAGTGCCTTGGCAAAGAAATAGTTGTGGATAGAAAATCCGAGTTTATCATATGGCTTATCGCTGACACGGTAGTTGCCAAAAGGCACATTGCCCACGGCCAGATCATAAAAATCACGCCGGTCGGTGGTCTCAAAGCCTGCCACCTTGATTTCTGCCTGCGGATACAGCTTTTGCGCAATACGCCCGGTGATGGAATCCAGTTCCACACCATAGAGCCTGCTCCCCAGCATGGAATCCGGCAGCATACCGAAGAAGTTGCCGACACCCATCGACGGTTCCAGAATATTGCCTTTCTCAAATCCCATACCGTCCAATGCTTCATAGATTGCACGGATCACGGTAGGGCTGGTGTAGTGCGCATTCAGAGTCGAAGCTCTGGCTGCGGCATATTCTTCTTCCGTAAGAGCTGCTTTCAGCTCCTTATATTCGCCTGTCCAGGCAGTTTTCTCTGCGTCAAAGGCATCTGCCAGCCCGCCCCAGCCGACATAATTGGCCAGCGTTTCCTGTTCCTCCGGTGTCGCATCCCTGTGCTGATTTTCCAAGGTTTTCAGCGTATAGATGGCATCCATGTTGGCACGGAATTTCTGCTTTGAACTGCCTTCGCCGAGGTGAAAGCTGTTGATGCGGTAGTTCTCCGCATGTTTTGCTTCATGCCCTGCCCGGAACGCTTCTTTTTTTCCAGAATTCAGATCAACCACCAGATTGTGCAGGTGAACATTTTCCTCATGCCCCAAAATTCTTGCCAGATTTTCCTTGCTTTCCGAGCGGAAGATCGGATACACGGAATCCGGGTCCCGAAGTTCCACATCGAAAAGCCCGACTTTTTCAATCGTAAATGCCTTTCCGTCCAGATACAGCGTATCGCCAACGCGATAATCCGGCTGCACCGGAGCTGCGGGTTCTGGCTGCACAGTTGCAGGCTCTTTTTCAGACTCCATGTTCCTGCCGCGAATCTCCTGCAACGCCTCTGATGCACTCACATAATCGGCAAATGTCTGCACTTTTCCGTCCGAATATCCGTAATACTCTTCTTTGACATAATCCCAGATGGCAAACGCATCTTTAGAATCCGGAAAGTTCTCGCCGGTCATTGTGACCACAAACCGTTCATCCGGTGCATAGCCAGACTCTCTGGAAAGTTCGCTGGCGTGTTCCTGCATTTCCAGTACCAGAGGATCTGTCTCTGCGTGAGCCGATTCCTGTACTTCTTCGGATTCCACATCTGGGAATGGAATGTCCTGCTGCAAATTCTGCTTGCTCTGTTCAACATAGAGCCAGTCTTTTGCTTCCCGTTCCTGAACTTTTTCAATCAACTGCTGGCGGTAGGTCTCTGCCTCCCATTCGCTGGTAAACTCTTCGCTGACACCATCCGGCTCCACATGAATGCCGTCCTGAATATCATCCCAGACCGCATAACCATCGTCTGTCTCCATCACGGTAAACCGCTGTGGTGCCGCCAGTTCACTCCGGGCATATACATTCGCAGCCGTATTCAGCATGTTGTCCACATGCTCATTTCCGGTATCGTAGCGTTCCGGTGGCGTTGGCGGAAACACATGGGCGGCAGTCGGCATAGGAAGCGGCGCGCCGTATTCCTGCTCCAGCTTCCGATACTCTTCCATTTCCAGCGCGGTCAGGTACTGATCATTTTCCACAAGCCGGTCTAACCGCTTATCCACCGCCGACCATGTGAGTCGCACTTCCCGGTCATGGTCATAATTGCGAAGCAGAATACCTCTTCCGTTATAATCGGCAAAACCGCGACTGCCATCCATAAAGGTATAGCTGTGGCCACCGAGACCGTATTCCGCTTTCAAGAATGCAGCTCGTTCTTTTGCGTCCCCTTGCTGCTGATACAGCGCATAAATACGGATCTTTCCGCCTTCAAAATTGGAGCCTGTCCGCAGCATCCGGTCGATTTCATCCTCAGAAATGACAAAAGCGGAGGGCTTTTCGCTCTCCGCTTCTTTGGCTGCATTTTCTGCCGCCGCATCAATTTTCTGAATCTGCTCTGCTTCGGACTGAAACAGACTCATGAAGTTTAACTGTTGATAAGTTCCGTCAGAATGACTTCCTCTGCCTGCGCTTTCAGCATGTTCATGTGCTGCACCCAGGCCATCTGGTTTGATTTCTTGTCCGGTGCCGGATTCGCTTTCAGAAGATCCGCCATCATCTGCTCCATCCGTGCGGTCGCGGTCTCCTGAATCTCCCACAGGTGCGGGTACAGCTTCTCGGTCAGGATCAGGTGATTGTACAGCAGCGTGTTGTTCTCCTGCAGAAACGCTCTGCGCATCCTCCCGTACTTGCCCAGGGGCTTCTGTTCCTGCACCGACAACTGGATGTCCGGAATCAGGTAATCGCCGTTCTTCGTGTAATTCAGCTCCATCATAGTTTTGGCTCCTTTCTGCCTGCTTATCTCTTTCATAGGTTCGGATCGTGCGTTCAATTTCCCGGAAGATCTGGCTGGACATTTCGCTGACCGCAGTTCCCAGCACATTGGCGGCAGCCTGCGTATTAAAATCAAAGATGTCCAGAAAATCCTCGTGCTCAAAATAGTCATCTGCATTGCCCACCGTCCGGGTAAAGACGGAATATGCGATGCTGACAGCGGCAGCTCTCTTAAAGGAAGCTCCGATGTTGAGTTCATCATATCCTTCCAGATAGGAATCTGCAACGATGTCACTGATCTGCCTGCGGTTTTCCTCCCAGTAATCCCTTGCAAGGCGTTCTGCCGCTTCCATGATATGATTTTCCAGAGACCCAGCACCGGCAGAAACATCAAATGCTGTATCCAGTGCGCGAATGATTGGCTGCTCATGCTCCGCATTCATTTTCCAGAGCTGTACCGGTCGGGAATTCTTCCGTTCTCCGGTATCTGCCACATCAAATACATACCGCAGTTTCGGCTGCTCGCCGCGCATGTCCAAAAGAGCAATGCCCTTGGAGCCACGCTTCACATAGCGGTTCATCCGATCATTCCAGAGATCGTACTCTGCACAGGCCGTCGCTTCTGGTCTCTGCTTATAGATCATCAGCTGCTCCGCAAAAGGATACTTATAAAGCCGTGCGGATGTGGTCAGAAACGCTGTCCACTGCTCTTTGCTACCAGTGATCTGTGCCGCAGCTTCCTGCGCCATCTGCATATAATAAGCCGTTTTCGTCATCATCTATTTTTTCCTCCTCTCCTTTATTCATCTGGATACAAATCCAGTGCCTCATATTCTGCATCCGTCATCTCTGCCAGTTTTGCAAGCAGCGAGGCCGTCCACCTGCGCAGGTTTCTATCTCTGCCGGTCAGACTTTTCTGCATCATCTGAAGCTCTGCAATCAGCCCTGTCCGTGTGCCAGGGCTGTAAAGCATCATGAGCATCCATTCGTCATCCGTAAAACGCATTTATAACTCCTTTTCTTCGCAGCACCTACGAGGCGGCGCAGGCGGCACCGCCTCCTGCTTTTCCTTCAGCTGATCCAGAACCGATGCTTTCTCCGCCGGTTCTTCCTTCTTTCCGTTATTGATTACGCCGTCAATCATACCGTAATCGTCTTCCATTGCCATTTCTGCGGCTTTCAGATAATTCTCCGGTTTCAAAAATCCGGGCAGCTCCTGGAAGCCGATGGAATCCACATAGTGACAGCTTACAACACCATTCTGCCGTAAAGCCACGATGTCAGACACAGAAAGACTATGCCCAGTAAAATCATCAGGGCGGGAAACATTGAATTTCGCATACAGTTCCTCCAACATCGTATTCTGATCCTTGTAGGGAAGCAGCGGAGCCGTATAAACCACTTCATAATGGTCAATATCCGGTTCCAGCCCCATCCGTTCCAGTTCGCGCATAGACGAAAAGCGTTCATATACCGTATCCTCGATGCGGCGAAGCTGCAAAATCGCATACTGGTCGGTAGCGCTGTCGAGAAATGCCATCATTCTTTCGTCCGGTGCCTGATTTCCATGCACTTCATCCCATTTTTCAATTCTTGCCATCGTTCATTTCTCCCTTCTCCATAAACGGCAGGCCGTTTTCCTTTGCTTCCTGTCGCTGCTGTTCCCGCCGCTTTTCACTGTACGGCGGTCGGATACCAACACAGCGTTTCGGAATCGTATAAGTGACCGACCCATGCTCCCGGTGCTCCAAAATAAACTGCTCCGGATACTGTTTTCGCAGTTCCCGGAGCTTCTTAATCAGGCGGCTGTCATGGGTGTAAATACTGGCAGTATCCAGTTCATTGTCAAAATTGATGACGGTTTCCTGCTCTGCCTTCGTAAGCTTATATTTCATCGCTCCGCCTCCTTCGCCTTAGCAGCTTTCACCGGCGTATCCGTTCTGGAAGACAAATCCGAGAGTTTACCCAGCACAGATTCCCGTCTGCTGATTTCTGCATCCTCTGCACGATCACAAAGTTCGTCATAATCAATCCGCGTCATGGTGCGGCCACCGAATCCATAATCCGAAAGAATCTGGTCTCTGGCTGCATTCATGCTGATTTCCGGGTTGTCGATCTGTCCGCCGTCAATTTCCGTGAAGTCCTTATGATATAAGGTATAGTCGTAACCGTCCTCACAGGTTTGAATGGCGAGAAAGCCCTTGCTTCCCAAATCCCATGCGCTGCGTTCTTCCGTAATCAGCGGCTCCGGTCGGCATGTACCGCCACCGCGTTCCAGCATTTCTGCCAGCTGGCAAATGTGCAGAACATCATACCCCAGGCGCAGATGATATTCGTCCATATATTCGCAGCGGGCTGAGAATTTCCGATTCGGATACTCAATCTCTACCGCGCTGCCATCCGGAATTTTGAACCGATCCTCGTAGCTGCTGGTGATAAACCGGATATTTTTAGCATTCTCCAGTTCAGGATCAGCCTTTTTCATCTGCCAAAGAACCTTTCTGCCGCCGCGCATCTGCTCCAGCATCTCCGGGGCTACCGGCGCAACGGTAAGACCGTCCAGCTGGGGAATCTCCTTGAGTGCTGCCACCCTCGCGCTTTCTTCGAGAGTAGAAAACGGCTGTTTATCCAACATATCCCAGCCAATGTGTCCCTCGGCAATCTGCACCTTTCTGTCCATATCAAAGCAATGGAATTCCACGCCCTCCTGCTTTTCCTGCAAGGAAAGCAGAGCGACATTATCCACCAGATAAGCTGCATTCATCATTTTCATGCTCATTTTTTACCTCCAAACTCCAGCTTAAATGCTGCTGCACCGTCCTCGCCGGTCTCTACATGAACGGTTGTGTCATAGTAACGATTGGACTTCTTGGAATAGCAATGGGTAAGCCGTGCTTTTCCCTGATTTACCAGTTGCTTTGCCAGTTCCTCTGTCATCTGCTTTCCCAGTGTCTGAAAGAACCTGTTTTCCTTCCAGAGCGCAAATTTACAGCTCTTATCCCTGCAAAACCATCCATTTGCCGTTTCACAAACATCACTGCCGCAGGCGGGGCAGGAACCAATGACTTTGCATTCCGGCTGCATCAGGACATTGGCACCTTTCACAGCCTCGTAGGTTTTTACAAGTCCGCTGACCATGCTGCTGATTTCTCCCATAAAGGCATCGCTGTCATACTCGCCGTGTTCTATTTTCAGCAGTTTTTCCTCCCAGTCTGCCGTCATGGATGGAGACTGAATCTGTTCCGGCACCACCGTCACCAGCGCATTTCCCTTGTCCGTAGAACAAAGGTATTTCGTTTTCTTATCGCCCCTGCGCTCGATAAAGCCTTTCTGTACCAGTTTTTCGATGATGGCAGCGCGTGTAGCTGGTGTGCCGATGCCTTTTCGCTCTACACCAGCCGGAAATTCATCCGAGCTGGCACTTTCCATCGCTGAAAGCAGAAGATCCTCGGTAAACCTCTTGGGTGGGCTGGTCTTGCCTTCTTTCAGATCGACACCGGCAAGTTCCAATGTCATGCCTTCCGAAAGCTCCGGAAGATCACCTGCCTCCGCATTCTTCTCAGCATCTTCAACCGGCTTTCCTGCATATTGCCTCCAGCCCATATCCGTGACTGTTTTGCCTTTCGTGCGGAACTTCTGACCGGCGCACTCCGCTTCCACTATGGTTTCTGCATAGCGGCAAGGAGTTCCTACCGCACAAATCAGACGCACCGCCAGCATGGTAAGAATCGCCTGTTCTCCACTGGGAAGAGAGGAAATGTCATAACCCGCCGCTGTTTTTGTGGGGATTATGGCATGGTGATCGGTCACTTTCTTGGAATTGATGACCTGCGCTGCATTCACCGGTGCTGGCTCATCCGGTTGAATCTGAAAGCTCTGCTGGATCACAGAAACAAGTTCCGGCACCAGCGGTGCCATATCATCCGTCAGATACCGGCTGTCGGTACGGGGATAGGTCACGAGTTTCTTCTCGTACAGAGCCTGCGTGTAATCCAAGGTCTGCTGGGCAGTGAATCCCAACTGCCGGTTTGCTTCTCTCTGAAGCGAGGTCAGATCAAACAAGGCCGGGGGCTTCTCTGATTTTTCTTTCTGCTCCACCTTGGTAATGATGGCACTACCTGCCTGACAGCACTCTGCCACCAGTTTTTCTGCTTCTGCTTTTTCTTTCATCCTCTCACCGCCTGCTTGAAAATCCCGGAATTTCAATTCTGCCGAGTAGAACGGCTCTGGCTTGAAAGCCCGGATTGCTGCATCCCGCATGACCACCATCGCAAGCGTTGGTGTCATCACGCGCCCCACATTCAGGGTCTGCCCATACAGGCATGAAAAAAGCCGGGTTGCGTTGATTCCGACAATCCAGTCGGCACGCTCCCGGCATAAAGCCGCCTCATATAAGGCATCATATTCTGTTCCCGGTCGGAGCTTCTGAAAGCCTTCCCGGATCGCACTGTCCTCCATCGAGGAAATCCAAAGTCGTTCCACCGGCTTTTTGCAGCCGCACTGATGGTAAACCAGCCGGAAAATCAGTTCTCCCTCACGCCCTGCATCGGTTGCACAGATCAGACTCTCCACATCTTTCCGCTGCATGAGCTTTTTCAGGATTCCGAACTGCTTTTTCGTGCTGGCAGATACCTGATACCGCCAATGATCCGGCAAAATCGGAAGATCATCATACCTCCACTTGGCATACTTTTCATCATAGGCTTCCGGCTGGGAAAGTTCCACCAGATGCCCCACACACCAGCTGACAAGGTAGCCATTGCCCTCCATATAACCGTCTCCGCGCTGATTTGCCCCGATCACCTTCGAGAGACTCATGGCAACCGAGGGCTTTTCCGCTAATACAAGCTTCATTCGATACTGCTCCTTTCGCAAAAAAATTAGCAGCCAGGCACCGAAGCGCATGACTGCTATGTAAGGAACGGTATTCTGTTTTAGGTCTACAAACTGGGGCTTTTATGATCTTGCCACAGCTTATCAGTCTATGCACGTCAACTGTTGAAACCGCCGTGTACCGAACGGTACGCACGGTGGTGTGAGAGGACGGCGGCTAGTCACCGCCTCCTACTCGCTTGTGCCCATGTTTCGGCCCTCCACATCATCACTCCGCGCATGCGTTGTGCCTCGCCGCAACGCATTCTGCCCCTCGCTGACTCATCGCCAGGCATCGCTGATGGTGTTCGTCTGCCCATCCTCACTTCTGCAGTATCTGCTTTTCGTTCTCCTGCACACGCCGCTCGAGCGCTGTATACTGCCGGAGCTCGTCCTCGGTAAATCCCCGGAACTTCGCCTGCTCGTAGTCACGCTCCGCGGCCGCGATATCCTGCAGCACCGCATCCGACGCCGGCAGCAGCTCGAGACGAATCTTCCGCGGCTCGCGTTTTTTCTTCGTCATTCCGTTCGCGTCTGCATCCTGTGCCTCGCCACGCTTTCCGAAAAGACCGGTCGCCTCGGCTATTTCCGCCGCTTCACGTCGTTTCCTCGGCACGTCGACCACTTCGAGCATCCCGCGTGAGACCAGCTTCTGCAGCGCGGCGCGCAGATCCCCGCGGCTCATATGCATCAGCTCCGCGAGATCCTTCCGGCTCAGCGCCTTTCCGGCATCCTTTCGATCAGTCGCCTCCACGGCATCTTCCCGCGCAGGCATCTGCGCTTCAGCCCCTCGAGTGAGCGCCTTTCCCGCGTCCTTCCGATACAGCAGCAGCGACAGCTCCGCCAGCGTCATATCATACTTCAGCGCCACCGACTCGAGATAGCGCTCGAGCAGCTTCCGGTCGCGGTACTTCTCCACGATGATCCCATCCTCCGAAATCACCTCCTGCAGCGCCTGGCTCCGCTCCTCACCGAGCTTCTGCGTCCCCGGAATCGTCGCCGGGAACACGAAACCATCCTTCGCCGCATCCACTAGAAAATGATAGACCTGCAGCCGCTTCCGCTCATACGCATCCTCATCCAGCACATGCTTGAAGAAGTCGTTGTAGCACTCGAACATCGCGAGTTTCATCTCCACCGTCCGCGCGAAGCTGATCTTCTGATTCACCAGCGAACCCTTCGTCTTCACATAATAGTAGACCGGCGTCCGCAGCGCATAGAACGTCGTCGCATAGCGCACATACTCGAGATTAAACAGAAAATCCTCGCACCAGCTGAGCTTCGCATCCATCCGGATCCCGTGCGCCTCCACAAGCGAGCGCCGGTACAGCTTATTCCACAGCACCCCATAGTAGTAGTCCGCCGGGTTCTCCATCATGAAGCCAACGAACGCTTCACGCCCGATCACCTGGTCCGCGTCGATATCCCCCTTCTGCGACACCATCTCTCCGACGACACGATAGAAATCCGCGATCACCATGTCGCAGCCCGTCTCCTCGGCCGCCCGCACCATCAGCTTCGTCGCATCCGCCGTCAGCCAGTCATCACTGTCCACGAACTGCAGAAACGTACCCCGCGCCCGCGCGATCGCCTGGTTTCGCGTATCCGACACCCCCGTATTCTCCTTATGCACGACCACCACGCGCGCATCCGCCCGCGCATATCCGTCGCAGATCTCCCCGGACCGATCCTTACTTCCATCATCCATGAGGATCAGCTCGAAATCCCGAAACTCCTGATTCAGAATACTGTCCACACAGCGCGCGAGACTCTTCTCCGCGTTATACACCGGCACGATGATACTGACCTTCGGCTCCATAGGCACCTCCATCAAAAAACTACTTCTAGTTGTACCATAAAACCCTCCCGTTGACACTCGTATATTTCTGCTCACTTTTCCCGGGCCAATGTCTCGGCCCTCCGCCTGCTCACTCCGCGCCCACGCGTCCGCACCCTCCACCTTCTCACGTCGCGTCCACCCATTCGCACTCGTTGCCTTTATCGCGCCCATGCCTCCGCCCACTACCTCCTCACGTCGCATCGAAGCACCAATTCCCTCATGAAAATGTCATATTACAGCATAAATTCGCTCATGAAAGTGTAATGAAGCACGGATTATTCCCTCATGAAAGTGGCAAAATACTGAAAAGAACGCTCATAAAAGTGGCAGAGCACGGAAATCTGAATGGTAAAATTCCGAGTTGTTGAGCTGTTCTTACTTTCTATTTTATCAGATATCGCCTACAGAGTCCATAGCTTCATAGCTCAAAACAGTTCACCCACCAACCATTTGGCTATGTAAAGGGGACGGCTTTTCAGCCGCCCCACCGGTCAACGCTGCGTTAATCAGACAGGTTCATCGTCCGATTCCGCTTCATAATCCTCGTTGACATCCACTTCTTCGTCCTCGTCACCATCATCCTCCGGCAGCTGGAGCGTATCTTCATCCTCATCGTGATAATCCGCATCCGGGTCCGGCTGATTTTTCTTGGACGCAGGCTTTACGCCCTTCATCTTGATATAGAGATAACCGCCGACACCGGCTGCACCGATCACAAACAGAAGCAGCATAATCATCGGAAGCGGAGACGATTTCTTCTGCTCGCTCTCTGTTTTCTGCTCTTCCGGTGCCGGTTCCGTCTCCTGCGGCTTTTCGGTTTCCGCAGGTTCCGTGACTTCCGGCTCCTTCTCCCGATACTTGGCAGCTTCCTCTTCATCCATCAGCGCAAGCAGATCGGCCTCGTCCACCATGTTCAGGAAATGCACATTCTGGTTGCCGTCTTTATCGCGGTCGATGATCAGATAAAAGGTGTTGCCCGCCTTTGTCACCAGCGTAATGAACTGCTGGCTGGATTTATCTTCTTCCTCACCGATATCGTCCACCAGCGTCATATTTCCTTCCGGAGTCAAAGCTGCACTGGATTTCGTCTCATCCTCGTATGACATTCCACTCTGCATCAGATCCAGAAACAGCTTCAGCGCATCTTCACTGAACATGCTGCTGTCTTTTGCAGAATCCGTGACATTCAGGTACTTTCCATGTGCATACCCGGTTTTGCCGTTGAAGTTTACCTTATACCAGTCACCGCATTTTTCGACAATCTCCACCGTATCGCCGGAATGCAGATATCCGATAATCTCCTGATCCATGCCGGGACCGGAACGAAAATGCAGACTGGTGATCCCCGGCACCACCGTACCAGTCTGCTTTTGGGACTTTTCGCTGCCGATATTGTATTCTTTGCCGCCCACCGTAACGATCAGGTTCCCATCCGCATCCGTAGAGACCTCATAGCCATCCGGCAGAACCTGCATGTCCGGGTCGATTTCGATGCTGTCGGTATTGTCCGTTTTCCCCGCATTTGTGCTTTCTGCTGCATCCGTCTCCTGTGCAGCGGTACTGACAGGCGTGTTCTTCTGCACATCATCGCCCGTATAGGCAAATGCAGTGGTCGTAAAGGTTCCTGCCGCCATCACGCTGGCAAGCAGCATTGCCATCATCTTTTTCATTCCATATCCTCCGTTTCTTTCTCATCCAGTTTCAGGTTCTCCGGGTTGGGAACCGCAGCCTGCGCCAGCTGAATGATGACTGCCAGCTGTTCCGGGGTCAGGCTCTGGGCATGTACCATTTCACAGATTTCGCTGTTTTCCTGCTCGTGGTACTTTCTGTCCCATTCCTTTCTGCGCTCCTCCCATTCATCGCGTTTCCTGCGGGCTTTCTCGCGCTCCGCAGCAATCTTTTCCAGTTTCAAGCTCATATCGTATCCTTTCCGGGCGAATAAACGCCCTATTTTTATCGAATTCTTCCCATGCAGTAGTAGTGCTGCCGCCAGTAGCTCGTCTCAATGGAAGCATAGGAAATTGGTGAGCCACAGTGGATCATCATCCCGTTGCCGACATAAATGCCCACATGGGATGCGCCACTGGTGTTGTAGGTTTTCTGGAAGAAGATCAGGTCTCCGGGCTTTGCCTCACTCTTCGGGATAATGTCGCATTTTCCCATCAGACCGTTGGCCGTCTGCCTGCCTACATTCCAGCCATTGCCGCAGTGGTTGATGACCCAGCTTACAAAACCGGAGCAGTCAAAACTGGTACTCGGCGAGCTGCCGCCCCAAACATAGGGATAACCGAGATATTTCTCTGCTTCGGTAATCATCTTCCGGAATTTTTCATCCGTCAGAGCTTCGCCCGGAATGTCGTAATCCTGGTATTCTCCGCTGGAACCCGCGCCATCCGGCGTTGCAAAGGCTATGCCTGCAAACAGGTCATCTCGATTGCCCCGGCACTCCAGTGTGACTTCGTATCGTTGCAGCTGGTCATCTGTAAGGCCGGAATTTCTTGCAACATAGTCAACGCCCCGATTGAGCAGTGTTACATTGAGGATTTTATACTCATACTGTACCGTCACCTGATAGGTGTAGGTGTGTCCGGTTCCGGTGATTGGATTGTAGCGATAGCCCACACGGGTTTCCTTCCTTGTCCGGATTTCCACCTTTTCCTCCAACTTCAGCTCATACTGCGCTTCAAAAATACTCTGGAGCCGCGCCTGCACCTGGCTTCTCGTATAGTTTTCAAATTCTACGGTCAGCAGAGATGCAAGCTCATAGGGATTGTGACCAATCTCTGCCAGATTGTAGCGATACTCGTCATAGCCCGGATGGTCGCTTTCAATGCGGTCGATTTGTTTGCGAAGTTTATCTTCCAGCTTGGTATAATCCGTCTCCACGCCTTTCAAATCTTCATCTTCTGCCGTGTAGGAAGTCCCCAGCACCACATTGCCGCCGCCATTGATCAAGACGGAGCATGACGAAACCGACCCGGCAATCACCAAAACAAGCAGTCCCACGGCTGCGATACCGATGATGATATGCGAGTGGCTCTGCACAAACTGAAATGCCTTTTCCGTTATACTGGCAGTACCCTGCGCAGCTTTGGCTGTGCCAGCTGCTGTGTTCTCCGTAGCGGCCGCACCTGCCTTCGCAGCGGCATACTCTTTTTTAATGGCCTGCTTCTGCCGCCATCGGGAAAAGAAATTGGAGGCAGCCTGCGGATCAGACTTCATGCGTTCCGTAAAGATGGAATCTACGGCATCTTTATCTGCCTTTTTCTCCAACCGCTCCAGCTTTTTGTACTGCCGCAGCTTTCGACCATACTGGAACCGGGAACCCGCGCGGGCTGCTCCCTCCGCTGAACCTTCGGTAAAATGCGCTGCCTCCACGCCGGAATTATTATCCTGGTCGGCATTGCGCACACTCTGATGCGCTTTGGCTGAAAGTGCATCTGCCGCAAGATTTCCCGGCTTCTTAGGCTTTCCGCCCTTTTTCCCGGAAGCGGCTGCATTCTTCTTTGCCTTTACCTCTTGCTCCGATTTCAGCTTCTTGCTGCGCATCTTGGCAAGATCGGCCTCGTGACGAATCTGCCTTCGGTGTTCCGCTTTTTTCTTGTTGCTGTCTCCCGTACTGCTATCGGCGGCTTTGTTCCTGGAATCGCGAAGGGTGTTCTCCGCACCCTCGCGCTCCTGCCGCAGCTTGTCTCCGAGATTCGGATTTTTCTTGCCAGCCATTGCTTACGCCTCCTTTGCTTCCTTAACTTCGGTTAATTTGGTCGTCATAATCCGGTACAGTTCCAGATCGGTCGGGAAACGATCAACGAACGGCAAAATCACATTTCCGTAGAACAGCAACCCTTCGCCTTCGCCGGAGTGGGTCACATAGGATAGCTGGTGCGGGCTGATATTCAGCTGATCCGCCAGAATCTGACGATCACCGGCTGCCTGATTCAGCATATAAATGAAGTCGCTGTTCTCAAAAATGTTCGTCACTTCGCGGGAAGAAAGCAGGTCGTAGGGTAGGGTAAAGGCGCCTTGCCGCCGCTGGCGGTAGGTTTCCTACACCCTCCCTCGGAACCGGACTTACTCCTCTCAAAGTATCCGGCTCCCCATTAGTAATTGACGTATTGATTAGTGTCTGTGTATTCTTTCATGGCACTTGCTGCAAACGACAAGCGTTTTTCTCCGCTTCTTTTTCATCACGGTTTCCCAATCAGAATTACCCAATTCGTTTAAGTTCCGTATAACGTGAACCTCATACAAATCGGCTTCTTTACACCCACATAATTCACAAACTCTGGCATTGAGCCGCTGTCTGATAGTGGTTTTCCAGCTAAATTTCTTTCTCTGATAGATGATGTCACTCGCTTCGCCACGCTTACAGTCAGCGATTTTAACGGGGCGCACACGCTTTGTCCCTGTTTTGGTTTCATAAGGAACAGACCATGTTTTCCCGTCTTTATACTGGCGAATGATTTTGCGGATACTGGTTTTATGCTTATTAGCAATCGTTTTTAAGCAACTGTACTCCATGAGATAGCAGAAGTAGTCCAACGTGTGATAATCACAAGCCAGATTGTAATAGTTGCATAACCCTCTTGCTTCGGCATTGTACTGTTCCACAATTTCATAATCCGCAAGGTTGAGAAGTCCGGCTCGGTGTATCGGCTGAAACTCCCCGTTTTCCTTTTGGCGAATGACTTTCTTTGCAAACATGAATTTTTCAATCTTTTCCGTATGGGGAATAGACAAGGCAACTTTCATGTGCAGGGTACGGGATTTTCTCCACGTTCCGTTTTTCATTCTGTGACCTTTGACTTCCTGATTTCTGCGGACACAAATATCATAGCCAATGAAGCGGACTTTTTCGGAGCTGTGCGTTATCAGCGTCTTTTCCTCGCTCAGAGTTAATTTCAGCTCTGTGCTTAGAAATTCAGCGATTTCGGCTTTCAATTCCTCACATTCCGTTTTTGTGCCACACACGCCTGCCAGCCAATCGTCCGCATAACGGACAAAAGTAAACTTCTTGTTGTCGGCAGGTTTGCAGGGCAGATTTCTCATAGCTTTCTTCTGCGCCCTATGCTGGTCAATCAGTTCTTGTCTTGCCGCTTCATCAGAGGTATGGTCAATCCAGTAAGACAGTCTTTTTAATTCTTTGCTTGCCGCATGATATTCCAGTGTCTGATATGCAGACCTCGGCTTATCAAAGAGTTCTGCGATTTCCCGAAACTTCTTGTCCAGCTCATTCAGATAGATATTTGCAAGTATCGGGGAACAGATACCACCCTGCGGAGAACCGCTGTAAGTGGCGTTGTACTTCCAATTCTCGATATACCCAGCTTTCAAAAACTGGCGAATGATGTTCAGAAAACGACTGTCCTTGATTTTCCTGCTCAAAATCTCAATCAATTTTTCGTGATTGATGTTATCAAAACAACCTTGTATATCGCCCTCGATAAACCAGACCACGCCTGTGAAGTCAGAAGAAATCTGACGCAGTGCGGTATGACAGCTTTTGCCCGGTCTGAAACCGTGGGAATGACTGTCAAAGACAGGTTCATAGATAGCTTCCAAAATCATTCTGACAACTTCTTGCAGGAGCTTGTCACGGAAAGACGGGATACCCAGCGGACGGAGTTTTCCATTTTTCTTTGGAATATACTCACGCCTTACAGGATTAGCCTTGTAGGTTCCGTCCTTTAGTGACTGGATTAACTCTTTTATATAGAAGTCACTGAAACCGTCTGCGGTATCGTCGTCGATACCCTGTGTTGTTGCACCTTTGTTTGCATAAAGTTTCTGATAGGCGGCGTAGTAAATATCTTCACGAAGCAAGTATCTGTAAAGTCTTGTGAATACGCCGTCTTTGTGTTCGCTGGAACACTTTTCAATACGCTCTAAAATTTCAGATGTTGGTTTCATTGAGGTTTCTCCTCCCTTTCATTCTTACATTTTAGATGTTACTAACTGGCTCCCTTCGCCATGTAAGGGTCATTACCCCTCTCGGACTACTATGGAGCCTCCGTTACCATATCCGGCAAATGAGCCGGACTTAGGCAATCCCCAGTTAGCACTGTGCATAGGTTAGTGAAGATTGTCGGATATGCTTTCGGTTCGTTGTGACGTGTTCTCACGCCTGTTTCATAACGTGTTGGCAGTTATCCCGCCGTGAAAGATGACGTGACAGCGTTATGACATGGGTTTCAGGACTTTTCCCACACCTGCAAAAAACAGGAACTGGAACCTTACATTCGATAAACCCAATCTTATCCTCATATCTTCTTAACATTAGGAAACAGTCGCACCTAAGTCCTTTGGTGACTATTCCTTTTTCTGCCATGCGCTGTTCCCGTAAAGGATTTCTCCTTAGTCGGTAAGGCAGATTGTTTCGCACACTGCCGTGTGCGGCAGTACCTTAGACTGCTTTGCACAGCGCCCTATCTGGGCGCACTTTCACATTCTGGGTGATGCCGGTGGGAATGCCGCCCCATTTACGGAATCGCTTCCAGATTTCCACGCTGTAGGCCGCTGTCTGCTCTTCTTTCAAAAGCAGATGGAACTCGTCCATATAGTAGCGGGTGGCTTTACCGGCATTACGGTTGGCGGTTACACGCCCCCAGACCTGATCCTGCACCACCAGCATCCCGATCTTTTTCAGCTGCTTGCCCAGCTCCTTGATGTCATAGCAGACCAGACGGTTATTGATATCTACGTTGGTGCGGTGGTTAAACAGGTTCAGCGAACCGGTTACATAGATTTCCAGTGCCGTTGCCACATGGTGTGCTTCCTTTTCATCCTGCCGGAGCAGTGCCTCGTACAAGTCCTGCAACACCGGCATGTTCTCCGGCACCGGATTCTCAAAATAGGTCTGGTAAATTTGATGAACACATCGGTCGATGACCGTCTTTTCTACCGGCTGCAAGCCTTCTTTTCCGCCCACGATCAGCTCACACAGGGACAGGATGAAATCTGCTTTCAGGGCAATCGGATTATCCTCTTCCGAATAGTTCGCATTGATGTCCATCGGGTTGATATACTGCGTGCTGGAAGGGCTGATTTTAATGACCTGCCCCTCAAATTTCTTCACCAGTGCCGTGTACTCGGCTTCAGGATCGCACACAATTACATCGTCATCCGTCACCAGGAACGCATTGGCGATTTCTCTCTTGGCAGAGAAGGATTTACCGGAACCGGGAGTACCCAGAATCAGCCCGTTGGGGTTTTTGAGCTTTTTCCGGTCAACCATAATCAGGTTGTTGGACAGAGCATTCAGCCCATAGTACAGAGCCTCTTTCCCGGTCTGAAACAGTTCCTGGGTGGTAAACGGAACGAAAATTGCCGTGCTGCTGGTAGTCATGCTGCGCTGAATCTCAATCAGGTTCTGTGCCAGCGGCAGACAGCTCATCAGCCCCTGCTCCTGCTGAAAGTCCAGACGGCGCAGGTTGCAGTTGTACTTCTGCGCGATACTGGAAGCTTGAAACACATTGGTTTCCAGCTCCTGCTCCGTCTCGCCGGTGTTCATCACCAGAAAGGTCAGCAGGAACATACGCTCATTCTGGCTCTGCAATTCCTTCAGCAGTGCCTTTGCGTCCTTGCCGTAAGTTGCCAAATCTGACGGAATGATGTCCATATCGTATCCGGAACGGACAGCTTTCTTCTGTTCCTCAATCTTGGAACGATCCAGCTCCGTAATGGTGTGCTTGATGGATTTGATTGCTTTATTCTGGTCTACCGACTGAATGTGCATAGTCACGATCTGGCTGGATTCCATATCCAGAAAATCCTTCAGCAGCTGATCCGACAGGTCGGAAGCCGTGATCTGGAGATAGGACATGGAGCCATACATCCCGCCCATCTGAAAAATACGGTTTTTCGGAAAGGCAAAACCGGTCGGTGCAATAAAGTCCTTTACCGACAGCCCGCTCTCCGGCAACCACTTCCAATCGAAATTGAATCGGTCATGGTCACCCATGTGGAACATATCGTGCATCAGATGAAGCCGTTCCTTGCCGTTCAGCAATTTTGCCCGGACACCCAAGCGTTTGAAGTTGTTCATCAGGTCGATCTCGATGTGAATGAGCCTCGGCTTTGCCTGTTTCATGGATTCCGCCTCAATGCCAAACGTCAGGTACTTCGTCTTGGTCAGGCCGTTGTTGCCCTGGGCAAGCTGGCGGCGCAGCATGGTGCTGTACTCCGTGCGCACCGGATTGAAATGATCCTTCTGGTACGGGATACGCACCATCTTCTCAAAATTCGAGGCATCCGTAGCCATATTCATAAAAGAAAGCTCAAAGCGGATGCTGGAATCAAAGAAGTTCAGGAAGCTGCACCATTCCTCAAAGATAGCCGTCTGATCCTCCTGCTGTGCCAGCTGGTAATTGATGTCCTGAAACTGAATGGTTTTGGTGTAGTAGTTGTCCGTCACACGGCAGATACCATCCGGGAACATCCGCTGAAAGGGAATGCTATCCTGAGCTGAGTGCGGAACCGTGCTGTCACCCCTTGCACGGTCAATCACCGTCTGCACCTGTTTTTGCTCTGCGGCTGACAGATGAGACGGCATTCGGATGTTATCCTGCTTTTTATTCTTCGCTGTCAGCTTTTCGAGAATTTTGAACAATGCGATTTACCTCCATTTCCACATCTGCCTGCTGCACCAGCAGTGCATAGTAATTTTTTGTTTTGTAAGGCCGCGTTTTCGGCCTCTTGAACTTTGCCTCATAGAAGTGCTTTGCCACCACTTCCAGCGGCTGACCGTCTTTCTCGTACATGGCGAGAAAGAAAAGCGGCAGCATCACTGCCATCATGCCAAGTGCGGCAAGGCTCAGATTTCCGCTGGATTTGAGCAAAAAGAAAACCGGAACGCCAATCAGCGCACCGGCTCCAAAGCAGAGAATCTGCCGTTTGGTCAGGTTCATAAAGACCTTGGTTTTGACCTTTGAAAGGTCTCGCGGCACAGAAATATAAGATGCCATGAATCATTCCTCCTTCCTTAGTGCGCTGCAAACACGGATTTCGCAAGGCTTCCCGTCTTAAACAGTGTAAATGCCAGCAAAACCGTATAGCCCATAACGCCCCAAATGCTGCTGATGATGTTATCCGAAAAGGACAGGTTCTGAATCAGAACTGCATAGATGCCTACACAGATCATGATAAGAAAGCCTTGGAATCCCAGTGCAAACAGGGAACGCAGGTAGTTTTGACCGGTATGGCTCTGCTCATGGTTTCCAAAGGTTGCGAACGGAATCGGCGCAAGGCTCACCATGAGATATATTTCCACCATTCGGCCATACACGATGACAAAGATGATAGCCGACAACGCCAGCATCGTGACCTGAACCACAAAGGTCTGCAAATACAGTCCCAGCAGCGGTCCCAAGTCCATTCCTTCCAGTGTAGCCTGCATTGCTGTCAGGGTCGCATCACTGACGGACGTACTGCCGGAAATCAGACCGCCGCTTCGGGAGATCACTTGCTGCGCCACATCAAAGACAGCCATCGTGATATTGAATGTGTTCGAGATCAGAGTCACTGCCAGAAAGGTCTTAAAGACCCATTTGAAAAATGTCCACGTCTCGAAATTTGCCAGATTGTTATGCTCGATGAGCATCTGGATCAGCTCATAACAGGCGATGAAAGTCAGCACCATTCCGGCAATGGGCAGGATCACGGATTCCGAGATGTTGCGGATCATAGAAAAGACCGCAGGTGAAAAGTTCGCCGGTGTGGTTCCCACATCGCCTGCGATCTGTCCAACCTGCTGGTTGACCGAATCAAACATCCCTGAAAGATTTCCCATGATACCGCTGATGATCATGCTCTTGAGCCAATCTGTGATCTGTTCAAGGATACTCTGCATGAGCCGCCTCCTTCCTTACGCAAACACGCCGAACAGCTTCGCCATCCGGGACAGAAGCATAAACAGCTGTGAGAAAAGAGACAGTGCCGATGCAGTTGTAGTAAGAAACGCCATAGATTTGTCCTCCTGTAACTTGTCCGGCCTATCAGCCGGTGCGATTCTAAACTGCGGTTCTGCGCCAAACTTCCAACATGTGCACCTGCCGGAGAGCGCAGAAAATAGCCAGCTGCGGATATTGCCTGCACCTGACTATGTAACAGGCAGCTTTCGCCGCCCGGTCGGAATCTTCGCTCCGACAGCTTTCGCTTAACCGAACAGACCGGAAAGCAGCGGCACCAGAGTCGTGCCGATCAGTGCCACGCCGCCGCCAGCCATCAGCTGCTTCATGCCCTGAGACTTGGCACCAGGGTTGTCGTTGCCGTAGCCTTCCAGCAGGTTGATCGCTCCCCAGATGCCGAGGCCGGCACCCAGTGCGATAACGAGGGTCTGAAGAACGGTTACTGCGCTGTTGAAAAATGCCATAAATGTGTACCTCCTTGTACATTGCGCCCTTATGGGCTGATGAATAGTGATTTTCCATCTGCATGTGCACCTGCAAATGGGCAAACATATAGCCAGATTTCCAATCCCAATCAGAAACCTGGCTATGTAAAGAGGCGGCAGCTCGCCGCCCCTTCTTATTCTGTTGCCAACAACACACCTATGACATCTTCGTCACCGGAACGAACTTACTTGGCATGATCTGCATCAACCACTTCGTACTTATCACCGGGCTTGAGTTTCAGCCGATGGTCAAGAAACGCCTCGATGCTGAACGTGTTTTTCTTATCAGCACCGGCAGTGAGCTTGTAGTTCGGATGCTGGGTCAGATCATATTTATCTGACTTGAACGGTCTCACACCGCGCAGTTGCAAAATGCACTTACCGCCATCCAACACAGACAGTTCATCCACCGAGGCCAGGTCATGCCCGACTTTTTGGTAATTGGTGCCGTAGGATGGGCTATTACCTCTGGTATCGGAAGTGTTGTACAGATCAATCGTTTCTTTCCCCAGTGCCTGATTCAGCTCTTTCAGCGTAGTCGGCTCCGAACCGCCAAGAAAAATACGGGAATCCATATTGCCGATGATGGTATCGGCATTGTCCTTGTAGATTGCCTTCAACTGGCTCTGTGCCTGAAGCACCAGACACGCCGAGATTTCTCTTGATCGGATGGTGGCTACCAGCTTTTCCAGATTCGGAATCTGACCAATGTTCGCACACTCATCAATCAGGCAGCGCACATGCACCGGCAGTCTGCCGCCGTAAACATCATCCGCTTTTTCGCACAGCAGGTTAAACAGCTGTGTGTAAATCATGGAAATCAGGAAATTAAAAGTCGGGTCTGTATCGCTCATAATGAGGAACAGAGCCGTTTTCTTATCTCCCACCGTATCCAGCGACAGCTCATCGTACATGGTGATATCGCGGACTTCCTCAATATCGAAGGGAGCCAGACGTGCACCGCAGCTCACAAGAATCGACTTTAAGGTCTTGCCCGCCGCCAGCTTGAACTTGGCATATTGACGGACAGCAAAGTGGTTCGGCTTCTTCTTTTTCAATGCTTCAAACATCTGATCCACTGGATTCTGAAAGGTTTCATCATCCTCGCGCACTTCCATCGCATTCAGGAATTCAATCAGCGTTGCAAAGTTCTGCTCTTCCAGCGGTGCCTCATAGTGGATATAACCAATCAAAGCACAATACAGCAAGGTCTCTGCCTTCGTCCAGAATTCGTCACCGGCCTTGCCGTCTCCCTTGGTGTTGGCAATGAGCGTTGTGGTCAGCTTCAAAATATCCTTTTCGCTGTGAATATACGCGAATGGATTATAATGCATCGACTTTCTGAAATTGATAGTATTGAAAATCCGGATACTGTATCCGTTCTTCAAAAGGGCTTGGCCGCAGTCGATTACGATATCGCCTTTCGGGTCAGTGACCACATAGGAACTGTGACATTGTAAAAGGTTGGGTTTGAGCCAAAATCGGGTCTTGCCGCTGCCGGAACCACCGACCACAAGCACATTTTTGTTTCTGGCATTTGCCGGATTCTTCGGGCGGTTGCCCATCATCAGCCGCTCCGTCCGGGTCAGAATCACATTGTTTGCAAACACTGGATCTTCAAACGGTTCGATGTCTTTCTGCGTACCCCAACGAGCAGAGCCATACTCCATGCCATGGCGATATTTCTTGGCATTTTTGCCTTTCAGGTACACAGCAATCCGCAAACCCGCTCCGCAGCACACACCAATCAGCAAATCCATCGGATGCAGACTTGGCATCGGATTGGAAAAGGCTGCACCCAGGGCAGAAAGAAAGCCGAGGAGCTTTTCAGACATGTCTGCGCCCTCGGCAATTCTCCACGCTTCTCCCAGATTGGTACATACAAGACCGGCAATGAAGTACGGCAGGTTCAGGAGCAGCTGCTTCTTTGTCTTATTACTCATAGATCACGCTCCTGACTTTTGTGGCGAACCTTATCCGGAAGAATTGCAGCAACCAGCTCTTTGAGCTTGTTAAGCTGCTCCAGAACACTCGGTTTTTCCTTTGTTTTCAGCTTTCGGTTGGTGAATTCCTCAAAAGCGGAAGTCAGTGCATCCGCATCCTTCGCCTTAAAGAACACCGTGTACTTGGGTGGCATTACATTTTGGTCTTTCGTAATGGCATAATCCACACCATATTTCCGTGCCACCTGTTCAAAGCCTTTCAAATCCGTTTTCTCAATGGGGATACTGCTGACTCCCTGATTCTGACCGATCAGTTCTTTGATGCTCTGCTTTCCAACCGGCAGCTGCGCTGTTTTCTGAGCCACCTTTGCCTGATGGTGCCGTTTCCACGCATTATAGCCATTCACGATGGTGCGAAAGGTCAATTTCGTGGTGCTGATTGCCAGATTGACGGTACGATTTTCAACTTCTTCCTGCATGAATCTCCGCCTCCTTCCTTACAAACTGTCCCGGTCCGGTGCAGGTTTGCTCTTTTCTTGGGGCTTTGCAGCCTTTTCCTCCATCTTCTTCACCATGTCATCCGGAACCGGAATCGCCATGATGCTGCGACCCATACGAACGAACATCTGGGGCTGATGGAACTGTTCCTCAAATTTCTGCATCTGCTCCGAAGTCAGAGAACCAAAGTCATCCTCTGTCAGCCCTACCACCAGAAAATCACCGGCATAAATGTCCTGCATATCCCCGTCTTCGGTGTAAATCGCACGGTTCAGCGGCAGACCATTGATTTTGCCGGATTCATTCAGAATAATGGCCACTTCATCCTCAAATGGATAGGTGACTTCAATATCGCCGCCGACCATGGCCTGCAAATCTTCCAGCTCCGTGCCAACACTGATTTTCTTCGGATAGGCATTGGGCTGTACCAGCAGCACATCCATTGTCCTGGTCTCTGCCAATTCATGTTCTCCCACGGTCTTGAAATCCACACCGGTGAAATCGCCGGAATCCAGAACATAGTCCTGATTGTTCCACGCCTGCGTCACCATGCGTTCCGCATCTTCCTGTGAGGCAGCTTCCACGGAAACCTTTCTCTGGAGAGTCTCTGTAATCTCCACATCAAATTTCTTCATAGGCACCTCCTTAGATCAGGCGCAGTGCCGGAACCAACTCGCCGCCAATGGAAACCACCGTCAGGTTCTCGTTCACATAGTCGATGGTGCGTTCCAGCGTAAACAGATTGATGCTGCATTCGTTGCCGTTCTGGTCGATTTCCGAAACCTCCGCAGCTCCCAACAGATAGCGGGTTCTGTCAGTCTCGATCACATCGCTCTTGTCATAATGGAGAAGCAGTTCCCCATCTGCCACCAGATCAGCCTCCATCTCATCGTAAACATCCTCAAAGATGTCTCGACTGCCAGCCTCGGTCAGAAGTTCGCCGCCAGCCCCCGGCAGGATCACCATCACAATGCGTTCCTTCGGGTGATCTTCACGGATTGCCTCCAGCATCACCCAGTTATGAAGCATCGCAATGGACTTCTCAAACATGGAATCATCCATCGGATTCGGCTGCGATGCACCATTCGGGCAGTTCTTGCAATCCATGCTGCACACTGCGTTGTTCTGATTCTTCTTAAAGTTCATCATCATAAAAATCTCCTTCTCATCGTTCCATATCTCGTTGTTTACTTCGCTGCCACTTTTCCAGCAGCCGGATAATCGTGTCCTGCATCTGCTTCGGCGTATAGGATTTCGGGAAATACTTCCGAAGAACCTCATTTTTAATCGTCACATGGTCAAGCTCATCCTTTTTGATTTCATTCATCACTTCACACATGGCATCCAAGGTGCAGCCGCCCTCTTGCGAGAGCTTTTTTAGCCGCTGCGCCTGCGACAGGGATGGAGATGCCTGTGCATAGTCCATAGCCTCCAGAAATTCTTTCTGTTCAGACGGTTTCAGATAAGACAGCTCTACCGCCGGATTGAAGGCGATTTTCTTCTCATCCACCATATCCAGAATTTCGGGAATCAGGTTTGTAAGGCGAATATAGCGAAAAATCTGATTTTTACTTGTGCCAAGTTCTTCCGCCATTTCCTCGCTCGACAGTTTTCCAAAATTATTTCCAAGTTGGGAATCGTTTTCTTTCGATGGCCTTCCTGCCTGATGTTTCATCGCCTCCAACTTCATCTTGTAGGAAAACGCTCTCTCGCTGGGAAGAATATTCTCCCGCTGCAAGTTGCTGTCCACCATAAAGATTATTGCTGCATCATCGTCCATTTCCTTGACGATGACCGGCACGGTCTCCAAACCTGCCAGCTGCGCCGCATGAAGTCTGCGGTGTCCTGAAAGAATTTCAAATCCGCCTTCCGGGTCAGGTCGGACAATCAGTGGTGATACCACACCGATCTGCTTGATGCTCTCCACAGTCTGTCCCATCAGCTCATCGTCCAGCACCTTAAAGGGATGTCCTTCAAAGGGATGCAGGTCAGAAAGCGGCATCTCCGTCCGCTGCTCCTTAGCCGCAGCGTCGGCAGCTGAGCCACTGCGGTTTTCTGTTGTAATACTGGTTTTTGCTTTTGCCATTCAGATTCTTAACCTCCTTCCAGCGGTGATAGATGTCATTCTTATCTGCGAAAAACGCCTTTTTTGCCTTGCACTTCATAGATCAAGTACCTCCTTAACGACCTGCTGTTTTTCTTTTCCAATGCTCTTTCTGCGGTCCTCTCCGCTGATTCGCACCGGCGTACACATTTCCAAAATCCTGCTGTAAATCCGGGCATATGCCACATCCTGCGGATTGCGGATTTCTGCAATTTTCAGATTGGTTGTGATAATGACCGGAAGCCCGGACTTATACCGCTCATCAATGACAGCGTAGACCTGCTCCAGCGCATATTCGGTGCTGCGCTCAATTCCCAGATCATCCAGAATCAGCAAAGAATAGTTGGAAAACGAAGCGATATACCGGTATCGTTCTTCCGAATACATGGCACCCATCTGGTTCAGGATTTTGGAGAAGTTCGTCATCAAAACCGGAATGCCCTGATCCAGCAGCGCATTTGCTATACATGCCGCCACAAAGGACTTTCCGGTTCCGACATCTCCCCATAACAAAAGGCCAAGGTTTTCAGCCTTGACCTTTTTCCACTGCTCCACATAACGTTTTGCCATCTGGACGTCCTTGTTGTCTTCTGCAACGCCAAAATTCCATTCCAGAAGATGCTTTTCCTGAATCCCAGTTGCTTTCAGCTGCCTGATTTTACGCTGCCGCTCCACCAGTTCATCCTGGCGTTTCTTTTCCGCCATCGCTTCCTGCTGGCACCTGCAAAGGCAGGGAACAATCTTGTCTCTGCCCCAGAGCTTTACCCTGCACTGCACCGGCGTATGACAGTTCCGGCAATACAGCAGTCCGTCCTCGCCCTGGTATTCCTGCTCTCCGGGTTCTTTCGGCGTAAAGAGCGAATCCAACGCCGCATTCAATACTTCAGGCACCATGTCGCTCATAGGCTGTCTCCTTCCTCAAATGTGTAGTCTGCCGGGTTATACTTCGGCTTTTCTCTCTTCGCCCAACTCCGGATTGTGGCAAGGTGATTTTTGTAGCTCCTGCCGGTGGAAGCCATATACTCAGAGAGCCGTTCCACCCGCATCTGATAATCTCCTGGGAACTCCTGCCGGAGCTTGCCGTATTCTGTGTCAGAAAGAAGAACATTTTCGTATGAGCCATACCGGTGCTGGATTTCCTTCTTCTCTCTTTTATTGATTGTTTCAGTACTTGTTCTATTAGTACTTAATTGCGCGGGATTTTCCGTAACCGGTGTGTCCGTATCCGGATTTACCGCATACGGCTTTTCCGTACACGGTGATTCCGAACACGGATTTTTCCTTGGCATCTCATAAATCACATACTCAGCTCTGCCCATCCGACCGTTACTCTCACGCTGCTGGTTCCTTTCCAGATACCCAAGACGCTCCAGCTCCTTCAGAGCCGTAAGCACTCCATCTACGCCATCCGGCGTAATCGAAGATAACCCCCGTACCGAATAGTTCCATGTGTCTGGCAAACTGAGCAGCATGGAGAGAAGTCCTTTCCCTTTCAGGCTGAGACCCTGATCCCGCAGGTGGTAATTGCACATCGTTGTGTAATTGCTGTTCTTCTCAACCCTGAATACCGGCATGGTGCTCACCATCCTTTTTCGCAGGCTCCGCTTTTTTCTTCGGACATTTGCGCGGACGATCTTCGCTGTCCTCTCGGCGATGGTATTTGCCGGTATCCTGCATCATGCGTTCAAACGCCTGAAGGCGTCCCTCTGTAAAAAGCGTCATTCGATCACACCCCATTTCTTAAACAACTTGAAGAGATGATTCTTTCCCTTGCAGGTCACTCTCGTCTGCTGCACCAGTTTTCCGCTTCTGCCGTAGCAATCCCGGACAATAAAATAGCCCCTTGCAGATTTGTCTGCAAAAGGCATCAGCCAGCCGTTTGGACTGCGGTACAGATAGCGGTGATCCAGTAAGAGAGCCACCGCCGTCTTCTCCGGGATTCCGATTTCCTTACAGAAATTCCGGATGCAGGTGCAATCCTCCGAATTTACAAAGGTGTCGAAGTAGTCTGCCTTGGGCTGTGCCGCATCCAGCTGTTTGCGGATACCCTCAAGCTGCTCTCTCTCGGCCACAAGCTCCTTCGCCAGGGTGTAGATGACCTCCGGATGCTGAATCACCTGATCCAAAATGGAATCGTTCATATACACTCCATGCTTGCGGATAGAAGGGAGAACTTCATCAAACACCCAGTGTTCAAACCGTTCTGCCGATGGCAGCTTGCTGTGAACAATCAGCCGATAAACATCGCCTTCCGTGATAAAGGAGATTTCAACGACCTGCTCTCCAGCATCCCCATACTGATTCACCTTCTGAACGACCCCCTCGCGTTTCGTTAGGGGGCCTCTGCAATGGCGTTTCACTGCGGCGTAGGGATTCACATACCCCAACGCTTTCGCCACATCGCTTGCACAGAAGAAGGTCTTGCCTGCCTCCTGTAACAACCGGATCGAACCAAACTCCTGGTTCTCAAACACCTTCATCATCTGCCTCGACTGTCCGCCATGACTGCCCACATCGGTGTCATGGGTCTTCTGATTGAAATCCGTCATACCTGTTACCTCCTGCTCAAATTTGTCTCGCTGGATTTCGGGCGAAAAAAATAGAGCCTCGACCCATTCTCGTTTTCAAAGAATGAGCCAAGGCTCTATGTAACAGGATACCTGATATTATTTTTTTGCAGAATTCGTCAGAACTCGCCAAACGATCCTGACACTGTTTTTCATTCCATTTCAGCCGGATTTTTACCGAAAATCTGTCAAGGATATGGGGCTAATTTCCCCTCCAAAATGGCCTTCTGTAAACCCATTTTCCCACCCATTAGACTCAAAAATAGGCCGTAAACCCATGGTAAACCCATCAAAATGGGCTAATTTGAAGTCAAATTTCCTCAAATTTCACCATCGGAATCAGGTGATTTTAGGCATAGAAAAAGCCCGGAAAATGGCGTATTTCCGGGCTTTTTTAGCATTATTAAGCTGTAGATTATCGCTTGCTGAACTGCGGAGCGCGACGAGCGGCTTTGAGGCCGTACTTCTTACGTTCCTTCATACGAGGATCGCGGGTCAGGAAGCCTTCCTTCTTCAGAGCAGCACGGTTCTCCTCGTTCTGCTGCAGCAGAGCGCGGCTCAGGCCGTGGCGGATAGCGCCAGCCTGACCAGAAACACCGCCGCCGGAAACGCGGACGACGACATCGTACTTGCCCTCCAGGCCCAGCAGGACCAGCGGAGAACGGACGATCAGCTTCAGGGTCTCCAGACCAAAGTAATTGTCGATATCACGATCGTTGATGGTGATCTTGCCAGTGCCGGTGTAAACACGAACGCGGGCAACGGAATCCTTACGACGACCAGTGCCGTAGAAATAAGGTTTGGTTTCGTACATGTTCGATTGCCTCCTTCTTAGAACTCGATCTTCTCGGGCTTCTGAGCTGCGTGAGCGTGCTCGGCACCCTGGTAGCAGTGCAGGCGGGTCAGAGCCTTAGCACCGATGGTGTTGGAAGGGATCATGCCCTTGACAGCGTAGGTCATGGCCAGATCGCTGTGCTCAGCCATCAGCTTGCTGTACTGGACCTTCTTCAGGCCGCCGATGTACTTGCTGTGGGTGATGTGGAACTTCTGCTCAGCCTTCTTGCCGGTCAGAACAGCCTGATCGCAGTTGATGACAACAACGAAATCGCCGCAGTCCACGTTGGGGGTATAATCGACCTTCTGCTTGCCGCGCAGCAGAACAGCGGCCTCAGCAGCGACGTGGCCCAGGCTCTTGCCGGCAGCGTCGAGCAGGTACCACTTGCGCTCGACTTCAGCGGGCTTCACGAGAGTAGTGCTCATATCTATTTCCTCCTGATAAGCTTTTTGTACGTTTCAGGCGCCTTTCTGGGGCGCGAGTGTCAGTATACATCATAAAAAGGTGCCTGTCAACAGCATTTTTTGATTTTTTCATTGTAATTTTTTCAATCTTGCAAAATCTCACGTTTTCTCTTGAATTCTCATTATTTCTAAAAACGCATTTTCTGCAAAATTTTCTGCCCACGGCCGCACATTTTCTGCCGCTGCCCGCTACAATTTTGTCTGCCGGTGTGGTATACTATAAAGGATATGGCAGCTTTTGCTGCGCACTGATACAAGGAGAATTTTTTACATGCCAAACGACATCGACCGCAACGCCTCTGCCCAGCGCCGCACCTCCAAGCTTCTGGCCGCTATGGGCATCTTTGTTGCTCTGGGCATCATTGCTTACATTATTTTAACGCTACTGGTCAACCGCAGCGTGCCCGCAAACCCGGACACCCACTACACCGGCACAAACGGCGTTTCCGTCTACTATGACAGTTCCATCTGGAAGGTATGCCAGATGACCGAGGACAGCACCCTTGGCACCGTGCTGGAACTCGCCACGGCAGACAGCGCCGACGGTGAGGACTACGAAGCTGTGCTGTTGCAGCGCGGCACTGCCGACAGCTACGCGGACTTTATCGATGCGTCCGAGAAGGACCTCAAGCAGGCCTATGGCGTCATCAAGCCCCGCAAGGTGAACCTGACCGTGGACGGTGCCGAGGTGGAGGCCGTGCGCTGCGACATTCAGGCGTATTATGCGGTGCTGGCCACCATTACCTACCCCAGCGGTGACGTGGTGTATGTTTCCGGCCTGACAAAGCTTGCCTCCATCAACGACATTGTGAACCTTGTGGAAAGTGTGACCCTGTCATGAGCAGTTCCCGTGCAATGCAGCGTCTGTGCGGCCTGATGCGCAAGGCTGTGCAGGACTATGAAATGATCGCCCCCGGCGATAAAGTGATGGTGGGCGTTTCCGGCGGCAAGGACAGCGTGGCCCTTACCATCGGCCTTGCCGAGCTGCGCAAGTACATCGGCTTTGATTTTACGGTGCAGGCCGTCACGCTGGACCCGCAGTTCGGCGGCAGGCCCATGGATTACACCGTATTGCAGGAGCTGTTTGCCCAGTACGATATCCCCTATGAGATCCGCCGCACCGAGATCGGCCCTGTGGTGTTCGACTACCGCAAGGAGAAGAACCCCTGCGCCCTGTGCGCCAAGCTGCGGCGCGGCGCACTGCACACGGCAGCGCAGGAACTGGGCTGCAACAAGGTGGCGCTGGGCCACCATCTGGACGATGCCGTGGAGACCTTTTACATGAATCTCTGGCGGGAGGGCCGCATCGGCTGCTTCTCGCCGGTCACTTATCTTTCGCGCCGGGACCTCACCCTCATCCGGCCCATGCTGCTGGCCACCGAGCAGGAGGTCATTTCCGCAGTGAACGCCGAGGGGCTGCCCATCGTCAAGAGCGTCTGCCCTGCCGACGGCGTGACCGTGCGCGAACAGACCAAGGAGTTCGTCAAGGAGCGCTGCCGCACCGACCACGCTTTCCGCCAGAAAACCCTGCACGCACTGCAGGAGAGCGGCATCGATGGCTGGCGGCCCGTCCACACCGGGCGCGGCAGCTTTGCAATTACAAACGAGGAAGAATGAATCATGAAGACTCAACCTTTTGAAAAACACGTCTGGGCCGAGATCGACCTCGATGCCCTGCGGCATAACTTCCGGGCCGTCAAAGCCCGGGCCGGTGACCTGCCGCTGTGCGCGGTGGTCAAGGCCGACAGCTACGGCCACGGCGCTGTGCAGTGTGCCCGCGTTTTTGCGCAGGAGGGTGCAGCATGGCTGGCAGTAAGCTGCCTGACCGAGGCCGTGCAGCTGCGTCAGGACGGGCAGACTCTGCCCATCCTTATTTTGGGCCATGTTCAGCCGGAGTACGCCCAGACCCTCATCCACGAGGATATCACCGTAGCGTGCTACTCCACCGAACAGGCGCAGAACCTTTCCGCTGCTGCCGTAAAGGCAGGCGGCAGAGTAAAGATCCACCTCAAGGCAGATACCGGCATGGGCCGCATCGGCTTTGCCCTGCGCACCGATTTTGATGCCGCCATCCGCGAAATGCTGGCTGTGTGTGAGCTGCCGGGCCTTGAGATGACCGGCCTGTTCCAGCACTTCTCGGTGGCCGACGACACCGCCGAAGAGAACGTTGCCTACACCGCGGAGCAGCACGCACTGTTCGTCAGAGCGTTCCATGCGCTCAAGGCGGCAGGCCGCGAGCCACAGACCGTTCACTGTGACAACTCTGCGGGCGTGATGCTGCACCCGGACTGGCCCGAGGGATTGGCCCGGGAGCGCTGCATGGCGCGGCCCGGCATCATCCTCTACGGCTACGACCCCAGCGACGAGGTGCGCTTTGGGCAGTTCCGGCCGGTGATGACCCTCAAGACCGTGGTGAGCATGGTCAAGGAAATGCAGCCCGGTCAGAGCGCCAGCTATGGCCGCCGCTTCACCGCCGATAAGCCCACGCTGGTGGCCACCCTGTGCACCGGTTATGCGGACGGTTATCCCCGCCAGCTGAGCTGCGGCAAGGGCATCGTGGAGATCCACGGCAAGGCCTGCCCGGTGCTGGGCCGCGTGTGCATGGACCAGATGATGGTGGATGTGACCGGTATCCCGGACATCCACGAGGGCGACGAAGCCATCCTGTGGGGCGGCAGCGTCAGTGATACTGCCGAGACCATCGCCCGCAAGACCGACACCATTTCTTACGAGGTGCTGTGCGGCGTGTCCCGCCGCGTGCCCCGCGTCTACCTCGAGCACGGAAAGATCGTGGATGTCGAGGATTGGATACTGGAAGCTTAAATTTCTCCCGGAGGAACTACATGGCAAGAGACAATATCCGCAATTTCTGCATCATTGCACACATCGACCACGGCAAATCCACCCTGTCGGACCGTATTCTGGAGCTGACCAAGAGTGTGGACGAGCGCACCATGGAAGACCAGATTTTGGACAACATGGACATTGAGCGCGAGCGCGGCATCACCATCAAGGCCCGCGCTGTCACCATGAACTATACAGCCAAGGACGGCAAGACCTACGAGTTCAACCTCATCGATACCCCGGGCCACGTGGACTTTGCCTACGAGGTCAGCCGCAGTCTGGCCGCCTGCGAGGGTGCCATCCTTGTGGTGGATGCCACCCAGGGCGTGGAAGCTCAGACGCTGGCCAACACCTACATGGCGCTGGAGCATGATCTGGAATTGGTGCCCATCCTGAATAAGATCGACCTGCCCAGTGCCCACCCGGACGAGGTGGCGCAGGAGGTGGAGGACGTGATCGGCCTGCCCTGTCTGGATGCGCCCCGCGTCTCTGCCAAGACCGGCCTGAATGTGGATCAGGTGCTGGAGCGTGTCGTCACCGACATTCCTGCTCCCACCGGCGACCCGGATGCCCCGCTGAAGGCGCTGATCTTCGACAGCATCTACGACAGCTACAAGGGCGTTATCGTCTATATCCGTGTGTTTGAGGGCACCGTGAAGCCCGGCGATACCATCCGCATGATGGCCACCGGCGCGGAGTTCACGCTGGTAGAAGTGGGCCACATGGGTGCTACCAACCTTTCTCCCTGTGCCCAGCTGCAGGCTGGTGAGGTCGGCTATCTGACCGCCAGCATCAAGACCGTGCAGGATACCCGCGTGGGCGATACCGTCACGCTGGCCAATAATCCCACCGCCGAAGCACTGCCCGGCTACCGTCAGGTCAAGCCCATGGTGTTCTGCGGCATCTACCCCGCCGACGGTGCCAAGTACCCCGACCTGAAGGACGCACTGGAAAAGCTGCAGCTGAACGATGCTTCCCTCACCTTTGAGCTGGAGACCAGTGCGGCGCTGGGCTTCGGTTTCCGCTGCGGCTTCCTTGGCCTGCTGCACATGGAGATCATCACCGAGCGGTTGGAACGCGAGTTCGATCTGGATATCATCACCACCACGCCCAGCGTGCGCTACCGCCTTACCCTGACCGACGGCACTGTGGAGATGATCGACAATCCTTCCAGCTACCCCGACCCCTCCAATATCGTCAAGCAGGAAGAGCCTTTTGTGGATGTGCACCTGTACACCCCCAACGACTATGTGGGCGGCCTGATGGATCTGTGCCAGAACAAGCGCGGCGTGCTGATCGACATGAAGTATCTGGACGATGTGCGCGTTGATCTGCACTATGCTCTGCCGCTGGGCGAGATCGTGTACGACTTCTTTGATGCCATCAAGAGCCGCAGCCGGGGCTACGCCAGCTACGATTACGAGTTTAAGGAGTACCGCGAGAGCGACCTTGTCAAGCTGGACTTCCTGCTCAATGGCGACCCTGTGGACGCGCTGTCCATGATCGTGTTCCGCGATAACGCCTATGCCAAGGGCCGCCGCATCTGCGAGAAGCTGCGGGATAACATCCCCCGAAACCTGTTCGAGATCCCGGTACAGGCTGCCATCGGCGGCAAGATCATTGCCCGTGAAACGGTCAAGGCCATGCGCAAGGACGTGCTTGCCAAGTGCTACGGCGGCGACATCTCCCGCAAAAAGAAGCTGCTGGAAAAGCAGAAGGAAGGCAAAAAGAAGATGCGTCAGCTGGGCAGCGTTTCCCTGCCCAGTGAAGCCTTTACCGCTGTGCTCAAGCTGGACAGCGACGACGATTAAACTTTATAGATCAAAGAGAACCCGCGCTCTGGTATGCTGCAATGCACCCAGCGCGCGGGTTCTATCTGTTTTTTCACAATCTCAGTTTACAACAAAAAATGAGATAGGCACCCCCTTTCGGGGAAACCTATCTCATTTTTTTGTTGGGACTATTTTGCAACAGTCCCTTTACGTTGGGGCGTCAGGGGGCCGCTTACAGTCTCTTGACTGCTCTTTTCCGATTTGCTTCTGCCCGGATTATACATGATTTCAGTGCGAAAGTCATCGAAACCTGCGCGAAACGTTCTTGAATCTGCGTGAACGAATCATCTGGGCAGCAAAAAAGCCCCGGAAAGGCTGTCTGGCTGCCTTCCGGGGCTGCTGTGAAAGATGACTGCATCAGTAATACTTTTCAGTCAAAAAGTACTACTGATACACTGCTTCAAGGGCTTTCTCACTCACTTTTCTGCTTCAGGCGGGCGTATTCGGCATCGGCCTGAATGGCTGCAGAGGTGAAGCTGTTGTTGTTCCACCAGCTGATCAGCGCGGCCACGGTGGTGATGCCGGCGGTCACCAGCTGTTCCACAGTCTGGCTCTCAATGGGCAGCATAGGTTTGCCCAGAGCGCTCAGCACCTGATTGGTCAGGGCAAGCAGCAGCACAGCGGTGCGGGCGATGGTGGCGGCAGAAATTTTACCAAAGTTCATATCAATTCCTCACTTTCTCATTTTGTTCAAGGTCAGCGATGCGGTGGTTGGCCACCTTCATCTGTTCTTCTAAAATCGGTACGCGGCGGGCAAAATTGTTATGCTCGCGCACCTCGCGGGTCAGCTCTTCGAGCTTGGTGTCGGTCACGGCCTGACTGCGGCTGTTGGCGATCAGCACGCCGATCAGGGTCACGGCCCCGGCAATGACAGCGGATAAGATCGTTTCCATTCCGTTCACCGCCTTTACCCGACCCACCGGCTTTTTGCTTTGCGCACATCCACATGGACAAAGCCTTTTGCGGGGTAGCGGCCGATGCCGCCGGTGCCGGGCAGCAGGGTCTCGGCGTAGGCGGCAAGCTGCTCCACCGGCACGCCGGACACCCGGATATCCGCGGCACGGCCATACTGATGCTGGCTGTAAACCGCCCCGCCCACAGCCCTGTTGTGTGCAGCGGTGCGGTAGCCGCTGGTAATGACCACTGGTGCGCCAAAATGGTCACGGATGGCCTGCAGCACCTGCACCAGTTCGCTGTCCACAAACAAAGGGTCGGTGCCGTCTTTGCAGGCAAATTCCTTTGCGCGGAAGCTGCGGCTCAGCAGCGTTTCGCCATCCCTTGCGCGGGAGTAAACGTTAAGCATGGCCGTCCTCCTGCAGCAGCGCTGCCACGGCATCCCTCAGCCGGGCGGGCACATCCTCCAGCGTTTTGATGCCCTTGCGGATCAGGGCCGCATAGATCCTTGCCATTACACACCACCTCCTTCGTACAGTTCACACAGGGCCAGCTGCAGGTCGGTCAGCTGGCAGGTCAGGCTGGCAATCGTCTCGGGCAGACGGGCTGCTTCCTCGGCCTGCTGGCGCTCTTTTTCCCGCGCGGCCAATTCTTCTTCCGTATAGCGGATGTATCTCTGCACCGGCACCTGTTCGGTCCATGCGGCCTGCGCAGGCATGCCCGGCACGTCGATGACCTTCCGCACATCCCTGCCGCCGCCGGGATACTCCGTTACGGTCTCGTAGTGGCTCACTTCCTCCACGCCTTCCACGGCGGGGTGCTCCACTGGCTCGGTGTCGTCCACCAGATACCCAAGCGTCAGGTCAGGGTTTTCAATGGCTGCACCGTTCTCGTCAATGATCTTCATGGTTCAAAACCTCCTTTCTCAGGCCACGCGCCGCCAGATGTGCACATAGTAGGCGGCAGGCTGCACGGTGGCGCTGCGGCCGTAGATGGCATTAGACTTGGATGCATCCAGACTGAACTTATATACATCAGAAAAGGAATTGTATTCGCCCGTAGATGCGATCACGTTGCCGGCAGTGAATGCGCCGGATACCTTATGTTCACCCTTTTTTACATCCGCGACAAAAGAGCCTGTGATGTTCGGCAGTCCGGCCTTTACTGTGGTGCCCGCTGCGTGGCTGCTGCTGGCACCCATCAGCACGCGCTCCGATGCGATCTGCTCCCATGTGCCGCCAAACAGGGCGGCAGGGCTGGTGGGGTCGGTGCTCTGGTAGATGCTGCCCACCGGGTAGGCAGCGGAGCTGGGTGCGGCCAGCAGAGCATTGACATCTTCCTTTGTATAATAGGAAGAAAAATCGGCACCGAAGGTGCGCAGGGCGTTTGCCTTTTCGGCAGCGGTCCATTCCCCGGCGGCTGCGGCGGTGGTCAGAGCCTTCTTCACGCCATAAGGCAGCAGGACTGCGGTCAGCGGCAGAAGTGCATCCGTCATGCTGTCCAGCTGTTCGCGGGCAGCTGGTGCGGTGATCAGGGTTCCGTCGCTGCGCACGTTGATGCCGCAGGCGGGGTCCACCCGCACTGCGCCGGGGGCCGAAGCCGTGGGCACCGTGCTGCTGCGCAGATAGGGCGACAGATCCGGCATGGCGGCAGTATCGGTCAACACGGCCCCGGTGTTGGGGTCCACGCTCAGCACCCGAAGCAGCTGGCCGGAGACCGGAACTGCCGGGCAGGGAAGCGCCCCCACATCCTGCGCCGTCAGTTTTACGATGCCGCTTTTGCCGTTCACGCTCACTACCTGACCGTCGGTAGGCACCAGCTCCTCTGCCCGTGCGGCAGCAGCCTCGGCACGGGCTGCACAGCGGGATGCAGCGGCACTGTCGGCGCTGGTGCGCTGTGCCGCGGTCTGGGCCTGTGCCGCATTGGATGCCGTGCTTGCAGCACTGGCTGCGGCACGCTGCGCGGCGGTGGAAGCGGTACTGGCACTTTCCAGCACACGCGCCACGAACTGCTCATACTGCGAGGGCGGCAGCTCTTCCGCGCCGCCGTCGGTGGGCAGGATGGCGTAGGTGTCGTAGCTGCCGGGCCGGGTATAGGCGGCGTAGCCGCTGGCATCGATGGCTGCCAGCATCCACTGTCCGCCGGTGCTTCCGGTCAGGCGGCGGTCCACGGTGACGCAGTGCTGCGTGTCCAGTGAGACCGGTGCCAGCAGGGTGCCGTCGCTGCGGCGCAGGTAGAGCGCAACGGTGCACCCGGCCCATGCTTCCGGCAGCGTGAAGCACAGCTCGTCCACACCGGCAGCGTTCTGTGCACCGAGGTGCAGGCGGTGCGGCTGGGACAGAAATTCAGTGCCGCCGCACTGCCTTTGAATGATCTTGATGTTCACTTGAAAACCTTCCTTTCTGCTTTTTGTTTGATTGTACAGCCGCTGCCCGGCAGCTGCCAGTGTGGTCTTTTGCTGCACAAATTTCTGTGCTTCGGCATTTTGCCGGAAGGCGCTTTTCATGGGTAATTCGCACAGTTCTTTGTGGGTGAAAAATGGGATAAAAAAGAGGTGGCTTCGTACGGAAAACCAGCGATTTTTGGCCGCTTGCCGTATGGGAAAACGAACCCAAAAGTGCAGTTTCCGGTGCAAAAAGTCCAAAATAAATGTTAAAAATTCGTGAACAAAACACCCCAGAAAACAGGTCGAAAATCGGAAGGAAATAACCGAAAAAACAATATTTTGGAGAAAACAATGTTAAAGTTGCACAAAAAATAACGTCAAAAAACTAACAAAGTATGAGAAGGTGATTTGACAAATGGCCATTGGACTGGTAAAATAAGAGCCGCTCAACGGAACCAACAGACGTTGCAGCGTTTAAAATTTATCTGGATGAAGTAAAAAGCCGTCTTATATACGGCGCGGCGCGGGCAGATGGGGTCCGGGCCGGGAGGGTAACTGCACCCTCCGCAGCGGAGTCCAAATTGTATACGATGCTCGATTTTACCAAAAAGAGGGCATCGTATTTGATTGTGGGGCCAGATGGCTTCTGCCCGCCCCGCAGTCCGGGCGGCCGGGGCATGAAAAACATGTCCGCAGCCGCAGCCAATTTTGAAAAGAGAGGAGTTGTCTCGTATCGCTTCCGTAAAATTGAAGAAAGCATTGTCTGACTGCAAGCATGCAGTCTCTCCCCGTGTGCTGGCGTTTTGTGTCATGGTCGTGTGCCTTGTGGCTACACTCAGTGTGACCGCTGCGAATCTGCGGCTGACCTACGTCACAGACTCCAATGGTGCCCGGCAGGTGATCCTCACCTCCGAGACCGACCCTGCACAGGTCATGAACCTTTCCGGCATCCAGTCCGAAGAGGGCGATCAGGTCTATTACACGGCCTACAGCGGCAATCTTGCCGCCCTGAACATTGAGCGCGCATTCTCCGTCAGCATCACTGCCGACGGTCAGGAGTACCCCGTCAAAATGGTGTTCGGCACCGTGGCGGATGCCCTGAAGCGTGCCGGTATCACCCTGGAGGGTGACGACTACACCGAGCCTGCTCTGGACCAGCTGGTGAGCGCAGGTTCCACCATCACGGTGCACCGCGTGGACTACACCGACCGTGTGGAGACGCAGGCCATCCCCTACGATACCGAGTACGTCTACACCAGCCTGTATTTCCGCAACACCGGCCGCGCCACCACGGTGCGCCATGGTGCGGAAGGCCAGCAGACCATCACCACCCGCGACCGCTATGTGGACGGCGAGCTGGAAAACAGCATCGTGGTGGATTCCACCACCACTGTGGAGCCGACCAACCACATCGTAAAGACCTATGGCGCAGGCGCGCCGGTCTCCCCGCTGACCGGCCCGGACGGCACCACCAATGCACCCGCCTCTTACAGCAAGGTGCTCACCGGAAAGGCCACCGGCTACTATTCCAAGACCGGCAAGGGTTCTTCCGGTCTGGGTCTGGGCTACGGCACTGTGGCTGTGGACCCGGATGTGATCCCCTACGGCACCAAGCTGTATATCACCTCCACCGACGGCAAGTTCGTGTACGGCTATGCGGTGGCTACCGATACCGGCATTGCCGTGCAGAAGGGCCAGATCCTTGTGGACCTGTTCTACGAGACCTACGCCGAGAGCGTGATCAATGGAGCCATTCAGGTGAACGTCTACGTGGTGGACTGAGCAGGCTGAAAAGAACCGGGGAAACCGGAACTGAAAATTTTCAACAGAAACAGAGAGCTTCTGTACACCTTCCCTTTGGGAGGGTGCGCAGAGGCTCTTTTTATTGTCAGATTGGCAGGATTCACCATAAAATTTGTAAAAATTTGGCGGGTATGTATATAAGGAAAAAATATCAACGAAAAGATTATGGTAAATTTTACAGTAAAATGCGGCGAAACTCTTGAAAAACAGACCGAAATTCTTTAATATAAAAGGGTAAAAAGCTACAGGTGCGCTTTGTGCATCTGTACGGGGAGGAGCAGTCTATGAAACCGACCGAGGAGAAGATCCAGAGCAATGCATCGGACCTGCCGGTGTATCTGTTTAAACAGGGCAATAACTGTGAAGCATACCGCTACTTTGGCGCACACATGGAAACGCGTGCCGGTGAAGCAGGTGTGGTGTTCCGCGTGTGGGCACCCCATGCTGTAGCCATCAGCGTGGTGGGCGACTTTAACAGCTGGAAGCCGGGCAGCCACCCGATGCGCAAGGTGGATGGCGATTCCGTATGGGAATTGTTCATCCCGGGCATGAAGGAATATGATGTTTATAAATACTGCGTGACCACCCGCGCAGGTGATCTGGTCTATAAGGCCGATCCCTATGCGTTCCACGCCGAGACCCGCCCGTCCAACGGCAGCAAGGTCTACGATATCAGTGGTTTTGCGTGGCACGATGATGCATGGCAGGCAGCACAGAAAAAGGCTGATGTGATCAACAGCCCGATGAATATTTACGAGATGCACGCCGGCAGCTGGAAGATGAAAGAGGGCGGTAAGCCCTACAATTATTCCGAGCTGGCAGACGAGCTGATCCCGTATATCACAGAGATGGGCTATACCCATGTGGAACTGCTGCCGGTCATGGAATATCCGTTTGACGGCAGCTGGGGCTATCAGGTCACCGGCTATTTTGCACCCACCAGCCGCTACGGCACCCCCAAGGACCTGATGGCCTTTGTGGATAAGCTCCATGCCGCCGGCATTGGTGTGATCATGGACTGGGTGCCTGCTCACTTCCCGAAGGATCAGTTCGGCCTGTACAACTTTGATGGCGAAGCCTGCTACGAGGACCCGAATCCGAAGCGCGGCGAACATAAGGAGTGGGGCACCATGGTGTTCGACTTCGGCCGCAGCGAGGTGCAGAGCTTCCTGATCTCCAGCGCACTGTATTGGCTGGAGCAGTACCATATCGACGGTCTGCGCGTGGACGCGGTGGCATCCATGCTGTATCTGGACTATAACCGCAAGCAGGGCGAGTGGGAGCCGAACAAGAACGGCGGCAAGGAAAATCTGGAGGCTGTTGCTTTCCTGCGCAAGCTGAACGACACCGTGCTGGGCCGTCACCCCCACAAGTACATGATCGCGGAAGAATCCACTGCATGGCCCATGGTCACAAAGCCTGCTTCGGACGGCGGCCTTGGTTTCAACTTCAAGTGGAACATGGGCTGGATGAACGATATGCTCAGCTACATGAAGACTGACCCGCTCTTCCGTTCCGGCAACCACAACAAGGTCACCTTCAGCTTCTTCTACGCCTTCAGCGAGAACTTTGTGCTGCCCATCAGCCACGATGAGGTGGTGCACGGCAAGGGCAGCCTGATCAACAAGATGCCCGGCGAGTACGACGCCAAGTTTGCAAACCTGCGCACTTTCTTTGGCTACATGATGGCCCACCCGGGCAAGAAGCTGCTGTTCATGGGTCAGGAGTTCGGCCAGTTCGCCGAGTGGAACGAGACAAAGCCGCTGGACTGGATGCTGCTGGGCTACGATAAGCACACCGAGCTGCAGACCTACGTCAAGACCCTGAACGCCTTCTACAAGGAGCATCCCGCCTTCTGGCAGGTGGATTACAGCTGGGAGGGCTTCCAGTGGATCGTGCCGGATGACTCGCAGCAGAGCGTCATCGCCTTCCTGCGCAAGGACACCTCCGGCAAGCAGATCCTTGTGGTGTGCAACTTCAACCCCGTCCTGCGCGAGGGCTACACGCTGGGCGCACCGGTGGCAGGCTCCTACAAGGAGATCCTGAACAGCGACGATGCAGAGTTCGGCGGTTCCGGCGCAGTCCACAACAAGGCCGTGCGCACCCACAAAAAGCCGATGCACGGCTTTGAGCAGAGCATCACGATCACCCTGCCGCCCATGAGCACCCTGTATTTTGAAGTGCCCACCAAGCGCACCCGCAAGGCCGCAGCGGACAAGACCGATAAGGCGGGAAAAAAGACTGCAGCCAAAAAGGCAAAGACCGCTGCGGAGAAAGCTGCAGCAAAGGTGGTAAAGAAGCCGGGCCGCAAGCCCAAGGCAGAAGCTGCCGCTGCAGAGGAAAAACCGGTGAAAAAGACCGCCCGCAAGGCAAAGGTTGAGCCGGAAAAGGCCGAGGAAGCACCCAAAAAGCGCGGCCGCAAGCCCAAGGCAGAGGCAGAACCCAAGGCGGAAAAAGCACCCGCAAAACGCACCCGCAAACCGAAGGAGCCCAAGGAATGACCCGGCTCTTCGGCCGACCCATACCGCACATGTTGACGATCATTTCCGAACAACGGAAATGTTAATGTTAAAGGGGAGAATAAAGCTATGGCAAAAGAAATTGTGGCAATGATCCTTGCCGGTGGACGTGGCTCGCGCTTGTACGCGCTGACACAGAAAACGGCAAAACCCGCAGTGTCCTTCGGCGGTAAGTACCGCATCGTGGACTTCCCGCTGTCCAACTGCGTGAACTCCAACATCGACACCGTTGGCATCGCGACCCAGTATCAGCCCCAGAAGCTGAACGAGTACATCGGCAACGGCCAGCCCTGGGATCTGGATCGTCTGCACGGCGGCGTGCACACCCTGCCGCCCTACGAGCAGGCAAAGGGTACCGACTGGTACAAGGGCACTGCAAACGCCATCTACCAGAACATTGGCTTCATCGACAGCTACGATCCCGAGTATGTGATTATCCTGTCCGGCGACCAGATCTGCAAGCAGGACTATGCCGACTTCCTGCGCTTCCACAAGGAAAAGGGCGCAGAGTTCTCTGTGGCTGTTATGGAAGTGGACTGGAAGGAAGCTTCCCGCTTTGGCCTGATGGTGGCTGACGAGAACGACCGCATCACCGAGTTCCAGGAGAAGCCCCCGGTACCCAAGTCCAATCTGGCTTCCATGGGCATCTACATCTTCAACTGGGATGTGCTGAAGAAGTATCTGGAAGAGGACGAAGCAGACCCCAACTCCAAGAACGACTTTGGCATGAACATCATCCCCGCCCTGCTGCGCGACGGCCGCAAGATGTACGCCTACCGCTTTGCCGGCTACTGGCGTGACGTGGGCACGATCGACAGCCTGTGGGAAGCCAACATGGAAGTGCTGGATCCCGAAAACTCCGGCATCGATATCTTCGACGAGAAGTGGAAGATCTACAGCCGCAACCCGGTCCTGCCTCCGCAGAAGATCGGCCCCCGCGCTGTGGTGCAGGATTCCCTCGTCACGGAGGGCTGCAAGATCTACGGCAATGTGCATCACTCTGTGCTGAGCGCAGGCGTTGTTGTGGAAGAGGGCGCTACCGTTGAGGACGCAGTCCTGATGGACGGCGTTGTGGTCAAGGCTGGTGCTGTTGTCAAACGCTGCATCCTGGCGGAGGATGTTGTGGTCGGTGCAGGTGCACGAGTGGGCGGCGATGGCCCCATTGCCCATGTGGGCACCGGCCTGACCGTCGGCGCAGGCGCAACCGTCAAGGAAGGTGCCAAAGTCTTTGAATCCGTCAAGGAGGGTATGGAAGTATGCTGAGCCAGAACACCAATGCGTTGGGTATTATTTTCCCCAACAGTTATGATAATACCGTCCCCGAGCTGGTGACCGAGCGCGCAATGGCTTCGATCCCCTTCGCGGGCCGCTACCGTATGGTGGACTTTGTTCTGTCCAGCATGGCAAACTGCGGTATCTCCAATGTCTCCATCGTGGTGCGCAAGAACTACCACTCCCTGATGGATCATCTGGGCACCGGCCGTGAGTGGGATATGGCCCGCCGTCACGGCGGCCTGAACATCGTGCCGCCTTTCGCTGAGAAGGGCGTGCGCATCTATTCCGGCCGTGTGGAAGCTCTGGGCTCCATCATGAACTTCCTGGAGAACCAGAAGGAAAAGTACGTGGTCATGAGCGATGCCAACGTTGCCCTGAACTACGACTTCAACGCCCTGCTGGCCGCTCATCAGGCAAGCGGTGCCGATGTGACCGTCGCTTACCAGAAGACCGAGATCCCCGAGGGCCGCAAGAATGACAACTACACCCTGACCGTTGATGCCGACGGCCGTGTGACCGAGCTGCTGTTCAACGATTACCGCCCCGGCGTGCAGAATCTTGACCTGAACATCTATGTTCTGGAGCGCGAGACCCTGCTCAAGCTGGTCCGGGATGCGACCTCCCGCGGCCTGATCTACTTCGAGCGCGATATTCTGGCCCACAATGTCAACATCCTGAACATCCACGCTCTGGAGTACACCGGCTATGTGGCACATGTCTGTGACATGAAGAGCTACTTCGACGAGAACCTCAAGCTGACCGATGACGAGAATCTGGAAAAGCTGTTCCCCAAGAAGAGCCCGGTCTACACCAAGATCCGCGACGACAACCCCACCCGCTATGTGCCGGGCTGCAAGGTGACCGACTCCATTCTGGCCGACGGCTGCGTGATCGAAGGCACAGTGGAGAACTGTGTGCTGTTCCGCGGCGTCAAGGTCAAGAAGGGTGCCGTCGTCAAGAACTGCGTGCTGATGCAGGATACGGTGGTGGAAGCCAATGCCGAGCTGGACTGCGTTGTTACCGATAAGAACGTGAAGATCACCGCCGGCAAGAAGCTGTCCGGCACCGAGAGCTTCCCGGTGTACGTGCAGAAGAAGCACACCGTCTGATTTTACTGAGTTATCCATAGGGGCGGCTTCCTCCCCGGTAGCCCCTCTTGAGAGGGGCGGGGGCATCTGTGTGCCCCCGCCTGCTCTTTTGTAAAAATGGTTCGTGCTGCCTGCAAGGGCGGTGGGGGAGAACGAAAATATCCCACTATATGAAAGGAGCGATCCTATGAGAATCCTGTATGCTGCTTCGGAAGCTGCCCCTTTTGCAAAGTCCGGCGGTCTGGCCGACGTTGCGGGTGCCCTGCCCAAGGCTCTGGTCAAGGACGGCGTGGATGCCCGCGTCATTATGCCCCTGTACGGCGACCTGAAGTTCCGTGATACGCTGGAGTACGTGACCAATTATTCCGTCCCCGTGGGCTGGCGCAGCCAGTACTGCGGCCTGTTCAAGACCGAGCGGAACGGCGTGACCTACTACTTCCTGGACAACGAGTATTACTTCAAGCGCCGCGGCCTGTACGGCTTCTATGATGACGGCGAGCGTTTCGCCTTCTTCTCCCGCGCCGTTTTAGAGACCCTGTTCTACATCGATTTCACCCCCGATATCATCAACTGCAACGACTGGCAGACCGCTCTGGTGCCGGTGTACCTGAACCTGTACTATCGCCATCTGGATAAGTTCAACCGCATCAAGACCATCTTCACCATCCATAATATTGCTTATCAGGGCAAGTACGGCACCGACATTCTGGAGGACACCTGCGGCATCGGCCGCCGCGACCAGCACATCGTAGAGTACGACGGCTGCGCAAACTTCATGAAGGGTGCTTTCGAGACTGCCGATAAGATCACGACCGTCAGCCCCACCTATGCCATGGAGATCCTCGACCCGTGGTTCAGCTATGGTCTGGACGCTCTGCTGCGCGAGAAGCAGTACAAGCTGTGCGGCATCCTGAACGGCATCGATACCGATTCCAACGATCCCGCTACGGATAAGAACATCCCCTTCAACTACGACATCACCAATTTTGAAGAGGGCAAGGCAAAGTGCAAGGAAGCCTTGCAGGATAAGTTCGGCCTGCACAAGGACGGCAGCCCCGTCTTTGCCATGGTCAGCCGCATGGTCGGCATGAAGGGCTTTGATCTGGTGCAGAGCATCGCCGATGGTCTGGTGGACCGCGGCATCGAGCTGGTCGTTCTGGGCAGCGGCGAGAGCCAGTATGAGAACTTCTTCTCCGACCTGTGCGCACGCCATCCGGGCCGCGTTGGCACCTACATCGGCTTCGAGCCGGCCCTGTCGCAGGAGATCTACGCAGGCGCAGATGCCTTTATCATGCCTTCCAAGAGCGAGCCCTGCGGTCTGGCACAGATGGTGGCCTGCCGCTACGGCACGCCTCCCATCGTCCGCGAGACCGGCGGTCTGCGCGACTCCATCCACGACAGCACCATGGGTGAGGGCAACGGCTTTACCTTTGCGGGCTACAATGCCCATGAGCTGTATGTGGCCTGCTGCAACGCACAGAATGCTTACTATGACAAGGAAAACTGGAAGAACCTCGTGCACCACTGCATGGAGTGCGATTTCAGCTGGGATGTCTCCGCCAAGAGCTACGAGGGCCTATACAACGAGACCGCAAACCTCTGGTAATGTCCTGAAAACTGCATAACGGCTGCCGCCCGGTTCCCAAAGAGCCGGGCGGCTTTTTTGTGTGACCCTCTCAGCTTCGCTTCGCTCAGCAGCTCCCCCGAAAGGGGGAGCTTTATTTGTGCTGCCCGAAAGATGCATAAAAGCTCGCCCTTCGGGAGAGCTGGCGCGTCAGCGCCTGAGAGGGTTCGCCCGTTTTTTTGCATTCTGCACAACAGATCCATCAAACTTTTGGTATTGATGTGCCCGCAGACGCACAAACTCCATACAGGGCGTACAGTTACGGCATTAGTGTAAACAAACTATGAAATTTTACTAGAAAACAGTGGAAAATTGATTGAAAAAACGGCCGGTTTGAATTATACTATCGTTATAAGATTTTTCGCTGACTGCAAATCCTTGGCAAAGAATCCAGAATCTGGCTTTTGCAAAGGCACATCACACAGGGAGGAAACGCAGGTTGAAGGGCTGGTATAAGGCACTGGAGGATCTTGTCTGGCTGACCCAGCTGGGCCTGAATATGCTGCTGCCGCTGGTCATGTGTCTGGGCGGTGCATGGTGGGCGGTGAACAACTGGAGCTGGCCGGAATGGGTGTTCCTGCCGGCCATCCTGCTGGGGCTTGCTGCCGGGGCACAGAACTTCTGGTATTTTGCAAAGGAACACATGGACCGCACCAAAAAGGAAAAACCAAAGCGGGTGGGGTTCAACTCGCATCAGTAAACTTAACAGGAGGTTTCCCTTTATGAAACTGCAGCCGGAATCCAAAAAGGAGCTGACCCGCATCGCCTGCGGCACGGCCATCTGTACCGCCGTCATGTGGGTGATCTTTGCAGCTCTGCACCTGGTTGGCTGGGTGAAATTTGATTACACTGTTGTTCTGGGCAGTCTCATCGGCGCGGCCGTGGCCATCGGCAACTTTGCGGGCATCTGCCTCGTGTGCCAGAAGGTCATCGACGAGCAGGATGAGAAACGGCGCAAAGCGACATTGCAGGCTTCCTACAATGTCCGGATGCTTTTGCAGGCGGTGTGGATCATCGTTGCCATCGGGGCACCGGTGTTCCAGCCGTTTGCCGGTGTTCTGCCGCTGCTTTTCCCGCGCGTTACGATCTACTACCTGCAAATAACCGGAAAGTACAAGCCTCTTGCACCGGCCGGGCCTTCGGTGGACGTCTCTGTGGAGGACGACCCCGAACCCGCACCGGAGCCGGAAGCTGAACCCCGTGACGAAGGGGGTGAAACGTAACAAATGGAACTGAACGGCGCAAAGATCCTGTATACCATCCATACGGACATCCCCCTGCTGGGTGATTTCAAGATCTCCCAGACCTTAGTCAGTACCTGGATCGTCATGGCGCTGCTTTCGGGTCTTGCCATCTGGCTGGGCAGAAATCTCAAGCTGGAAAATGTCTCAAAGCGGCAGGCCGCCGCCGAGTTCATCGTAGAACGGCTGGACCAGTTCGTGCACGACAACATGGGCTATCACTTTGATAAGTATATCCCGCTCATCGGCGCGATCTTCGCTCTGAGCATCGGCTGCAACCTCATCAGTGTCATCGGCCTGTGGAGCCCCACAGCCGACCTGAACACCGAGGCGGCGTGGGCCATTGTGGTGTTCGTGCTGATCATGTACTACAAGATCAAGACCAACGGCATCCTTTCCTACCTGAAAGGTCTTTTGGACCCCATCTTCATCATGGCACCCATCAATGTGCTGTCGGAGGTTTCCACCCCCGTCAGTATGGCGTTCCGTCACTTTGGCAACATCTTGTCCGGTACGGTCATTTCCACACTGCTGTACTGGGCGCTGGCAAGCCTGAGCCACGTCATTTTCGGCTGGCTGCCGGGTGCCTTGAGCCAGATCCAGCTGTTCCAGATCGGCATCCCGGCCTTTACGGGCCTGTATTTCGACTGGTTCGGCGGCTGCATTCAGGCGTTCATCTTCTGTACCCTGACCGCAATTTTCATCAAACGTGCTGCCGGTGAGGACTAAGCCCTCACAACGGCATCTCCCAAAACAAAAAAATTTTTTGGAGGACAAATCTTATGACTGACTTTCAGTACCTCGCTCGTGGTATCGCTCTGGCAGGCTGCGGCATCGGCGCAGGCTGCGCACTGATCGCAGGTATCGGCCCCGGTATCGGCGAAGGCAACGCAGCAGCTGCTGCCTGTGAAGCTGTGGGCCGTCAGCCCGAGTGCAAGAGCGACGTTACCAGCACCCTGATCCTGGGCGTTGCACTTTCCGAGACCACCGGTATTTACGGCTTCGTCACCGGCCTGCTGCTGATCTTCCTGGCACCCGGTATGTTCATGAAGTTCCTGGCATAAGCGGAACCTTTTACAAAATAACGAAAGGAGACGCTTATGGAACTGTACCAGGCGTTGATCACGCTGGACGGCTGGACCTTTCTGGCCCAGATCTGCAACCTGATGATCCAGCTGTTCATCTTCAAAAAGTTCCTGCTGAATCCGGTCAAAAACGTGATCGCAGAGCGCAAGGCGAAGGCAGACAGCCAGATCGCCGATGCCACCAAGCTGCGCACCGAAGCCGAAGCCATGAAGGCAGAGTACGAGCAGAACCTGCAGAATGCCCGCACCGAGGCCAACGAGATCGTTGCCAATGCGCAGAAGACGGCCACCGCCCGCGGCGAAGAGATCGTGGGCGAGGCCCGCGCGCAGGCTGCTGCCCTCAAGCAGAAGGCCGAAGCCGACATTGCGCAGGAGCGCAAGAAGGCCGTGAACGAGGTCAAGGACGAGATCGGCGGCATCGCCATGGAGATCGCCTCCAAGGTGGTGGAGCGTGAGATCAGCGAGAAGGACCACAAGGATCTGATCGACGAATTTATCAAAAATGTGGGTGAAGCATCATGACCGAGACTGCAAGGATGTACGGCGGAAGCCTGTACGATCTGGCGGCGGAGGAAGGGCTGGAGGCCCGCATTCTGGGTGAGCTGGACGAAGCCGTGGCGCTTTTTAAGGCAAACCCGGACTACCTGCATCTGCTCAGCACCCCCAGCATCCCGAAAAGAGAGCGCTGCGGCCTGCTGGATGAAGCACTGCGGGATCAGGTCCACCTCTATGTGCTGAACTTTTTGAAGATCCTGTGCGAGAAGGGCACCCTGCGAGAGCTGTCCGGCTGTGCACGGGCTTACCGTGTGCGCTACAATCAGGCACACGGCATTCTGGAAGCAACGGCGACCACTGCAGTGGCAATGACGGAGCAGCAGGCAAAGAGCCTGCACGAAAAGCTGGAAAAGCTCACCGGCAAGACCATCGACCTGAAAACAAAGGTCGATCCGGCAGTGCTGGGCGGCATCCGGCTGGATATCGAAGGCACCGAGCTGGACGGCACGGTGCAGAACCGTCTGGCGGCCCTGCGCAGGGACATTGCTTCCGTGACACTGTGATCGAATTTCCACCCGAAAGATTTTTAAGAATTGAGTGGTGAACAAACAAAGATGCAACTGAAACCTGAAGAGATCTCCAAGATCATCCGTGCGCAGATCAAGCATTACGAAAATGCCATTGAGCAGAGCGAGACCGGCACGGTCATTATGGTGGGCGACGGCATCGCCCGCGCCAGTGGTCTGGAAAAGTGCATGGCAGGTGAGCTGCTTCAGTTTGATAACGGCGAATACGGCATGGCCCAGAATCTGGAGGAGAACACCGTCTCCATCGTTCTGCTGGGCTCCGACGTCGGCATCAAGGAAGGCAGCACTGTCAAGCGCACCGGCAAGGTGGTGTCCGTGCCGGTGGGCGAAGCCATGATCGGCCGCGTGGTCAACGCGCTGGGCCAGCCCATCGACGGCGCAGGCCCCATCGAGACCACCGAGTTCCGCGCCATTGAAAGCCGCGCTCCCGGCATCATCGACCGTCAGCCGGTCAAGGAGCCGCTGCAGACCGGCATCAAGGCCATCGACTCCATGATCCCCATTGGCCGCGGCCAGCGCGAGCTGATCATCGGCGACCGCCAGACCGGCAAGACCACCATCGCCTCCGATACTATCATCAACCAGAAGGGCAAGGATGTCATCTGCATTTACGTTGCCATCGGTCAGAAGCGCTCTACCGTGGCAAACCTTGTGCAGAGCCTGACCGAGGCCGGTGCTATGGGCTACACCATCGTGGTGTCCGCAACGGCATCCGAGCTTTCGCCCCTGCAGTATATCGCACCCTACTCCGGCTGTGCCATGGGCGAATATTTCATGCATCAGGGCAAGCATGTCCTCATCATCTACGACGATCTGTCCAAGCACGCCGTGGCCTACCGTGCACTGTCGCTGCTGATCCGCCGTCCCCCGGGACGTGAGGCCTACCCCGGCGACGTGTTCTATCTGCACTCTCGTCTGCTGGAACGCGCGGCCAAGCTCTCCAATGAGCTGGGCGGCGGCAGCCTGACGGCTCTGCCCATCATCGAGACGCAGGCGGGCGATGTTTCCGCCTACATCCCCACGAATGTCATTTCCATCACCGATGGTCAGATCTTCCTGGAGACGGAGCTGTTCCACTCCGGTGTCATGCCGGCAGTCAACCCCGGCATCTCGGTGTCCCGCGTGGGCGGCAATGCCCAGATCAAGGCCATGAAGAAGGTCGCCGGCACCCTGAAGCTGATCTACTCCCAGTACCGCGAGCTGCAGAGCTTTGCACAGTTCGGTTCCGATCTGGATGCCGACACCAAGGCCCGCCTTGCACAGGGCGAGCGCATCGTGGAAGTGCTCAAGCAGAACCGTTCCGCTCCCGTGCCTGTGGAAAAGCAGGTGGCCATCCTGTATGCGACCATTCACGATCACCTTGTGAAGGTCAAGGTGCCGGACGTGGCCGAGTATGAGAAGGGCCTGTACGAATATCTGGACAACAATGCTGCGGGTGCCGCCGTCATGGAGACCATCCGCACCACCGGCAATCTGGATAAGGACACTGAGGAGCAGCTTAAGAGCGTGCTCACAGCCTATACCGACAGCTTCGTCAAGGCGCACTAAGGAAGGAGGCGTAACGCATGGCTGGTTCCATGAAGGACATCAAGCTGCGCATCAAAAGCGTAGAGAGCACCATGCAGATCACCAAGGCAATGGAACTGGTGGCTTCCTCCAAAATGCGCCGCGCCAAGGAACGGGTGGAGCACAGCCGCCCCTACTTTGAAACGCTGCATGAGACTTTGACCAAGATCGCCGCGGCCGACCCCCGCGCCCGCAACCCCTACCTGCGCCGTGACGAAGTGAAGCGCACCCTGCTCATCGTCATTGCAGGCGACCGCGGCCTTGCCGGCGGATACAATTCCAACGTGCTCAAGCAGGCCGGGGCCGAAGAAGGCGAAGTGCTGGTGCTGCCCATCGGCAAGCGCTCGGCAGAGTATTTCGTCCATCACGAGGTGCCCCTGTTCACGCAGGAGGTGCTGCTGGCGGCAGATGTCTCGGTGGGCGAGTGCTTCCAGCTGTCCCGCCAGATCACGGAAGGATATCTCAAGGGCGAGTACGATGCGGTGAAGATCTGCTACACCCGGTTCGATTCCATGATGACCCAGACCGCAGCCACTATGGAGGTGCTGCCGCTGTCCATCGAACCCACCGAGCAGCAGAAGGCGGATGCCCGCCGCAGCCAGATCCTGTACAAGCCCAGCAGCGAGGAAGTATTCAGCGCGATCATCCCGGAGTATGTGGCAGGCATCGTCTACGGTGCCGTGTGCGAGAGCGTAGCCAGTGAGTTGGCAGCCCGCCGCACTGCCATGGATGCCGCCACCAAGAACGCCGGTGAGATGATCGACCATTTGAACCTGTATTATAACCGTGCCCGTCAGGCTGCCATCACGCAGGAGATCACCGAGATCGTGGCCGGCGCGGAGATTTAAAACCTATCAAAAAGGAGTTGTAGCCTATGTCCGAAAAACATATCGGCAAGGTGCTCCAGGTCATCGGCCCGGTGCTGGACATCCAGTTTGAGGATGGCCAGCTGCCGGAGCTGCTCAACGCCATCGAGATCGACAACCACGGCGAAAAGCTGGTGGTCGAGGTGGCACAGCACACCGGCGATAACGTGGTGCGCTGCATTGCAATGAACAGCACCGATGGTCTGGTGCGCGGCACCGAAGCCGTGGATACCGGCGAACCCATCAAAGTGCCCGTGGGCGACCAGTGTCTGGGCCGCGTGTTCAACCTGCTGGGTGAGCCCGTGGACAACAAGCCCGCCCCGGCCCCGGAGGCCTACTGGCCCATCCACCGCCCTGCTCCCAGCTACGAGGAGCAGCAGTCCACCACCGAGATCCTCGAGACCGGCATCAAGGTCGTGGACCTGATCTGCCCCTACGCAAAGGGTGGCAAGATCGGTCTGTTCGGCGGTGCAGGCGTCGGCAAGACGGTCCTGATCCAGGAGCTGATCTATAACATCGCCACCGAGCACAACGGCTACTCGGTGTTCACCGGCGTTGGCGAGCGCACCCGTGAGGGCAACGATCTGTACGGCGAAATGACCGAGAGTGGCGTTATCAACAAGACTGCGCTGGTCTATGGCCAGATGAACGAACCCCCAGGAGCCCGTATGCGCGTGGCACTGTCCGGCCTGACCATGGCGGAGTATTTCCGCGATGTGAAGAATCAGGATGTGCTGCTCTTCATCGATAACATCTTCCGCTTCACGCAGGCAGGCTCTGAGGTGTCCGCACTGCTGGGCCGTATGCCTTCCGCCGTCGGCTACCAGCCCACGCTGGCCACCGAGATGGGCGCTCTGCAGGAGCGCATCACCTCCACCCGCAAGGGTTCCATCACCTCGGTGCAGGCCGTCTACGTGCCCGCCGATGACCTGACCGACCCGGCCCCTGCCACCACCTTTACCCATCTGGATGCTACCACGGTCCTGAGCCGTGACATCGCTTCGCAGGGCATCTACCCCGCTGTGGACCCGCTGGATTCCACCAGCCGCATCCTCAGCCCGGAGGTCGTGGGTCAGGAGCACTACGAGATCGCCCGCGCCGTCCAGAAGGTGCTGCAGCGCTACAAGGAGCTGCAGGACATCATTGCCATCATGGGCATGGACGAGCTGAGCGAGGAAGACAAGCGCACGGTCAGCCGCGCCCGCAAGGTGCAGCGCTTCCTGAGCCAGAGCTTCCACGTGGCAGAGCAGTTCACCGGTATGCCCGGCCAGTATGTGCCGCTCAAGGAGACCCTGCGCGGCTTCAAGATGATCCTGAACGGCGAGTGCGACGAGCTGCCCGAGAGCGCATTCCTGTTCGCGGGCACCATCGATGACGTGTTCGCAAAAGCGAAGAAAGGGTAAACCATGACGACCTTTCATCTGACGGTGGTCACGCCGGACGGCTGCGCCTTTGACGGGCAGGCCGAGCGCATCGTCTGCCGCGCCATTGACGGCGATCTGGCCATCCTTGCCAAACACGGGGATTACTGCACCGCGCTGGGCATGGGCGAAGCCCATATCGTGGATGCCGAGGGCCAGCGCCGCCGCGCCGCCTGCATGGGCGGGCTGCTGAGCGTGCTGGATGGCGAAGTGCGTCTGGTTGCCACCACATGGGAGTGGGCCGAGGAGATCGATCAGGCCCGCGCCGAGGCTTCCAAGAAGCGCGCGGAGGAGATTCTTGCGCAGAAGAACCTCGACAAGCGGGACTACGAGCTGGCTCAGGCGCGTCTCAAGCGCGCACTGGTGCGTACCTCTATCCACTGAGATAAGAAAAAAGGAGCCATTGCACAAACTGTGCGGTGGCTCCTTTTGCGTGCATGATGAAGTTAAAAATAAGATTTCCGCTGAACATGCCCAGAGCGAATGCGGAGGGCATTTAAATCGTAAAGACGTTACATCATATTTGCCTTCTCGATCAGGTTGCGGATGTGATGGGCCAGCATCTCCACCGCAGCGGTGTTCTCGCCGCCGTTGGGTACAATGATGTCTGCGTTGCGCTTGCTGGGTTCCACAAAGGCCTCGTGCATGGGCTTGACGGTGGTCAGGTACTGATTGATGACGCTGTCCAGACTGCGGCCCCGCTCCTTCACATCCCGCACCAGACGGCGCAGGATGCGCTCGTCGGCGTCGGTGTCCACATAGATCTTGTAGTCGAACAGGGCGCACAGCTCCGGCTCCACAAAGGGCAGGATGCCTTCCACGATCAGCACCGGTGCGGGCTCGATGTGCTGCACCTTGTCGCTGCGGTTGTGGTTGGAGTAGTCGTACACCGGGCAGTCGATGGCGCGGCCTGCCTTCAGCTCCTGCAGATGGTATAGATCAGCAAGGCGTTGTCAAAAGCATCCGGGTGGTCGTAGTTCAGCTTGCAGCGCTCCTCAAAAGGCAGCTCGTCGTGGCGCTTGTAATAGCTGTCGTGGGAGATCAGGCGCACTTCATCCTCGCCAAAACGCTCCTTCAGCCGAAGAGCAAGGGTGGTCTTGCCGCTGCCGGAGCCGCCTGCAATGCCAATGATCAGATTATTCATAGGGGTCCCTCCTGCATCATCCTGCCGCTTTGGGTGGAAAAAAGGGCAGGAATGGATTATAATAGGTGCAAAGCTGCCTGTCCGGGACACAGCGCCGGGCGGGCTTGTTCCTGTACATCATAACACAAACCGGCACATTTTTACAGCCCCAGGGCTGCAAATGTGTGAGATAAGGGAAAATGCTATGCAGAAAAAACAATTTCAGCAAAATATGAAGGACAAGGTCCGGGTGTTTGAGGATGGCGGCATCCGCCTGCTCAAACGGGGACAGAAGGGCGTGGTACACGCTATTTTCAGCCGTTTTGGCCTAGTGCTGGTTCTGCTGCTTTTACAGGCGTTCGCGCTGTTCAGCCTGCTGCAGTGGTTCGGCGAGCTGCTGCCGCATTATTTTGGCGGCACCCTGCTGGTAACAGCGGCAATGATGGTCTATCTGCTCAATCAGGACATGGACAACAGCGTGCGCATTACATGGCTGGTGGTCACAGCGCTGATGCCGGTGCTGGGCGTGCCGCTGTTCTGGTACACCAAAAGTGATGTGGGCCACAATGCCCTGAAGCGCCGCCTGCTGGATCTGGAGGGCCAGACCCGCGCCCAGCTGCCGCAGAATGAGCAGACCGTGGAGCTTTTGCAGGAGCAGGCACCCGAAGCAGTGCCGCTGGCACGGTATCTGCGGGGCAAGGGAGGCGGATTTCCGGTCTATGCCGACACGGTGGCCACCTACTTCAACGGCGGCGAAGCTATGTTCGATGAAATGCTGCGCCAGCTGGAAACGGCAAAAAAATACATCTTTCTGGAATATTTCATCGTGGATGAAGGCCTGATGTGGGGCCGCATTCTGGAAGTGCTGGCCCGCAAGGCGGCGCAGGGGGTGGATGTGCGGGTGATGTATGACGGCACCTGTGAGTTTTCCACCCTGCCGCGGGATTACCCCAGCCGGCTGGAAGCGCTGGGCATCCAGTGCAAGGTGTTCTCGCCGGTCACGCCCTTCGTTTCCACCCACTACAACTACCGCGACCACCGCAAAATTCTGGTCATTGATGGCCAGGTGAGTTTTACCGGCGGCGTGAATCTGGCAGATGAGTACATCAACCACATAGAAAAGTATGGCCGCTGGAAGGACTCGGCCCTGATGCTGGAAGGCGAAGGCGTGCGCTCCATGACGGCACTGTTTTTGCAGATGTGGAGCATCCTGTGCCAGCCGGAGTTTGAGCAGTTCCTGTCCGATCCCATCCCGGCGGCAGCAAACGCCAAGGGCTTTGTGGTGCCCTACGGAGACTGCCCGCTGGACGGTGAGCGGGTGGGCGAAATGGTGTACATGGATATGCTCAACCGCGCCCGGAAGTATGTGCACATCATCACGCCGTATCTGATCCTGGACGGCGAGCTGGAAACGGCCCTGCGCTTTGCGGCAGAGCGCGGTGTGGATGTGCACCTGATCCTGCCCGGCAAGCCGGATAAGTGGTTCGTTTATGCACTGGCCAAGACCCACTACAAGGCGCTGATTTCTTCGGGTGTGAAGATCAGCGAGTGGCAGCCCGGCTTTACCCATGCGAAGATCGTGATCGCCGACGGCGTGGAAGCTGTGGCGGGCACCATCAATCTGGACTACCGCAGCCTGTACCATCACTTTGAAAACGCGGTCTGGATGCGCGGCACCGACTGCATTGCCAACATGGAAGCGGATTTTCAGGATACGCTCACCCGGTGCCGCAGGGTGGAGCGGACGAAAGAAAGCATCTGGCAGGGCAAAAAGCTGCTGCATCTGGCGGGCATCCTGCTCAAGTTTATTGCGCCGCTGGTGTGAAAGACTCCTTCCGTCATGGCTGCGTAAGCAGACAGGAGAAGCTCTGAATACAAAAAGGCCCGCTGCCTTTCGACAGCGGGCCTTTTGTTACCGATTTAAATAAAAATCAGCGCTTAGTTCTGCTTCATGCGAGCGAAGCAGTCAGAGCAGTAGACCGGACGGTCCTCACGGGGCTGGAAGGGAACCTTGCAAGCCTTGCCGCAAGCTGCGCAGACAGCATCGAACATCTGACGCTCACCGCTGTTGCTGCGTGCGCCGCCGTTCTTGCGGGCGTCACGGCAGGGCTTGCAGCGCTGGGGCTGATTCTCGAAGCCGCGAGATGCGTAGAACTCCTGCTCACCAGCAGTCCAAACAAATTCCTTACCGCAGTCCTTGCAGACCAGAGTCTTGTCTTCAAACATAGTAGTATCTCCTCTTTAGTTAGTTCTTGCCCACGGAAGGATTGTAACCATACCTTTGGTTTTGGGACCATCGCGCTGATCAGTAAGCTTACCAGGGGCTTGAATGAATGGACGTCCTCCAATTGAGGACTTTTCTATTGTACCGTTCTTTTTGAAATTTGTCAACCAAAAAACAACCATTCGCCTTGTTATTTGTATAGATAGCACAATCCGACAGGGCTGATTTGGGTAAAATAACTGCCGGAAGATGAAAAAGGGGCTGCCGCACATTCCGTGCAGCAGCCCCCTGCAAAGCCCTTTGGAAAACGATTACTTCTCGAGGACTTCCTTGGTGTCGCGGGCGATCATCAGCTCCTCGTCGGTAGCAATGACCAGAGTGCGCACCTTTGCGCCCCAGGCAGTGATCTCGCACACATCGCCCACGGGGTGCTTGTTCTTCTCGGTATCGATGCGGATGCCCAGCCAATCCATGTGGTGGCAGACCTTTGCACGGGCAATTGCGTCGTGCTCGCCGATGCCGCCGGTGAAGACGATGGCATCCACGCCGCCCATTGCAGCGATGTAAGCGCCAACGGTCTTCTTGATCTGGTAGTTCAGCATGTCGGAAGCCAGCTGTGCGCGCTTGTTGCCGGCAGCAGCTGCCTCTTCCACGTCACGCTTGTCGCTGGAAACACCGGAGATGCCCAGCAGGCCGGACTTCTTGTTCAGGATCTCGTCCAGCTCGTGGCCGGTGATGTTCAGGGTGTACTTCAGGTAGTTGACCACAGAGGGGTCCAGGTCGCCGCAGCGGGTGCCCATCATCAGGCCGGCCAGCGGGGTCATGCCCATGGAGGTGTCCACGACCTTGCCCTGGTCCACAGCGGCAATGGAGGAACCGTTGCCCAGATGGCAGGTGATCAGCTTCAGGCGCTCAATGGGCTCTTCCAGATACTCGGCAGCCTTGTGCGCAACGTACTTGTGGCTGGTGCCGTGGAAGCCGTAGCGGCGCACGCCGTACTTCTCATAGTACTCATACGGAATGGCGTACATATAAGCCTTCGGAGGCATGGTGCTGTGGAAAGCGGTATCGAACACAGCCACCATGGGGATGTTGCCGAACACCTTGCGTGCGGCCTCGATGCCCAGAATGCCGGCGGGGTTGTGCAGGGGAGCCAGAGGGCTCAGCTCGCGGATGGTCTCGATGACCTCGTCGGTGATCAGGCAGCTCTCCTTGAACTTCTCGCCGCCGTGCACGACACGGTGACCGATGGCATCGATCTCGCTGACGTCGTTGATGCACTTGCCTTCGCCGGTGGTCATCTTCTTCACGACCTCGGCAAATGCCTCGGTGTGGGTGGGGAAGATGGCGGGCGTGGTGGCCTTATGGCCGTTGGCCTCGTGGGTGATCATGCTGCTTTCCATGCCAATGCGCTCGCACAGGCCCTTGCACAGCACCTTCTCGCCGTCCATATCGATCAGCTGATACTTCAGGGAAGAAGAGCCGCAGTTAATAACCAGAACTTTCATCTGTGTTGCCTCCTGTATGTTTTTGGTCTGCCCTCTTTTTAAACCTGAGGACAGAATTTTACAGATTCCTGTGTTTATTATATAATAGGGTGGGCGGCTTTTCAAGCCGCAACCCGGGCAAAGCGGTAAAGCTTGTGTACAAGGTTTTTGTACATCCTGCCCACAAATGCGCAAAACCACTGCGGTTTTCTGTATATACGATATAAATTTAACAATCTTTCCGAGGGCGCAGCAGCCCTGCAGAGGAGCTTATCTATGAAATTTGCCGGTATCATTGCAGAGTACGACCCCTTTCACAACGGCCATGCATGGCAGCTGGCGCAGGCAAAAGCGCTGGGAGCACAGCATGTGGCGGTGGCCATGAGCTGCGGGCTGACCCAGCGCGGCGCACTGCCGCTGCTGCCGGAAGCGGTGCGGGTGCAGGCCGCACTGCAATGCGGGGCAGATCTGATATTTGCGCTGCCTGCGCCCTGTGCCTGTGCGGGGGCAGAGGCTTTTGCCCGGGCGGGGGTGCGCATCCTTGCCGCCGCCGGGTGCGATGCGCTGGTGTTCGGGGCAGAGACGCCGGACGCAGCCCTGCTGATGGAAGCTGCCCGGGTACTGAACAGCGAGGCCTACCGCACCGAGCTGAAGCGCCAGCTTGCAGCCGGTGCCCGCAGCTTTGCGGCGGCGCGGCAGGCGGCGGTGGAAGCGCTCTGCCCGGGCACGGCACTGGCCGCGCTGTTGGATAAGCCCAACAACAATCTGGCAGTGGAATACTGCAAGGCCATTCTGGAACAGGAGGCACCCATGACCCCGGTGCCGCTGCCCCGCGTGGGGGCGGGCCACGGGCAGGCCCTTGCCGAAAGCGGCCACGCACAGTTTGCCAGTGCCAGCGCGCTGCGCGCCCTCTGGGCAGAACAGGGCGCGGATGCGCTGACTCCTTATGTGCCGGAAAAAGCACTGGAGCTGTATAAAAAAGCGGAAATCGACGGAATGTATACCGACTATGCCGCTGCGGGCCGGTGTGAGCTGGCTCTGCTGCGGGCGGCCTGTGCACGACCGGAACCTTTTGCCGCAGTGCGGGGCGTTTCCGAGGGATTGGACCACCGGCTGGAAAACGCCGTGCGCAGCTGCACCGGCCTGCCCCAGCTGCTGGACGCGCTGACCACTGTGCGTTACCCCCGGGCCCGGATGCGCCGCCTTGCCATGGATGCAGCGCTGGGCTATACGGCAGATACCGTGCCTGCCCTGCCGCCCTATCTGCATTTGCTGGGGGCAAGGCGGGAAGCTCTGCCGATGCTCAAAAATACGGCCCTGCCGGTGAGCCACTCGCTGGCAAAGCTGGAAAAAGAAAACGATGCCTGCACCCGCATGGCGGCGGCACAGGCAGGAGCCAGCGATTTTGGCGCACTGTGCCGCCGGGTGCCCGGGCCGATGGGGGGAGTATATCGTCAAAAAATTATCTTTTTGACGAATTGACAAAAAATAATCGAAGAAATTTTATTCAGAAACACTTGTGCCCGGACGGTTTGTGGTGTATGATTAGAGCAATGCAATGTTGGATACAACAAATGAGAACGGAATCAGAAAACCGCACGCAATAAGGAGGAAACTTCATGGCACTTCACGTTCTGGACGAAGCCAACCGCTGTCTGGGCTGCAAAAAGCCGCTGTGCCAGCAGGGCTGCCCCATCCACACCAACATCCCGGAGGTCATTCGGCTGCTCAAGGCAAACCAGATGGACGAAGCTGGCAGAATGCTGTTTGAGAATAACCCGCTGACCACCGTTTGTGCGTTGGTGTGCAACCACGAGAACCAGTGCGAGGGCCACTGCGTGCGCAACCGGATGCCCAGCCACGACCCGGTGCACTTCTCCATTATTGAGGACTACATTTCCACGACCTACGCCAACAAAATGACCGCCGGCCCTGCCCCCAAAAACGGCATGAAGGCGGCAGTCGTTGGCTCCGGCCCGGCGGGCCTGACCATTGCGGTGCTGCTGGCACGCTGGGGCTACGATGTGACCATCTTTGATGCCCGCGATAAAATTGGCGGCGTCATGCGCTACGGCATCCCCAACTATCGCCTGCCGGACAGCGTGCTGGACGATTTCCAGTACCGCCATCTGGAGCTGAAGGGCATCAAGGTGCGGCCCAACACCACCATCGGCAAGACCATCACCATCGATGATCTGTTCCGCGACGGCTACAAGAGCGTGTTCATCGGTGCCGGTCTGTGGAAGGCCAATGCTATGCATATCAAGGGTGAGACGCTGGGAAATGTAGCCTTTGGCATCGATTATCTGGCAAACTCCAAGGCGTTCCGTCTGGGCAGCGATGTTGCGGTGATCGGCGTGGGCAACTCTGCCATGGACTGCGCCCGCACCGCCATCCGCAACGGTGCCCGCCACGTCACCTGCTATGCCCGCCGCGACGAGAGCTGCATCAGTGCTTCCGAGTACGAGGTGAGCTATGCAAAGCTGGAGGGCGTGGGCTTCCGCTTCTGCAAAGCACCGGTGGAGATCCGCGAGAACGGCCTGATCTGCCGCGATACCGTCAAGGGCGAAGATGGCAGGTTCACTCAGGTGGAGGGCAGTGAGATTTTCTACCCCCACACCGGCGTGATCGTGTCGGTCAGCCAGGGCTCGGAGAGCAACCTCGTCAAGACCACTACCGGCATCGAGACCAACCAGAAGGGTCTGCTCACCGTCAGCGAGGACGGCAGCACCACCCGCGAGGGCGTATTTGCCGGCGGCGATGCCGTGATGGGCGCACGCACCGTGGTGGAGGCGGTGGCTGTGGCCAAGAAGGTGGCCGAGAGTATGGATGCCTACATGAAGAGCCTGCCTGCAGAAGAAGTGGCTGACCCCTATGCCAATATCCCGGTGTTCCAGACCCCCACCTCGGACGTGCTGGCAAAGCAGGAGATCTGACGAAATAAAGACAAACTTGGAAGAAACTGTAAAGCTTCTGCGTCTTTGCCGATCTTTGCCGCTCCGTTTGTTGACGGGGCGGCTTTTGCCTTGTATACTATTCATATACTTGTTTCTGATTTGTACAAACTGGATATAAAACGGTGAAAGGCGGTGGACGCTATCCTGAAAGCATCCCTCCCGAAACTGCGGGAAAAACTATTGGAAGCGCTGCAGGCAGTGCTGCCCATTGCAGCCATCGTGCTGGTGCTCTGCTTTACCATTGCGCCGGTGTCGCCCAGCATCCTGCTGTGCTTTCTGCTGGGTGCGGTGCTCATCGTGGTGGGCATCATGTTCTTCACACTGGGCGCGGAGATGAGCATGACCCCCATGGGCGAGCGCGTGGGTGCGGTGATCACCAAAAGCCGGAAGCTGCCGGTGATCTTGGGCATCGGCTTTCTGCTGGGCTTCCTCATCACCATTTCGGAGCCGGACCTGCAGGTGCTGGCAAATCAGGTGCCCTCCATCCCGAACCGCACCCTTATTTTATCGGTGGCGGCGGGCGTGGGCCTGTTTCTGGTGTTTGCCTTCCTGCGTATGCTCATTGGCATCTCGCTGCCAAAGCTGCTGGTGCTGTTCTACGGCATGATCTTTCTTCTGGCGGCGTTTGTGCCCAAGGAATTTCTTGCTGTGGCCTTTGACTCCGGCGGTGTGACCACCGGCCCCATGACGGTGCCCTTTATCATGGCGCTGGGCGTGGGTGTGTCAGCTATCCGCGGCGACCGCCACGCGGCGGACGACAGCTTTGGTCTGGTGGCCATGTGCTCCATCGGCCCCATTCTGGCCGTGCTCATTCTGGGCATCGTGTTCCGCGCATCGGACAGCACCTATATCCCGCCGGTGCTGCCGGAGGTGAGCGACTCGGTGGAGCTGTGGCAGCTGTTCCATGTCAGCCTGCCTACGTATCTGGAAGAGATCGCTGTCTCGCTGCTGCCCATTATCGTGATGTTCGGCATTTTTCAATTTGTGGCTCTGCACATGGACCGCCGGTCGCTGGGCCGCATTGCGGTGGGTCTTGCGTATACCTACGTGGGCCTTGTGCTGTTCCTCACCGGCGCAAATGTGGGCTTTATGCCCGCCGGTAATTATCTGGGTCAGGTGCTGGCCGGGCAGAGCTTCCGCTGGATCATCATTCCCATTGGAATGCTCATCGGTTACTTCATCGTCAAGGCCGAGCCGGCCGTCTATGTGCTGAACAAGCAGGTGGAAGAGGTGACCGACGGTGCCATTTCGGCCAAGGCCATGGGCATGGCACTCTCGGCAGGTGTTTCCATCTCGGTGGGCCTTGCCATGGTGCGGGTGCTCACCGGCGTTTCCATCCTGTGGTTCCTCGTGCCGGGCTATGTGTTTGCCATCGGCATCTCCTTTGTGGTGCCAAAGCTGTTCACCGCCATTGCATTTGACGCGGGCGGCGTGGCATCCGGCCCCATGACAGCCACCTTCCTGCTGCCGCTGGCACAGGGTGCCTGCGTGGCCGTGGGCGGCAATATCGTCACCGACGCTTTCGGCGTGGTGGCCATGGTGGCCATGACCCCGCTCATTACGGTGCAGCTGATGGGCCTTGTGGCACAGCTGCGCACCCGCAAGGCCCGGCGGCTGCAGCCTGCGGCCATGGGTGCGGCCTTTGCCGGTCTGCCGGACGATGATATCATTGAACTGTAAGGAGGGCGTGGCATGAGTTCGTTGTTTTTGATGGTGACCATCACCGACCGCCGCTCCACCGATGCCTTTTTGCAGCTGTACCAGCAGCGCGGCGTGGATGTGAACCTGCGCACGGTGGGCAGCGGCACAGCGGTGCGGGAGACTCTGGCCACGCTGGGTCTGGAAAAGACCGAGAAGGCGGTGCTGCTGGCGGTGGTGACAGAGGATACATGGAAGGCCGTCCGGACAGACCTGCGCCGCAAAATGCGCATCGACGTGCCGGGCACCGGCATTGCGTTCACGGTGCCGCTGAGCAGCATCGGCGGCAGAAGGGCGCTGATGTTCCTCACCCAGCACCAGCCGCTGACATTGAAGGAGGAGAGCACCTTGAAGGATACCCATTACGAACTGCTGCTGGTAATCGCCAATCAGGGCCACACCGGCACTATTATGGATGCCGCCCGCGCCGCAGGTGCCGGCGGTGGCACGGTGATCCACGCCAAGGGTACCGGCATGGAAGGCGCAGCCCAGTTCCTTGGCGTGGAGCTGGTGAATGAAAAAGAGCTGGTGCTCATCGTGGCCCGCACGCCGGAAAAGATCCGCATCATGAAAGCCATCATGGACGGTGCCGGGCCAAAGGCGGGCGCGATCGTGTTCTCGCTGCCGGTGACGGATACCGCCGGTCTGCGTCTGCTGGAGGACGAGGAACCGGTGCAGGAGACCTCTGCGCTGTAAACAACAAAATGTAATTTATTCCGGGATTATTCCGCATTTATGGGCGAAACGCTTGATAAATGCGGATTTTTTCGTTATCATAGAAGAAAGAAATTCAAGAATGAGGGACAAAAGATGATAAAGCTTTCATATGAGCAGCAGATCGCATTCAATTCGCTGTCCATCATCGTGGGCAATGCACTGTATGCGCTCACGGTGGTGCTGTTTCTTGTGCCGTCAGGCCTGATCACCGGCGGTGCTACCGGTATCGCACTGGGCATCAACCGTGCATTGGGACTGCCGGTGTCCGGTGTGCTGTTCGTCATCAACATGACCATGCTTACGGTGGGCTGGGTGCTGCTGGGGCGGCGCTTTGCCATCACCACCATTGCCAGCACCGTGCTCAGCCCCCTGTTTCTGGCCCTGTGGGAGCGGGTGTTCACAGGCTTTGTGCTCACCGATGATCTGGTGCTCAACACCATTTTTGCAGGCCTCGGCGTAGGCATTTCGCTGGGCATCACCATCCGGGCAGGCGCATCCACCGGCGGCATGGACATCCCTCCGCTGGTGCTGAACAAATATTTCCACATCCCGGTGTCGGCCAGTATGCTGGTGTTCGATATGCTCATCCTCTGCCTGCAGGCGGCGTTCAGCCCGCTGCAGCAGTGTCTGTACGGCATCGTGATGGTGATCGTGTATACGGTGGTGCTGGACAAGGTGCTCATCTTCGGCACTACCCGCACCGAGGTAAAGATCATCAGCCAGCACGCCGATGATATCCGCGAGGCCATCTTCACCCAGCTGGACCGCGGTGTGACCGTGCTGCATGGCGAGGGAGGCTACAGCCACGAGCCGGAGCAGGTGCTGCTGAGCATCGTGAGCAACCGCCAGCTGCCGAAGCTGGAAAAGCTGGCCCATGCCATCGACCCCACCTGCTTTATGATCGTGAGCCATGTGACCGAGGTGAGCGGGCGCGGCTTCTCGCTGGATAAGAATTACCAGTAAACGCTGAAAATCCCAGCAGATACTTGAAAAACAGTACCGGTTTAGGGTATAGTATAGAAGAACGGTAGGTTATGCCGTGATTTTACCCAACAGGAAAGGAAAACCATCATGTTTGATATTTTCAATATGCTCAAGAAGGAAGAACACAAGGACGCAAAGCAGGTGACCCGCGAGACCATCATCGGCGATATCCTGGATATGGACCAGACCACCGCTCCCTACTTCATGGAGATCGGCATGCACTGCCTGGGCTGCCCTGCATCCCGCGGCGAGAGCATCGAGGAGGCCTGTGCTGTCCACGGCGTGGACTGCGATGAGCTGATCGAGAAGCTGAACGAGCATCTGGCAGCAAAGAAGGCATAAGTTGCTGCCCACACTGGATGCGCGTCTGGCTGCCGCCGCAGAGCTTGTGCGGCCGGGAGAGCCGGTGGCGGACATCGGCTGCGACCACGGCAAGCTGACGGCGGTGCTGGCGGCTTCGGGAAAATATCCGAAGGTGATCGGTGCCGACCTGCGGCCCGGCCCGCTGGCAAAGGCAGAGCAGACGCTGGAACATGCAGGCTGTAAAGACCGCGCTGAGCTTCGGCTTGGCGACGGTCTTTCTGTGCTTACGGAGGACGAAGTAGGCAGCATCGTGCTGGCGGGCGTTTCCGCCCAGACCACTTGGGAAATTTTAGAGAAAGCCCCGTGGGTGTTCACCGTGGGAGGGCCGCGGATCATCATGATCCCGGCCACCCGCCACGACGCGCTGCGCCGCTGGTTGTGGGAGCATGGCTTCTCCTTTGCAGCCGACCGCCCGGTGCAGGCGGCGGGCCGCTGGTACGCGGTGATGGCGGCGGAGTACACCGGCAGGGTGTATGCGCCCACCTTTGCCGAGTGCCTGTTTGGCAGTACGGGAGAGTGGCCCGAGGGAAAAGGCTACGCCGACTGGCAGAAGGCAAAGCTGCCTCGGATGCGCCTTGGCGTGCCGGATGGCAGTCCGCTTGCTGCCGAGATCGATGCAATTTTAAAAGAGGTGACAGAAGGATGACAACAGTACGGCAGGTATACGAAGCAATGCAGGCCATCGCGCCGCTGGAGCTGGCGGAACACTGGGATAATCCCGGCCTGCTGGTGGACTGCGGCGGGCAGATGCACCGGGTGCTGGCAGCACTGGACATCACCCCCGAGGTGGTGGCCGAAGCCGCCGCAAAGCAGTGTGAGATGATCGTGTCTCACCACCCGGTTATTTTTGATCCGCTCAAAAAGATCGGCCCGCAGGATGTGCCTTTCCAGCTGGTGCAGGCGGGCATTTCTGCCATCTGTATGCACACCAATCTGGATGCTGCCGAGGGCGGCGTGAACGAAGTGCTGGCAGGCATCTTTGACATGAAGAATATGGAAACCTTTGCCGAGGGCTGCGGCCGTGTGGGAGCCATTGAAGAAATCGCGGCTCCGGAGCTTGCCCGCAAGGCACAGCAGGAGCTTGCTGCACGCTGCAACGCGCCCGCCGTCGGCCCGGCGGTACAGGTGAAGTTTGTGGATGCGGGTAAGCCGGTCAAGCGCTTGGCGGTCATCAGCGGCGCGGGCGGAAGCCTGTTTGCCGATGCCATTGCTATGGGCGCGGACTGCCTGCTGACCGGTGAAGCCAACCACCACCACGCCATCGATGCCAAGCGGCTGGGCCTTTCGCTCATTGCGGCGGGCCACTATGCCACCGAATTTCCGGTGACTGCCGCCGTGGCTGCAAAGCTGCGTGCCGCCCTGCCGGAGCTGGAAGTGCTGGTGAGCACTGAAAACCGGGATCCGTATACGTATTTATAAGGGAAAGCTGCTGCTTTTTCTTGCAGCGATTTTCCGGCTGAGATGAAGATTGCCGCTGCGGCCCCTTCTGTGAAAGAGTAATTCGGCAAAGTCCGCAGGCTTTGCCGAATTATAAATACAAATAAAAATTCCGCTGATTATGGCCAAAGCGAATGCGGCGGCCATTTAAAATCGTTAAACGAGGTAAACACTATGGCATTGGATGCCGCGACACTGGCCCTTACGGCAGCAGAGCTCAAAGCAACGCTGACCGACGCCAAGATCGCAAAACTATTTGAACCCACCCGTGATGAGCTGGTGCTCACCCTGCGCACCCGCACGGATACCTATGCGCTGCTGCTTTCGGCCCGCAGCGGTTCCGCCCGCGTGTGCCTGACCGAAGAAAGCTTTGAAAACCCGGAAACGCCGCCCTCCTTCTGTATGCTGATGCGCAAGCATCTCACCGGCGGCAGGCTGCTGGACGTGCACATGGAGCCGGGAGACCGCATCGTCTATTTTGATTTTCAGTGCACCAACGAGATGGGCGACCTTGTGCGCAACACCCTGTGTGCCGAATTGATGGGCCGCTACTCCAATCTGGTTCTGGTGCAGAACGGCAAGATTATTGACGCACTCAAGCGCGTGGATTTTGAGGACAGCGATGTGCGCCAGCTGCTGCCGGGCCTGCCCTACACCACGCCGCCCAAGCCTGCAAGACCGGACTTCCTGCTGGTGAGCAGTGCGTCCATCGTGGCAGCAGCCTGCCAGAGAGATCTGCCGGTGGCAGATGCCCTCAACAAGACCGTGGCCGGTGTTGGCCCGGTGGTCTGCCGCGAAGCTGCATGGCGTGCCTTTGACGGCGAACATCTGCCCGCCAATGAGCTGACCGAGGAACAGAAGCGCAAGCTTATGGCTGCCATCGACGAGCTGAAGGAAGAGCACGCAACCGGCGGTACGCCCTGCAGCGTCACCGACCCCAGCGGAAAGCCCATCGAGTATACCTTCTTCCGCCCGCAGCAGTACGGCGAAAAATATATTATAAAGGAATGGCCCTCCTTCAACGCCATGCTGGAGGGCTACTACGCTGAGAAGGACCGCGCGGAACGCCTGCGCACCAAAAGCAAGGAGCTGCACAAGGCAGTGCACAATATGTACGAGCGCGCCGTGCGCAAGCAGGCCGCCCGGCAGGAAGAGCTTGCTGCCAGCGGCAAGAGCGAAAAGCTGCGTCTGTACGGTGAGCTGCTCTCGGCAAACCTCTATCTGGCCCAGAAGGGCATGAAGAGCATCACCGTGCCCAACTGGTACGATGAGGGCAAGGAAGTGACCATCCCGCTGGACCTGCGGTTCACACCCAGCCAGAACGCTCAGAACTTCTTCAAGAACTACAAAAAGAAGCAGACCGCCGCCCGGATGCTGGTGGACCTGCTGGCAGAGGGTGAAAAGGAGATCGCCTATCTGGAAACGGTGCTCTACGAGGTGGAGTCGGCTTCCGGCGAAGCGGCCCTCAACGAGATCCGGGCAGAGCTGAAGAGTCAGGGCTACCTGAAATACTACAAGCAGCGGGATAAGCGCCAGAAGCCTGCAGACTTCCTGCGGTTCACTTCCACCGATGGCTTTGAGATCCTGGTAGGCCGCAACAACGTCCAGAACGACAAGCTCACCCTGCACACCGCCCGGGGCAAAGACCTGTGGTTCCATGTGCAGAAGGCCCCCGGCAGCCACGTTGTGGTCATGAGCCGGGGCGAGGAGATCCCGGACACAACAAAGCAGGAAGCCGCAGAACTGGCAGTCATCTACTCCAGCACCTACAAGGCGGGCACCGGTGCCAAGGTGGCGGTGGACACCACCGAGGTGAAAAACATCTGGAAAGCCAGCGGTGCCAAACCCGGCATGGTGCTGTACGAGGTGTACACCACGGTCTACATCACGCCCCGGGATGGGCTGGCGGAACAGCTGAAGAAGAAATGATTTGAACTGCGCGCCGCGCTGCTCTGCGCATCTTCAGCGGAAGAATTATTTTAAATTTGTCAATCGGGAAAATCTGCGGATTTTCCCGATTGACTTTTTCACGGGTGGGGTCGTAAAGGCGACCGGCATCTGCAGCGCTTGTTTCCTTCGGAAACGGCCGCGCGGCAGGGAAGCAACCTCGCCCTCTCCGTTTGCTCACTACGTTCGCATCCAGCTCTCCCTTTGGGGAGAGCTGGCAAAGCCGACAGGCTTTGACTGAGAGGGCGAGGACGGTAGTGCTCCGGCCCTGCCTTTTATTATATATGTATAAAAGCAGCAAAACCGTCCATACTACCTCTGCAAAAGCGGGGCAGGGGAAGTTTTCCACCGGCAGAAAAGCCTGCGGATTGTGCATCTTGCACAGAAAATGCGCGCTTTGACAAAACGGAGAAAATAAAAAAGAAAATTCGTTCTTTTTTCTAAAAAACACTTGCCAAATGCACGAAGGTGTGATAGAATAACTCTCGGCTGCAAAGGGCTTGTGCGATACAAGTCGTGCAGGCCAGCGATATGCGTAGATGCGGGAGGTTGTCATCCGGCGATAGCTGCGATGGGTTATTTCCGCGGAGTATGTCCGATCTTAGAACCGGGCGAAAGAATTACTGACAGCGATGGAATACGTTCCCTCGGCAGAGAAGTTACTCCTCTGCGAAACGGGCGGAACCAATGTTCGGATTTGATTTGCTAATATGTTTCCGGGAGAACTGCCATGCGGTTCACCGGTTTTTATAGTGCCAAATCGAGGAACACCCGGAACTGTGTAGAGCAATTTATCGGCTCGCCTAGGGCAAAATCAATTTTTTCAGGAGGCGTAAGCAATGGCAGTCAAAGAGAAAATCAGAATCCGTCTGCAGAGCTATGATGCTCAGCTGATCGATGCCGCAGCAGAGAAGATCGTGGAGACCGCAAAGCACACCGGTGCACGCGTGTCCGGCCCCATCCCCCTGCCCACCGATCGTGAGATCGTTACCGTTCTGCGCGCTACCCACAAGTACAAGGATAGCCGCGAGCAGTTCGAGAGCCGCACTCATAAGCGTCTGATCGACATTCTGAAGCCGTCCAACAAGACGGTCGAGGCTCTGATGAGCCTCCAGCTCCCCGCTGGCGTGGACATCGAGATCAAGCTGTAAAAGACACTCGATCAAATTCGATGCCCTCGTTTCCCGAGGGGTCATGTTGGCAGTGACGTGCGCTGCCAACCAATAACCTTTACAGGAGGAAAAGAAAATGGTTAAAGGCATTATCGGCAAGAAAGTCGGTATGACCCAGCTGTTCGACGCGAACGGCAAGGTCGTTCCCGTCACCGTCATCGAGGCTGGTCCCTGCACCGTCGTGCAGAAGAAGACCGTCGAGAGCGATGGCTACCAGGCTGTTCAGCTGGGCTTCGGCGAGGTTTCCGCCAAGAAGGTCAACAAGGCAGCTGCAGGCCACTTCAAGAAGGCAAACGTTGCCCCCAAGAAGACCCTGCGCGAGTTCCGTCTGGAAGATGTTTCCGCAATGAACGTTGGCGACGTGCTGAAGGCTGATGTCTTCGCAGAGGGCGACAAGGTGGACGTTGTGGGCGTTTCCAAGGGCAAGGGCTACCAGGGCGTTATCAAGCGCTACGGTCAGCACCGTCTGCGTGAGAGCCACGGCACCGGTCCTGTTGCTCGTCATGCAGGTTCTAACGGTTCCACTTCTACCCCTGCTCGCGTGTTCCCCGGCAAGCGCCTGCCCGGCCACATGGGCTTTGTGCGCGTCACCGTGCAGAACCTGACTGTTGTCAAGGTTGACACCGAGAACAATCTGATCGCTGTCAAGGGTGCGGTCCCCGGTTCCAAGGGCACCATCATCACTCTGGCCAACAGCGTGAAGGCGTAAGGAGGAAAGCTACAATGGCAAAGTTTAACGTAGTCGATATGAACGGTCAGCATGTTAGCGAGATCGAGCTTTCCGACGCCGTGTTCGGTATCACCCCGAACGAGAAGGCTGTCCACATTGCTGTGGTGAACTTCCTGGCCAACCAGCGTCAGGGCACCCAGAACACCAAGATCCGCATGGAAGTTTCCGGCGGCGGCAAGAAGCCCTGGCGTCAGAAGGGCACCGGCCACGCTCGTCAGGGTTCCATCCGTGCACCGCAGTGGACTCACGGCGGCGTCGCTCTGGGCCCCAAGCCCCGCAGCTACAACTACCACATCAACAACAAGGTCAAGCGCCTGGCTCTGCTGAGCGTGTTGTCCGACAAGGCTGCCAATGGCAACATGGTCGTTGTTGACAAGTTCGCTTGCGATGAGTACAAGACCAAGACCGTGGTTGCAATGCTGAACGCTGTTGGTGCCGGCAAGAAGAACCTGCTGGTCAACGAGACTGTCGATGCAAAGTTCGTCAAGAGCGCTGGCAACATTGCCGGTGTGAAGACCACCTTCGCAGGCAGCGTGAACACCTACGATGTGCTGAATGCCGACAAGCTGATCATCAGCGTCGACGCAGCTAAGAAGCTCGAGGAGGTGCTTGGCTAATGAAAACCGCACATGATATCATCCTGAAGCCGGTCATTACCGAGAACTCCATGGCTGGCATCGCTGACAAGAAGTACACCTTCAAGGTCGCTACCGATGCTACCAAGGTCGAGATCGCTCAGGCCGTTGAGGTCCTGTTCCCGGGCGCTAAGGTCGCAAAGGTCAACACCATCTCTGTGCGCGGCCGTTTCCGCCGCCAGGGCATGCACGCCGGTTACACCGCTGCATCCAAGAAGGCTATCGTGACCCTGACCAAGGACTCCAAGGAAATCGAGTTCTTCAACAGCATGGTCTAAGCCGAACCCGCCGAGGGTTCCTCTATGGGGATATGACCCCGATAATAATTCATAAGATAAACAAAGGAGAATAGCACTATGGCTATCAAGAAGTATGGCCCCACTACTCCGGGCCGCCGCGGCATGACCGTCACGGATTACAGCGTCCTGTCTAAGGTCGCTCCCGAGCGCAGCCTGCTGGAGCCCATGAAGAAGCACAGCGGCCGCAACAACACCGGCCGCATCACCGTCCGTCATCAGGGCGGCGGCAACCGCACCAAGTATCGTGTCATCGACTTCAAGCGTCAGAAGACCGATATGCCCGCTACCGTCAAGACTCTCGAGTACGATCCGAACCGCAGCGCATTCATCGCTCTGGTCGAGTACACCGATGGCGTCAAGAGCTACATCATTGCTCCCGATGGCCTGAAGGTGGGCGATGTGGTCGTCAGCAGCAAGTCTGCCGATATCAAGCCCGGCAACTGCCTGCCCTTCGAGAACATCCCCGTCGGTACCATCATCCACAACATCGAGCTGTATCCCGGCCGCGGCGCTCAGCTGGTTCGTTCCGCTGGCAACATGGCTCAGCTGATGGCTAAGGAGAATGGCTACGCTCTGGTTCGTCTGCCCTCCGGTGAGATGCGCAACGTGCCCGTGAACTGCACCGCAGTCATCGGTCAGGTTTCCAACATCGACCACGAGAACGTCAACCTGGGCAAGGCTGGCCGCAAGCGCCACATGGGCGTCCGTCCCGGCAGCCGTGGTACCGTCATGAACCCCTGCGACCATCCCCACGGTGGTGGCGAGGGCCGCGCACCTGTTGGTCACTCCGGTCCTATGACTCCCTGGGGCAAGCCCGCTCTGGGTCTCAAGACTCGCAAGCATCATAAGCGCTCCGATAAGCTGATCGTGAAGCGTGCAGGTAAGTAAGAGAGGAGTTTAAGACAATGGGTAGAAGCATTAAAAAAGGACCTTTCGTCCAGGCTGCTCTTATGAAGCACGTTGAAGCGATGAACGCTTCCGGCAAGAAGCAGGTCATCAAGACCTGGAGCCGCGCCTCCACGATCTTCCCCGAATTCGTTGGTCACACCTTTGCCGTCCACGACGGCCGCAAGCATGTGCCTGTGTATGTGACTGAGGACATGGTTGGCCACAAGCTGGGTGAGTTCGTTCCCACCCGTACCTTCAAGGGCCACACTGGTAATTCTAAGTAATAGAGGGAGGAACACAACATGGAAGCTCGGGCAATTCTTCGTTATGCCCGCATTAGTCCTCGTAAGGTGTCTATCGTTATGGACCTGATCCGTAACAAGCCCCTGGACGAAGCGCTGGCAATCCTGCAGTACACCCCGAAGGCAGCTTGTGAGCCCCTTCTGAAGCTGGTGAAGTCTGCAGCCGCTAATGCGGAAAACAACTTCAATATGGACAAGAACAACCTCTACGTCGCCGAGTGCTACGTCTGCCCCGGCCCGACGCTGAAGCGCATGATGCCTCGTGCACAGGGCCGCGGCTACCGCATCCTGAAGCGCACCAGCCACATGACCGTTGTTCTGAAAGAGAAAGAGTAAGGAGGGAAAACAATGGGCCAGAAAGTAAATCCGCACGGCATTCGTGTCGGCGTTATTAAAGACTGGGACAGCCGCTGGTTTGCCTCCAAGAAGGATTTCAGCGATAACCTCGTCGAGGACCACAAGATCCGCACTGAGCTGAAGGCTCAGCTGAAGGATGCTGGTGTGCCCAAGATCGAGATCGAGCGTACTGTGGACCCGTCCACTTCCGCTCCTCGCGTAACTGTCAACATCTACTGCGCTAAGCCCGGCATGGTCATCGGCAAGGGCGGCGAAGAGCGCGTTGCTCTGCAGAACAAGCTGACCAAAGAGTATGGCAAGACTGTCATCGTCAATGTCATCGAGGTCAAGAGCGCTGCTACCAACGCTCAGCTGGTTGCTGAGGATATCGCTCGTCAGCTGGAGAACCGCGTGACCTTCCGCCGTGCCATGAAGCAGTGCATGCGCAATGCCATGAGCCCCCGCGATCGCGCAACCGTTCCCGCAAAGGGCATCAAGGCAATGTGCTCCGGCCGTCTGGGCGGCGCTGATATCGCTCGTACCGAGAGCTATCACGAGGGCACCATCCCCCTGCAGACCCTGCGTGCTGACATTGACTACGGCTTTGCAGAGGCTGCTACCACCTACGGCCGCATCGGCGTTAAGGTGTGGGTCTACAAGGGCGAAGTCCTGAAGAGCGCTAAGACCGCTCAGAAGAAGGAAGGAGGCAACAAGTAATGTTACTGCCTAAGCGTGTTAAGTACCGCCGCGTCCAGCGCGGCCGCATGACCGGTAAGGCTACCCGCGGCAACGTGGTGTGCCAGGGCCAGTACGGCCTTGTTGCTCTGGAGCCGGCATGGATCTCTTCCACCCAGATCGAGGCTGCTCGTGTTGCCATGACTCGTTACATCAAGCGTGGCGGCAAGGTGTGGATCAAGATCTTCCCCGATAAGCCCGTGACTGAAAAGCCCGCTGAGACCCGCATGGGTTCCGGTAAAGGCTCTCCCGAATACTGGGTCGCTGTTGTGAAGCCCGGCCGCGTTCTGTTCGAGCTGGCAGATGTCGATGAGGCAACTGCTCGTGAGGCACTGCGCCTGGCTATGCACAAGCTGCCCATCAAGTGCAAATTTGTTGTCCGTGAGGACTCCGTGAAGGAGGATGGCACCAATGAAGGCTAATGAACTCCGCGAAATGCAGACCGCAGAGCTGACCAGCAAGCTGGCAGACCTGAAGGCCGAGCTGTTTAACCTGCGCTTCCAGCATGCCATCAACCAGCTGGAGAACCCCGGCCGCATCGAAGCAGTCAAGAAGGACATCGCCCGCGTGATGACCGTTCTGGCTGAGAAGCAGTAAGGAGGTTAAACGATGGAAGAACGTAATCTGAGAAAGACCCGCGTCGGCGTCGTCGTGTCCGACAAGATGGATAAGACCATCGTGGTTGCCGTTAAGGATAGCGTGCAGCACCCCCTGTACAAGAAGATCCTGAAGCGTACCGCCAAGTTCAAGGCTCGTGATGAGCAGAACGAGTGCGGCATCGGTGACCGTGTTGAGATCATGGAGTGCCGCCCCCTGTCCAAGGATGTGCGCTGGCGCCTGGTCCGTATCGTTGAGAAGGCAAAGTAATTTGCCCGCTGCTTTGAACAGTTTGAAAGGAGATATCTGATATGGTTCAGATGCAAACTTATCTCAAAGTTGCCGACAACACCGGTGCCAAGGAGCTGATGTGCTTCCGCGTGCTGGGCGGCACCCGCAAGAGATACGCAAACATTGGTGACGTCGTGGTCTGCTCTGTCAAGAAGGCAGCCCCCGGCGGCTCCGTTAAGAAGGGCGACGTTGTGAAGGCTGTCATCGTGCGCAGCAAGCATGGCGTGCGCCGCGACGACGGCTCCTACATCCGTTTCGATGAGAACGCCGCCGTTATCGTCATGGCCGACAAGAGCCCCAAGGGTACCCGTATCTTTGGACCCGTTGCTCGTGAGCTGCGTGATGCCGGCTACACCAAGATCCTGAGCCTGGCTCCGGAATCGCTGTAAGGAGGTTTTAAAAATGAATAATCTTCATGTTAAAACCGGCGACAACGTTATGATCATCAGCGGCAAGGACAAGGGCCACACTGGTAAGGTCCTGCAGGTCAGCCCCTCTGAGAACAAGGTCATCGTTGAGGGCCAGAACATGGTTACCAAGCACGTCAAGCCTCGTCGTCAGGGCGAGCAGGGCGGCATCGTCAAGGCTGAGGGTGCTATGTACGCATCCAAGGTCATGCCCATCTGCCCCAAGTGCGGCAAGGCCGTGCGTGTGGGCCACGTCGAGAAGGACGGCAAGATGGTTCGCGTCTGCAAGAAGTGCGGCGCTGAGCTGTAAGAAAGGAGTAAGGAACAATGGCTCGTTTGAAAGAACAGTATGTCAATGAAATTGCTCCTGCTCTGAACTCCAAGTTCGGTTACAAGAGCGTTATGCAGATCCCCAAGCTGGACAAGGTCGTCATCAACGTTGCCTGCGGCGAAGCCAAGGACAACGAGAAGATCCTGGAAGCTGTCATGAAGGATCTGGGCCAGATCACTGGCCAGAAGGCAGTTGTGTGCCGTGCCAAGAAGAGCGTTGCTAACTTCAAGCTGCGCCAGGGCACTCCCATCGGCTGCAAGGTCACCCTGCGCGGTGAGCGTATGTATGAGTTCGTCGATCGCTTCTTCAACATCGCACTGCCCCGTGTCCGCGACTTCCGCGGCATCAACGGCAACGGTTTTGATGGCCGCGGCAACTTTGCATGCGGCATCAAGGAGCAGATCATCTTCCCCGAGATCGACTTCGAGAAGGTCGATGCAGTCCGCGGCATGGATGTCTGCTTTGTCACCACTGCCAAGACTGACGAAGAGGGCAAGGAGCTGCTGAAGGCTCTGGGCGCTCCGTTCGCAGAGAACAACTAAGGGAGGAGATTTCTACAATGGCTAAACTGTCTATGAAGCTGAAGCAGTCTCGTCCTGCTAAGTTCTCTACCCGTGCATACACCCGCTGCCGCATCTGCGGCCGTCCCCACTCCGTGCTGCGCAAGTACGGCGTGTGCCGTGTGTGCTTCCGTGAGCTGGCCTACAAGGGCGAGATCCCGGGCGTGAAGAAGGCTTCCTGGTAATCAAGCCAGAGGGCCGGATAATTTGTCGGATATCCGCCCCGGGGCAACGATGTTTCGGGGCGGTATCATTATAAAACAAACGAGAGCTAATCTAAGGAGGTTAGTGGCAAATGCAGATTACTGATCCTATCGCGGACCTGCTGACTCGCATCCGCAACGCTAGCACTGCCAAACACCCTTCTGTGGAGATCCCCGCTTCCAACATGAAGAAGGCTATCTGCCAGATTCTGGTTGACGAGGGCTACATCAAGGGCATGCAGGTCAAGAACGACACCGTTCAGGGCACCATCGTTGTCACCCTGAAGTATCAGGCTAACGGCGAGCCCGTTATCGCTGGTCTGCGCCGCGTGTCCAAGCCCGGCCTGCGCATCTACACCAACTGCGAGGATATGCCCAAGGTCATGAAGGGCCTGGGCACCGCAATCATTTCCACCTCTAAGGGCATCATGACTGATAAGGCTGCACGTGCTGCACACGTCGGCGGCGAAGTCCTGGCCTACGTGTGGTAAGAAAGGGGTAAAAGACAATGTCGAGAATTGGAAGAAAACCCATCGTCATTCCTGCCGGCGTTACTGTCACTGTCGATGAGGCAGCACATCACGTCGCCGTCAAGGGCCCCAAGGGCAGCCTGAATTCCAACTATCATCCCCTGATGACCGTCAAGGTCGAGGGCAATGAAGTTCTGGTTACCCGCCCCAATGACGAACCCCAGGCCCGCAGCCTGCACGGCCTGACCCGTACCAACATCGCCAACATGGTGAACGGTGTTGTGAACGGCTACGAGAAGAAGCTGGAGATCGTGGGCGTTGGTCTGCGCTGCCAGAAGCAGGGCTCCAACCTGGTCATGAACCTGGGCTTCTCTCATCAGGTGAACATTCCTGATACTGAGGACTGCACCATCGTGTGGCAGGATCCCAACCACTTCACCGTTACCGGTATTGACAAGCAGAAGGTCGGCCAGTATGCTGCCGAGATCCGCGCCAAGAAGCCGCCCGAGCCTTACAAGGGCAAGGGCATTCGCTACGAGGGCGAGGTTGTCAAGCACAAAGAAGGCAAGGCCGGCAAGGGCAAGAAATAAGGTAAGGAGTGAAAGACAATGGTTAAGCAGATCGACAAGAACGAAGCTCGTCTTCGTCGTCATCGCCGCGTTCGTAACAAGATCAGCGGCACCGCAGCACGTCCTCGCCTGGATGTTTTCCGCTCCGCCAAGCACATTTACGCTCAGATCATCGATGATGAGCAGGGCGTGACTCTGGTGTCGGCTTCTACTATGGACAAGGACTTCAACGGCAACGGCGGCAACGTCGAGGCCGCTGCTGAGATCGGCAAGAAGATCGCAGCAAAGGCTCTGGAAAAGGGCATCACCGAGGTCGTGTTCGACCGTGGTGGCTACGTTTATCATGGCCGTGTTAAGGCCCTGGCTGATGGCGCCCGTGAGGGCGGCCTGAAGCTGTAATGAGAGGAGGAAACACATTATGGCTATGAGAAACCGTGAAGACGACGGCATGATCACCAAGGTTGTCTCCATCAACCGCGTTTCCAAGACTGTCAAGGGCGGCCGCATCATGAAGTTTGCCGCTCTGGTTGTCGTGGGCGACGGCAAGGGCACCATTGGTTACGGCATCGGCAAGTCCGGCGAAGTGCCTGAGGCAATCCGCAAGGGCGAAGCTGCTGCTAAGAAGAACATGCACAAGGTTGCCCTGAAGGGCACCACCATCCCCCACGAGATCGTCGGCAAGTACGGCGCAGGCGCCGTTCTGCTCAAGCCGGCTGCACCTGGTACCGGTATGATCGCCGGCGGCCCTGTGCGTGCCGTCATTGAGGCTGCTGGCATCAAGGACATCCGTGCGAAGTCTATGCGTTCCAACAACCCCATCAACGTTGTTTCTGCTACCTTCGCAGGTCTGTGCGGCCTGGTCAGCGCTGAGTCTGTCGCTGAGAAGCGCGGCAAGACCGTGAAAGAAATTCTGGGTTAAGGAGGTAACAAACCATGGCAGATAAGATGCTCAAGATCGAGCTGAAGAAGAGCCTGATTGGCCGCGGCGCTAAGCAGATCGCTACCGCTGAGGCTCTGGGCCTGAAGAAGCCGGGCGACGTTACCGTTCAGCCTGACAATGCCGCTACGCAGGGCAAGATCGCAAAGATCGGCTTTATGCTCAGCGTCACCGAAGCCTAATAGCAGGGGGTATACGCATAATGAAACTTCATGAATTGCACGCGATTCCCGGCGCAAACAAGGCTGTGACCCGCAAGGGCCGCGGCATTGGCTCCGGCAATGGCAAGACTGCCGGCTTCGGCAGCAAGGGCCAGAAGGCCCGTTCCGGCGTGAAGCACGCTGGTTTCGAGGGCGGCCAGATGCCTCTGGCACGCCGCCTGCCCAAGGTTGGCTTTAACAACATCTTTGCTACCCAGTACGCCATCGTCAACGTGGCTGATCTGGAAGCTGCTTTCAATGCCGGCGATGTCGTCGATACCGAGGCTCTGAAGGCAAAGGGTCTGGTCAAGAAGACTCTGGACGGCGTTAAGGTTCTGGGCAACGGCGAGCTGACCAAGGCTCTGACCGTGAAGGCCGCAGCCTATTCCGCTTCTGCCAAAGAGAAAATCGAGAAGGCAGGCGGAAAGGCTGAGGTGATGTAAGGTGTTCCAGACATTCCGTAACGCATGGAAGATCCCCGAGCTTAAAAATCGTCTCCTGTTCACGCTGGCGATCCTCGTGGTGTACCGTCTGGGCTGTGCCATCCCCGTTCCGTTCGTTTCCGGCTCTGCGCTGACGCAGATGTTCGCAAACGGCGACATGCTCTCCTATCTGAACATGATGAGCGGTGGTGCTCTGGCCCGTTGCACGCTCTTCGCGTTAGGTGTGACACCCTATATCAACGCCTCCATTATTGTGCAGCTGCTCACCGTGGCAATTCCCGCGCTGGAAAATCTGGCAAAGGAAGCCGACGGCCAGCAGAAGCTGCAGCAGATCAACCGGTACGCAGGTGCTGTGGTCGCTCTGATCATGAGCATCGGCTACTACTTCGTGATCCGCAATATGGGCGCACTGAAGTACGTTTCCGGCGGTGCCGGCATCTTTGCCGCCATCGTCATCATCGCAACCTTTGTGGCTGGCGCACAGCTGATCACATGGTGCGGTGAGCAGATCGATGACAAGGGCATCGGCAACGGTGTCTCGCTCATCATCTTTGCTTCGATCGTCTCCAACTGGTCTTCGCTGTACACCTCTGTCAAGGGTCTGCTGACTCAGGCAGCGTCCGGCAAGCCCCAGTACTACTTCTTCCTGCCGCTGCTGATCGTGCTGGCACTGGTGGCTGTGGTCTTCGTGGTCGTCATGACCAACGCAGAGCGCCGCATCACCATTCAGTACGCAAAGCGCGTGGTAGGCCGCAAGCAGATGGGCGGTCAGAACAGCTATCTGCCCCTGAAGCTGAACATGAGCGGCGTTATGCCCATCATCTTCGCTTCGGCTCTGGTGTCCATCCCGGGCACCATCGGCAGCTTCCTGCAGATCGACCAGCAGGCACACCCGGTGTGGTATGCATTCTTCCACACCTTCAACTACACCTCCTGGCTGTACGTTGTGATCTACCTGCTGCTGATTCTGGCATTCAACTACTTCTATGTGGCCATCCAGTACAACCCCGTTGAGATCGCCAACAATCTGCGCCGCAACAACGGCTCGATCCCCGGCTTCCGTCCCGGCAAGCCGACCAGCGATTTCATCACCCGCACCCTGAACAAGATCACCCTCATCGGTGCCATCTTCCTGGCTGCGGTGGCTGTGCTGCCGATCATTCTGGGCAACCTGACCGGTATGAGCATCCAGCTGGGCGGTACCAGCCTGCTGATCGTGGTTGGTGTGGCACTTGATACCACCCGCAGCCTCGACAGCTTCATGACGATGCGCAACCACAAGGGCTTCCTTGGTTGATCCACAATAATTAAGATGTGAGAAAGCACTGGAAAGGAGAGTACGCTCGAACTTTTCAGTGCTTTTTTACTTTTTTGGAGTTTACATCCTCTAGCAAAGGAAAGGAATGATCCTATGAATCTGATCCTGTTGGGCGCACCTGGTGCTGGTAAGGGCACTCAGGCCGAGATCATCTGCGCCAAGCTGAACATCCCCTCCATCAGCACCGGCAACATTCTGCGCGCTGCTGTCAAGGAAGGCACCGAGATGGGCCTGAAGGCAAAGAGCTTTATGGACGCTGGCGCTCTGGTGCCCGATGAGGTCATCATCGGCATCCTGAAAGAGCGTCTGGCTCAGCCGGACTGCGCAAACGGCTTTATCCTGGACGGTGTGCCCCGCACCATCGCTCAGGCCGAGGCCATCGAGACCATGGGCATCCGCATCGACAAGGTGCTGGAGCTGCAGGTCGAGGACAATGTGATCGTTGACCGCATGAGCGGCCGCCGCGTCTGCGAGAAGTGCGGCGCAAGCTACCACATCGTCAACAAGAAGAGCAAGGTCGAGGGTGTATGCGACCTGTGCGGCGGCAAGACCGTCATCCGCAAGGACGACCAGCCTGCCACCGTGCTGGATCGTCTGAAAGCATATCATGAGCAGACCGAGCCGCTGGTGGAGTTCTACCGTACCCGCGGCAAGCTGGCAGAGATCAAGTTCTGCCCCTCCATCGAGGAGACCACGGCTGAAGTCATGAAAGCTTTGGAGGCATAATCGTGATTCAGATCAAAAATGCGAAAGAGCTGGACGGCATGCGCAAGGCAAATGCCCTGAGCGCAGCTGCCCTGAAGTACGGCGGTGAGCATATCGAAGCAGGTATGACCACATGGGAATTGGATAAGCTGATCTACGACTTCATCGTGAAGCACGGCGGCACCCCCAATTTCAAGGGTCTGTATGGCTTTCCGGGCACGGCCTGCATCAGCCTGAACGATACCATCATCCATGGTATCCCTTCGCATGACATCGTCATCCGCCCCGGTGATATCGTCAGCATCGATACCGGCGCAAAGATCGATGGCTTCAACGGCGACAATGCCTGCACCTATGCGGTGGGCAAGGTCGATCTGGAAGCACAGCGCCTGCTGGATGTGACCAAGGCTGCTCTGTATAAGGGCATTGAGCAGGCTGTGGCCGGCAACCGCATCGGCGACATTGGCTATGCCGTGCAGAGCTACTGCGAGGATGCCGGTTTCTCGGTCGTCCGCGAGTTCGTGGGCCACGGCACCGGCCGTGAGCTGCACGAGGACCCGGAAGTGCCCAACTACGGCCATCAGGGCCGCGGCCCGCGCCTTGTGCCCGGCATGACCATTGCCATTGAGCCCATGATCTGCCAGTACGACTGCAAGATCACCCAGTCCAAGGACGGCTGGACCGTCAAAACCAAGGACGGTGGTCTGGCTGCGCACTTTGAGCACTCCAATGCGATCCTGAGGGATCACACTGAGATCATGACCCGCTTCTGGGATGACCCGGATTTTGACCCGGAAAAGTTCAGCCTGAAGTAAGCTGATCCCTGAAATATGAGAAGCGCCGCCTGCGAAGAGCAGAAATGCTCCGCCGCAGGCGGCGTTTTTGCAGGGACAGACCTGCTGTTTGTGCAATTATGACAACTTTTGGTGAAAAAGTTTCATCTTTGCGGTGGAGAAAAACCAAGACCGGAGAGAGAAAGGACAGCTTTTGAATTTCGAGAATTTTTTATCGGAAATACGGAAAAAAGCTCTTGCAAATTGACAACAAAAGGTGTATAATCTATAAATGGCTGTGGAAGCCAGATACTTCCTCGGCGGACAGGGATTTTCTGCCCGTTTTGCGGATTTTGTGCCGCGAAAGATGAAGTATGTGGCGATCATCGCCGCCTGTCCGTCTGTGGACCGGCACTGGAACTGGAGAACGCTGAAGCGGCAAGCTGCGGTCAAACGGGCGCAGGCACGTGAAAACCGCGGCGCTTTCAGGGTTCCAAGGCAAAGGCACCGGTTCAGGTTCAACGACAAACTGAGCAGATCCAATGAGGAGGCAAATAGCTTGTCTAAGGAAGACGTTATCGAGATCGAAGGCATTGTGCGTGAAGCCATGCCCAACGCCATCTTTAAGGTGGAAATGTTGAGCGAGGATAAGAACACCGGGAAGCTCACTCCCAGCGGTCACATCCTCTTAGCGCACATCTCCGGCAAGCTGCGGACCAATTTCATCCGTATCCTGCCCGGGGACAAGGTTACCGTGGAAATGTCGCCCTATGATCTTTCTAAGGGCCGCATCACCTGGCGCTCCAAATAAGCACCAGGGTATCAACCAAAAGGAGGTTCAACATCATGAAGGTCAAGCCTTCCGTGAAACCCATCTGCGAAAAGTGCAAGGTCATCCGCCGCAAAGGCCGCGTGATGGTCATCTGCCAGAACCCCAAGCATAAGCAGCGCCAGGGCTAATTCGGGCGCCTGGGGGTCAAGTGCGTAGAGTCCCGGCGCAGACCCCGACACTGACATGGGATGATTTTTGGAGGAAACTACTATGGCACGTATTGCCGGCGTTGACCTGCCCCGCGAGAAGCGCGTTCAGGTGGGTCTCACCTACGTTTATGGTATCGGCCAGACCACTGCTAACAAGATCCTGGAAGCAACTGGCATCAACCCCGATACCCGCGTCAAGGACCTGACTCTGGAAGAAGAGGCTAAGATCCGTGACTACATCGATCAGGCTAACATCATCGTTGAAGGCGACCTGCGCCGCAACGTTGCTCTGGACATCAAGCGCCTGGTTGAGATCCAGTCCTTCCGTGGCACCCGCCATCGCAAGAATCTGCCCTGCCGCGGCCAGCGTACCAAGACCAATGCACGTACCTGCAAGGGTCCCAAGCGCACTGTCGCTAACAAGAAGAAGTAAGGAGGATTTGAGAAATGGCAAGTGCAAATAATGCCAAGAAGGGCGCTAATGTCCGCATGAAGCGCAAAGAGCGCAAGAACATTGCTGCTGGTCAGGCTCATATCCAGTCTACCTTCAACAATACTGTTGTCACCATCACCGACCTGCAGGGTAATGCAGTGTCTTGGTGCTCCTCCGGCTCCCTGAACTTCCGCGGCAGCCGTAAGAGCACTCCGTTCGCAGCCCAGTCTGCTGCTGAGACCGCAGCCAAGGTTGCTATCGAGCATGGCATGAAGACCGTTGAGGTCTACGTCAAGGGCCCCGGCGCTGGCCGTGAGTCCGCTATTCGTGCGCTGCAGGCTACCGGCCTGGAAGTCACCCTGATCAAGGACGTGACTCCCATCCCCCACAATGGCTGCCGTCCCCCGAAGCGCCGTCGTGTCTGATCGAAGGAGGAAATTGAATTATGGCAAAGAATACGCAGCCTATCGCAAAGCGTTGCAAGGCCCTGGGCATTTCTCCTGCGGTCATGGGCTATGCAAAGAAGAATACCACCCGCAACTCCAATGGCAACATGCGCAAGAAGCAGTCTGAGTACGCATCTCAGCTGAAGGAGAAGCAGAAGGTCAAGTTTATCTACGGCGTTCTGGAAAAGCAGTTCCACAATGCTTACCTGCGTGCTGAGGCCCGCCCCGGCAAGACTGGTGAGAACCTGCTGCAGATCATGGAGTGCCGTCTGGACAACGTCGTGTTCCGTCTGGGCTTTGCTCAGACCCGCCGCGACGCTCGTCAGCTGGTGTCCCACGCTCACTTCACCGTCAACGGCAAGAAGGTCAACATTCCTTCTTACCAGGTGAAGGCTGGCGACGTGATCGAAGTGCGCGAGTCCAGCCGCAGCTCTGCAAAGTTTGCAAAGCTGACCGGCCCCGAGGCTCCCGTTGTTGCTCTGCCCGCATGGCTGAACCGTGAGACTGGTTCTCTGAAGGGTGTTGTCGCAAAGCTGCCCGAGCGCAGCGATATCGACTACGAAGTCGCAGAGCACCTCATCGTCGAGCTGTACTCCAAGTAATCCATTAAGAAGGCTGGGCCTTCCCCGTGGACGGCTCACTTTCGCATTCTTTTCTTTGAAAGAATTTAATAATGGGCCGGCGGCAGCGCCGGTTTGACAAGGAGGGCATAGATATGATGGAGATTGAACGTCCCAAAATCGAAACGGCAAGCCTGTCCCCGGACGGCCGCTACGGCAAATTCGTGGCAGAACCGCTGGAGCGTGGCTTTGGCATCACACTGGGCAATAGCCTGCGTCGTGTGCTTCTTTCCTCTCTGCCCGGTGTCGCCGTGACCAGCGTCAAGATTGATGGCGTGGTTCACGAGTTCTCCACCATTGAGGGCGTCAAGGAAGACGTTACCGAAATTGTCCTGAACCTGAAGGGTATTGCTGCAAAGCTGTACACCGATGGTCCGAAGACAGTGCGTGTTGAGGCAGTCGGCCCCTGTGAGGTCACCGCTGACAACATCAAGCAGGGCGACGACATCGAAATTCTGAACCCTGAGTGGCACATCGCAACCCTGGGCGAGGGCGGCAAGCTCGTCATGGAGCTGACCTTCGATAAGGGCCGCGGCTATGTGCCCGCAGAGCGCAACAAACAGGCTATCATCGAGAAGAACGATATCAACACTCTTCCCGTTGACAGCATTTACACCCCTGTGCTCAAGGTGAACTACAACGTCGAGAGCACCCGTGTTGGCCAGGCGATCGATTATGACAAGCTGACCATTGAGGTTTGGACCGATGGCACGATCAATGCGCAGGAAGCCGTTTCTCTGGCTGCCCGTGTGCTGACCGAGCACCTGAACCTGTTCGTCAACCTGTCCGATGAGGCAGCCGGCGCTGAGATCATGGTGGAGAAGACCAACGACGACAAGGAAAAGGCTCTGGAAATGACCATTGAAGAGCTGGATCTGAGCGTGCGTTCCTTCAACTGCCTGAAGCGCGCAGGCATCAACACGGTGGAAGATCTGGTCAGCAAGAGCGAGGACGAGATGATGAAGGTCCGCAACCTCGGTCGCAAGAGCCTGGAAGAGGTCATGGCAAAGCTGGATTCTCTGGGCTTCAAGCTGAACACGGATGACGATAACTAAAAATAATTAAGGAGTGAAACGGGATGCCCGGTACCAGAAAGCTCGGTAGAACCAGCGACAGCCGCAACGCTATGATGCGCGCTATGGTTACCTACCTGTTAGAGAATGGCAAGATTGAGACCACTGTCACTCGCGCTAAGGACGTTCGTTCCATGGCCGAGAAGATGATCAGCCTTGGCAAGGCAAGCGACCTGCACACCAAGCGTCAGGTTTATGCCTACATCACCAAGGAAGATGTTGCAAAGAAGCTGTTTGATGAGATCAGCCCCAAGTACGCTGACCGCAACGGCGGCTACACCCGCATCATCAAGATCGGCGCTCGCCGCGGCGACGCAGCTGAGATGGCAGTTCTGGAGCTCGTCTGATCTGCTCTGACTGTTTATAACAGTTTTTCAAGAGACTATCGTATTTTGTACGGTAGTCTCTTTTTTGCTTTCTCATTTTCAGGTGTTGGCATTGCGCCCGGCCCGTGGTATACTGACAATAGCATGTTTTCGGCCTTTGGCCGGACAAGTTTTCCACACAGAGGAGGCGCAGCGGTTGAAACATCCGAATCATTTTGGCCGGTGGTTGGCTTGCGTGCTGCTGTGCCTGCTTCTGGCAGGCTGCAGCATGCCCGGTGAACAGGTGCAGGTGGAAGAGCTTCTGCGTGCGCCCAAGCTTTCCGGCGATTACGGCGATGTGCAGACTGCCCTGAACGACTGGCTGGGGGAGAGCGCACAGCTCAAATATCCCATGCAGGGCGACCTGCTTTCGCCTTTCCTGCTGCAGGATCTGGACGGTGACGGCAGGCAGGATGCCGCCGTGCTTTACACCACCGCCCAAAGCTCCAACGTGTGCATTGCCATCCTGCAGAAGGATGATGCCGACATCTGGCATGTGCGCCAGAACGTAGAGGGCCTTGCGGACACGGTAGAGTCGGTGGGGCTGGCCCAGCTGCAGCCCGGCGATGCCACCCAACTGGTGGTGGGTTATACAGCGGCACAGGGCGACCATTATCTGGCTGTGTATTCCTACACCGACGGCGTGCTTTCCACGATCCTGGAGCAGCAGTACCAGCAGTATCTGGTGGAGGATATCACCGGCGGCGGCAATCAGGACCTGATCCTGATGTCTACGCTGGAGGACGGCGGTGTGCAGATCGAACTGCTGACCGTGGATAAAGAGGGCAGCTTCCAGCAGGTGGCTGTTATGGGTCTTTCCGCCAATCGGTTCGCCGGCTGCGCCTCGGTGGCGGCGGGTGTGGGTGCGGACGGCAGGCATTATCTGGTGCTGGATGGCTGGACCGGCATTTCCGGCAACAATCTGGCCAGCGTGCTGCTGCGTTTTGACGAGGACACGCAGCAGATGGTGCCTGCCGATCAGATCAGCACCGAAAAGCTTTACACCGCATCCCTGCGCAATGTGCCCAGTCTGGTCAGTCAGGATCTGGACGGCGACGGCATCGTGGAGATCCCCACCCAGCCGGACGAAGCGGGCCTGCTGAATATGAGCCAGAGCCGCCGCATGGATTTTATCGTGTGGATGGACTATACCAGCCCGCACCCGGAAAAAAGCTTCGGGCTGCTGGACGAAGAGACCAACTGCTATATCGAGCTGCCCATGGAGTGGGAGGGCAACCTCAAACTGACCGACAGCGAACAATATGATGGTGCAGTGGAGCTGCGCACGGTGGACGAAGACCAGCTGGTAATGACCCTGCGTCTGGTGCGCACCACCTCCAGCCTGAAGGGCTGGACCCGCCTTGGTATCGTGGCATCCCGCCAGATGCAGGCGAAGCTTGCCCCGGATGTGGAGATCCGTGATAAAAATTACCGCCTGTCCAAGGCGCTGTATCTGCTCAACTAAAGAACGGAGGAACAGTTCATGGTACGAGTGCTTGTCGTTGAAGATGAAGCCAACATCCGCGAGATGATCGCGCTGAACCTGCGCCTTGCGGGCATGGAGGCTGTGGAGGCCGAAAGCGCCGAGGCGGCTCTGCCGCTGCTGGAGAAGAAGCCGGGCTGCGATGCGGCCATTCTGGATGTGATGCTGCCGGGCATGAACGGCTTCTCCCTGTGCGAGACCATCCGCCGCACCGATCAGAAGATCGGCATTATCATCCTCAGCGCCAAGGGACAGGAGCAGGACAAGATCCGCGGCCTTTCTATTGGTGCCGATGACTATATGACCAAGCCTTTCAGCGTAAGCGAACTGCTGGCCCGTGTGAAAGCGCTGTGCCGCCGCGTCGGCCGTACTGCAGGCGGGGACGAAAAAGAAAAGGAAAACCCGCTGGGGATGCTCACCAGCGGCGAATTTGTGCTGGACGAGAACCGCCGCGTGCTGCTCAAGGCAGGCCAGCCTATTGAGCTGACGCAGGTGGAATTCCAGATCATGGAGCTGTTCTTCCGCAACCCCGGCATTGCGCTGGTGCGCGAGAAGATCTTGAAGGGTGTCTGGGGCGAGAACTATTTTGGTGACGTGAAGATCGTGGATGTGAACATCCGCCGTCTGCGCATGAAGGTGGAGGATGAACCCAGCCATCCCACCCATATCCTTACTGTGTGGGGCTACGGTTACAGATGGGAAGAATGAGAAGCGGGATCACCCGCCGGTGGCTACGGGGCAACCTGCTCATCACCGTGCTGCTGGTGCTGCTGGCCGAAACCATGTTCCTGTACAACTACACACGCAGCTATTATAACAGCGTGCAGCAGACCATGTACCGGCGGTTCTCTTCGGTGTCCGGCCAGCTGAAAATGTACACCGGCGATACGGTGCAGAGCACGGCGGCTACCCGCAGCGTGGCCCTGCGCCGCATGGTGGAGCAGTTTGCCGATAAGGACAAATACGAGTTCATGCTGCTGGACAGCTATGGCGGGGTCATTGCGTCCTCCAGCGGCACAAATGCGGACGGCATTGTGACCGGCATCGACTTTGAGCAGGCGCAGGAGGCTTCTGATGGCCTTGGTGTGGCGGTCTACCGCACCCAGTCCGGCGAGCTGGTGATGGCGGCCTGCTATCTGGTGCCATACGCCGCCGAGGATGTGGCGGCGATGCGTCTTGTCACCAGCCTGACCCTTGTGGGAGCGCAGATCAAGAACGCCATCGCGGTAAGTGTTGTGATCGCGGCGGTGATCCTTGCTTTCACCGTGATGTCCGGCCTGTACTTCATCCGCAGCATCGTGGTGCCGCTGGGACAGGTGGAGCGCACCGCAGCCAGCATCGCCCGGGGTGAGCTGGATGTGCGCCTGCCGGTCACCGGCAACGAGCACGACGAGGTGGACCGCCTGCGCGGCACCATCAACCAGATGGCCGAAGGGCTGGAAGAGACCGAGAAGATGAAGAACGAGTTCATCAGTTCCGTCTCTCACGAGCTGCGCACGCCGCTCACCTCCATCCGGGGCTGGGTGGAGACCCTGCGCACACTGGACGACCCGGCAGACGAGAACTACCGCAAGGGCCTTGAGATCATCAACAATGAGACGGGCCGCCTGTACAACATGGTGGAAGAGCTGCTGGATTTCAGCCGTCTGCAGAACGGCCGCATCCGTATGGACTGCCGCCCGCTGGACCTTGTGGCAGAGCTGACCGATGCGGTGCTGTTCTGTGAAGCACGCATCCAGCGCGAGGGCCTTGTGCTCAGCTACACCGAGCCGGAGGAGATGATCCCGGTCTATGCCGACCCGGACCGTCTGCGGCAGGTGTTCATCAACATCATGGACAACGCCATCAAGTACTCGGCCCCCGGCGGGCGCATCACGGTCAAGCTGTGGGCGGGCGAATACAAGGCTTTTGCGGAGATCATCGATCAGGGCCGCGGCATCCCGCCGGAAGACCTTGAGAATGTCAAGACCAAGTTCTACAAGGGCAGCAATTCGGTGCGGGGCAGCGGCATCGGCCTTGCGCTGGTGGATTCCATCATGACTGCACTGGACGGCACCATGGACATCAAGAGCACGCTGGGCCGCGGCACAGTGGTCACACTGGGCTTGCCGCTGTACCATAAGGCGTGAAGATTTTGTCACAATTCTGTGGTAAAATAACCGGGAAAAATATGATCCGATAGGAGAACCCAATGAATCAACCCAAAAAGGAACGTTTCAAGACCAGCGTCGGCGGGCAGGCGCTGATGGAAGGCATCATGATGCGCGGCCCGAAGCTCATCTGCTGCGCCGTGCGCAAGCCGGACGGCACCATTGAGACCAAGATCGACCCTGTGAAGAACCACGGCATCTGGACAAAGATCCCGCTGGTGCGCGGTGCCGTCTCCATGATCGAAAGCCTGATCGTGGGCTACCGCTACATGATGTACTCGGCTCAGGTGAGCATGGGTGACGACTACGACCCCGAAGAGGAAGAGACTGCCTTTGAAAAATGGGTGGGCGACCACTTGGGCAAAAAGGCAGAGGACGCACTGCTGGCCTGTGCCGCCGTACTGGGCGGCCTGCTGGCGATTTTGCTGTTCACCGTGCTGCCCACCCTCATCGTGGGCGGCGTGAACCACTTTGTAACATTGGGCCGCTGGGCCAAGGTGGTGCTGGAAGCGGTGCTGAAAGTTGGCATCTTCCTCACCTATATGGTGGCCATCTCCAAGATGAAGGAGATCCACCGCGTGTTTGAGTACCACGGTGCCGAGCACAAAACCATTGCCTGCTATGAGGCCGGTGATGAGCTGACCGTGGAGAATGTGCGCAAGTACACTCGGTTCCATCCGCGCTGCGGCACCAGCTTCCTCATTCTGGTGGTCATCGTCAGCGTGTTCCTCTACAGCGTGCTGCCGTGGGGCAGCATCGGCCTGCGGGTGCTGTTCAAGCTGCTGCTTCTGCCGCTGGTCATGGGCATCAGCTATGAGCTGCTCAAGTGGTGCGGCCGGTCCGATAACATTGCTACCCGTATCATCCGCCAGCCCGGCATCTGGGTGCAGCACCTGACCGTGTTTGAACCGGACGACAGCATGATCGAGGTGGCCATTGCCGCCGTGACCCCTGTGCTGCCCGAGGACCCGGAGGATGGCAGATGGTAATTGCTGGTTTGACCCCGCGCGAAGCGGTGCGGGCCGTGGAAGCCCGGCTTTCCGCTGCAGGGTGTCCGGATGCCGATTACGATGCACGGGAGCTGTTCCGCGTGGCAGCCGGGCGGGATGCCCGCCTTTCCGACCGGGTGCTGACCACGGAGGAAGCGGAAAAGCTGGAAGCCCTCTGCACGCGCCGTGAGCAGCGGGAACCGCTGCAATACCTGTGCGGGATCTGGAGCTTTTTGGATTTTGACCTTGCCGTTGGCCCCGGTGTGCTCTGCCCCCGGGCAGACACTGAGGTGGTAGCGGAAGCGGCTGCCAATACCCTGACGGGCATTGCAGCGCCCCGGGTGCTGGATCTCTGCGCGGGGACCGGCTGTCTGGGGCTGGGCGTCAAGCGCTTCTGCCCGGCGGCGCAGGTGACCTGCGTGGAAAAAAGCCCGGAGGCCTTTGTTTATCTGGAAAAGAACTGCCGCTGCGCCCTGAAAGGGCAGGGCAGGCAGACGGAGGACTTGCTGGAGCCTACCGCGTTTGAGCAGGCAGATGCCCCGGCCTTTGACTGGGGGCCGGCGCTGAACGCTCTGCGCGCAAAGGCAAAGCCAGCTTATGCGGTGCAACCGGTGGAGGGCGACCTGTTCACCTACTGGCAGGGCCTGCCGGAAGGGCAGCTTGATCTGATCGTATCCAACCCGCCCTACCTCACCGCCGAGGAGATGCGGCACCTGCAGCCGGAGGTGGCACAGGAACCGGCCATGGCGCTGGAAGCGGGGGAGGACGGCCTTGTGTTTTACCGTGCCCTTGCAGAGCATTACCAGAATGCACTGCGGCCCGGCGGCGCGCTGGTGCTGGAGATCGGCTGGCAGCAGCGGCAGGCTGTGGCGGCACTGCTGGCTGCAAACGGCTGGGCAGACATTGAATGCCGCAAGGATTTTGGCGGCAACGACCGGTGCATGATCGCCCACAGACCCGAAAAATAAAAGTGAAAATAGAAACAACTTCTTGTTGTAATATTTTGATTTTGTGGTATACTATACTGGAAAGTATACGGACAGCCCGCGCACGGCGGGCAGCAGGAAGAAAAGGAGCAGCACGCTATGGCAAAAAATCAGAACAACAACACCGTTGCCCCGGCGACCAAAAAGACCGAGCCGGAGGCCAAAAAGGATGCGCTGGCCACTGCGCTGGCCCAGATCGAAAAGCAGTTCGGCAAGGGTGCCGTGATGAAGCTGGGTGATAACGCCTCCATGCAGGTGGATGCCATTTCCACCGGCAGTCTGGGTCTGGATCTGGCTCTGGGCGTGGGCGGTGTGCCCCGCGGCCGCATCATTGAGGTGTACGGCCCGGAATCCAGTGGTAAGACCACGCTGGCTCTGCACATTCTGGCCGAAGCCCAGAAGCAGGGCGGCGAAGTGGCCTTCATTGACGTGGAGCACGCACTGGACCCCACCTATGCCGAAGCGCTGGGCGTGGACATCAACAATCTGCTGGTCAGCCAGCCGGACACCGGCGAGCAGGCCATGGAAATCTGCGAAGCACTGGTGCGCTCCGGTGCCATCGATGCCATCGTGGTGGACTCGGTTGCCGCCATGGTGCCGAGGGCTGAGATCGAGGGCGAAATGGGCGACAGCCATGTGGGCCTGCAGGCCCGCCTGATGAGTCAGGCCATGCGCAAGCTGACTTCGGTCATCGGCAAGACCAACACGGTCTGCGTCTTCATCAACCAGCTGCGTGAAAAAGTGGGCGTGATGTACGGCAACCCGGAGGTCACCACCGGCGGCCGCGCCCTGAAATATTACGCCTCGGTGCGCATCGACATCCGCCGCGTGGAGGGCCTGAAGGACTCTTCCGGCCAGTTCATCGGCAACCACACCCGCGCCAAGATCGTCAAGAATAAGGTGGCACCTCCGTTCCGTGAGGCAGAGTTCGATATCATGTTCGGCGAGGGCATTTCCAAGATGAGCGAACTCATTGATGTGGGCGTAAAGCTGGGCATCGTGCAGAAGAGCGGCGCATGGTTCAACTATGGCGATATCCGTCTGGGTCAGGGCCGTGACAACGCAAAGCAGTTCCTGAAGGACAATCCCGAGATCGCAAACGACATCGAGGGCCAGATCCGCGCCAATGCCGATAAGCTGTACGCATCCCGCCGCCCGGCAGGCAAGGGCGCTGCGGCCAAGGCCGAGGAACCCGCCAAGGCTGCAGATGCCAAGGAGCCGGTGGTCAAGGCTCCTGCCCGCAGCAGCGAGAGCGAACTGGATATCATGGTGGAGGACTAAATGTCCTTTTATAAACGCCGCCGCCCGAAGCAGGAAGAAGAAAAGTGCGCCGACCCGGCCAAGGCCCGCGCCCGCGCACTGGATGCGCTGGCCTCGCGCGAGATGTCCTCGGCACAGCTGTATGAACGGCTGTGCTATGGCTTTACCGAGCAGGCTGCAGCGGCTGCTGTGGCTGAGATGGTGGAGCTGGATTACGTAAACGATGACCGCTATGCCGAAGCCCGGGCACACAGCCTGCTTGCCGCCCGCAAGAGCCGCCGTGCGGCGGCCCAGAACCTGCGGCAGAAGGGCCTTTCCGGCGCGCAGATCGAGCAGGCGCTGGAAAGCGTCTATGCCCCGGACGCAGACGGCGAAAGCCCGGAGCTGGAAGCTGCCGCCGCTCTGGTGCGCAGCCGCTACATGAAAAAGCTGGCCGATGGCCGCCGCGACCTTGTGGTGGCCGCCCTGCAGCGCCGCGGCTTTGCGTATTCGGTCATAAAAGAAGCGATAAAAAGAGCGGAAGAAGAATAAAAAGCACCCCTCAAAAGAGAAAGAGAGTATCATCCCCTATGAAAATTGCGTGTATTTCCCTTGGCTGCCCCAAGAATCAGGTCGATCTGGATGTGATGGTGCACATCCTGCTGTCTGCCGGCCACGAGACCGTGGCCGATCTGGCCGAAGCAGATGTGATCCTTGTGAACACCTGCGGCTTCATCGAGAGCGCCAAGACCGAAGCCATTGAAAACATTCTGGAAGCCTGCTCCTACAAGCAGCAGAACCCGGAGCTGAAGGTCATCGTCACCGGCTGTCTTGCCGAGCGCTACCGCAGCCAGATCGAGGAAGAGATCCCCGAGGTGGACGCGGTGGTGGGCTGTGCCTCCAACAAGGCCATCGACACCATCGTGGCCCGCCTGTTCCATGGTGAGGACCATCTGGAAAGCTACGGTGCCAAAAAGGACTTTCCGCTGGGCGGCAAGCGTGTCATCGGCACGCCTGCCCACTATGCGTACTTAAAGATCGCTGAAGGCTGCAACAACCGCTGCCACTACTGCGCCATCCCCGGCATCCGCGGCCCGCTGCACAGCCGCGATATGGCCGACTGCGTGGCCGAAGCCCGCTGGCTGGCCGGTGAGGGCGTGAAAGAGCTGATCGTGGTCGCACAGGACCCCACCGCTTACGGCGAGGACTGGGGCAAGCCCGGCAGCATCTGCGAGCTGCTGGATAAGCTGAACAAGGTGCCGGGCCTCGAGTGGATCCGCATTATGTACGCTTACCCGGAGCGCATCACGGATGAGTTCATTGCCGCCATGAAGCGCAATGAGAAGGTGGTGCCCTACCTCGATCTGCCCATCCAGCACTGCAATGACACCATCCTCAAGAATATGAACCGCCGCTCCAACCGCGCCGAGCTGCTGGAGGTGATCGGCAAGCTGCGCCGCGAGATCCCCGGCATCACCCTGCGCACTACCCTGATCGCAGGCTTCCCCGGCGAGACCGAGGAGCAGTTCGAGGATCTGTGCAATTTTGTCAAGGAAGTAAAGTTCGACCGTCTGGGCTGCTTTGCCTACTCTGCCGAGGAGAACACCGTTGCTGCCAAAATGGACGGCCAGATCGAGCAGGAAGTCAAGGACAAGCGCGCCGAACTGGTGATGCAGATCCAGACCGGCATCATGGCCCAGAAGCAGGCCGAAAAGGTGGGCCAGACCGTGCATGTGCTTTGCGACGGCATCGACGAGGAGAGCGGCCTGTATCTGTGCCGCACTACCGGCGATGCTCCTGAGGTGGACGGCAATGTGTGCGTTTCCAGCGAGGAGCCGCTGTACCCCGGCCAGTTCTACGATGTTCTGGTGGACGACAGCGATCTTTACGATCTGTATGGTACTGTTGCAAAATAACAAATTGGAGGAATCTGTATGAATCTGCCCAATAAACTCACTTTGACCCGCATCCTGCTGGTGCCGGTGTTCATGGTCTTTGTGTCCCTCACCAGCCTGAACGGCATCGCGGATGGCTCCTTCCAGCCGACGTATTACCTGATCGCAGGCATCGTCTTTGCTGCCGCCAGCTTTACTGATTTTCTGGACGGCCATCTGGCCCGCAAGTGGAACATGGTAACGGACTTCGGCAAGTTTGCCGACCCGCTGGCCGACAAGCTGCTGACCACCGTGGCCTTCATCTACATGATGCGGGACGGCGTGTGCAGCCCGGTGGTGCTGTGCATCATTCTGGCCCGCGAATTTGCCGTGTCCGGCCTGCGAATGGTGGCCGCCGGCGCCAAGGACGGCAAGGTGATTGCCGCCAACATGTGGGGCAAGGTGAAGACCGTGCTGCAGATGCTGAGCATCATCTTCTACTTCTTTGGCATGGCGATTGCGGCGAATGTGTCCTGGGATGCCACGGTCATGGTTGTGGGAGCCTCGGTGGTGCTGTGCTGGCTGGTGGCTGCCGTGACGGCCATTTCCGGCATCAAGTACCTGTGGGACAACCGCAGCTTCATCAACACCGCAAAATAAAAAGAACCCTCTCAGTCAATGCCTTGCGGCATTGCCAGCTCCCCCGAAAGGGGGAGCTTTGGCAAAAACGGAGAAATTTATCTCTGCAGCCAAAACCTCGCCCTTCAGGAGAGGTGGCAATGCGTCCGCACTGACGGAGAGGGTTTTGCTATTAGGAAAATATCATGAAAAAATTTGCTGATACGGTGCGCCGCCTGCTCTCCATCGTGCTGAATCTGTTCATCGTCTGGGCGGAGCCCATTGCCCTGCCCATGAGCTGGGATTGGGGCAAAGAGCAGATGTTCATTTTTTACACCGAGGATTCCAACATCCTTTCGGCCTGCATCTGCGCCATGGTGGCGGTGGGCCAGCTGGTGTGCATCTTTACCGGAAAAGAGCTGCCCCGCTGGCTGCACACCCTCAAGTACATTGCCACCTGCTGCCTGACCATGACCTTTCTCACGGTGGTGTTCGTGCTGGGTCCCATGTATGAGGATGGCAACGGCTGGTACATCATGCTGTGCACCAGCTCCATGTTGTACCATCATCTGCTCAACCCGCTGGCGGCCATCTTCTCCTTTGTGCTGCTGGAGCGCACACCGCGCCTGCCCCGCAGTACGGTCAAGTGGGCGCTGCTGCCCACGGTGCTGTACGGCAGCATCATTTTGTGGCTGAACATCCAGCGCGTGGTAGATGGGCCATATCCCTTCATGAAGGTGTATGACCAGAGCGTGCAGGCGTCGGTGCTGTGGTGCATCGCCATCCTGCTGATGAATTACTTCTATGCTTGGCTGCTCTGGAAGCTGAACGGCGGGAAGAAAGAAAAAGCCTGACGATCTGAAATGCCCTCCGCTTCGCTCTGGGCATAAATAGCGGAAATACTATTTTTTATTAGAGCAATACCGGACAGACTGCGGTCTGTCCGGTATTGCATTTTTCACAGAAGGGGCCGCAAAGAAAAAACAGCATCTGAAAGCTCCGGCCCTTCCTGTGAAAAAGCAGCTCCGAAAAGCCCGCAGGCTTTTCGGAGCTGCAAATTAAAGATAAATTATCCTCTGAATATGCCCAGAGCGAAGCGGAGGGCATTCTAAATGGTTCTTGTGTTTTTACGCTACGGTGGAATTCTCTTCCAGCCAGTCCAGCACACAGGACTGCAGGGCGTTCAGGTGCGCACGGTTCTCGCCGTAAGTGGAAGCATAGGTGCTCTCGGCATCGTCCAGCTCTTCCTGCGTGGGAGCAAGGCTCTTGGTCTCGGCCACGGCCTGAAAGATCAGGTCCTGCTTTGCCAGATGCTCAAAGTAAGCGTCGGATGCGGCCAGCATGGCATCGGCATCGGTGTAGCCCTGCGTCTGGGCAAAAGCATTCAGATCCATGCCGTAGGCGGTGGCGTACTGGTTGTAGTAGTTCAGGAACATGCGGATGTAATAGCTGGTGATCTCGCTGGGCAGCTCCTTGAAGGTGGAGTTCGACATCAGGTAGTCCACGATGGCGTTCTCATAGTTGGTGGCATACAGCGCATCGTTAAGGTAGCTGCGCAACTGGTCGGCGGTGTGCAGATCATCGCTGATGCCAAAGTTGGAGTCCACCCACTCGTCGGTCAGCTCGGGGGTCACGCTTTCGGAAATGGAGTTCAGGGTCACGCTGAACACGGCTTCCTTGCCGCTGAGGGTGATCGTGTTGCCCTCGGCATCGGTGGAATCGCCGTAGCCGTCCGGGAAGGTGACGGTCACATCAAAGGTATCGCCCACATTGTGGCCGATGATCTGATCCTCAAAGCCATCGATAAAGGAACCGCTGCCAAGGGTCAGGTCGTAGCCGGTGGCAGTGCCGCCGGTAAAGGCCACGCCGTCCACGGTGCCGGTGTAATCAATGTTGGCAACATCTCCGCTCTGGGCGGAACGGCCGGTAACGGGCTGGGAAGAGGTGTACTGGTTCAGCAGGTTGTCCACCTGCTGCTGCAGTTCATCTTCGGTGGGGTTCAGGTCGTTCTCCTTCAGGGCAATGGAGCCGAAGTCCTCCGGCAGGGTCACATAGTCCAGCGCTTTGATGCCGCTCCAATAGCCGTTTTCGTCCAGACCATCGCTGTAATCAAAGGCCTCGTAGTCGAAGTCGGCAACAGAGCCAAACTGCGAGACGGATGCGGCAGCTGAAGAAGCGCTGTCGGTCTGCTTGTGCTTTGTCAGCATGAAACAGGCAAAAATGACGCACACCGCTGCGGCGATGGCCAGCAGGATGCACAGGAGTTTTTTGGTGTTGTTTTTCAAAAGAAATACCTCCATAAAAATCGGCCTGATGCACAGCAAAAGACCGGTACAGGCAGAACAGATACCCATTCATTATATACGTTCTGACGGCAAAAGGAAAGTTCTTTGCAAAATTTCCACAAATCCTGCGGCGGGTTTGTATCACTTTTGCCCGTCTACAGGCGCAAAAGTGACCAAAACCGGTGGAAATGGGCGGGCGGTTCTGTTACAATAAAAATAAGTGAGCCTTCCCGGGAACATAAGGCCCCTCCCTGAGGGGGCTGTCGAGCGTATGCGAGACTGGAGGAGTTCCTCCTTTTGTCATCGCTGTGCAATGGAGAGGGCGAGGACGGTAAGATATTGGAGGAAATTCAAATGGATTACAATAAAGCTGCTCTGGAAATGCACGAGACCCACAAGGGCAAGGTGGGCATCGTAAGCAAGGTGGAGGTCGCCACCCGCGATGACCTGTCCACCGCCTACACTCCCGGTGTGGCCGAACCCTGCCGCAAGATCAAGGAAAACCCCGACGACGTGTATAAGTACACCTTCAAGGGCAACATGGTGGCGGTCGTTTCCAACGGCACCGCCGTGCTGGGCTTGGGCGATATCGGCCCGGAAGCCGGTCTGCCGGTCATGGAGGGCAAGGCGGTGCTGTTCAAGGAGTTCGGCGGCGTGGATGCCTTCCCCATCTGCATCGATGCCCACGACGCTGCCAGCGTCATTGCTGCCTGCAAGGCCATTGCGCCCACCTTTGGCGGCATCAATCTGGAGGATATCAAGAGCCCTGAGTGCTTTGAGATCGAAGAAACGCTGGAGCGTGAGCTGGACATCCCCGTGTTCCACGATGACCAGCACGGTACTGCTATCGTCGTTACTGCTGCCCTCATCAACGCCCTGCGTGTGGTGGGCAAGAAGATGGAAGATGTGCACATCGTGCTGAACGGCCCCGGTGCTGCCGGTACTGCCATCATCAAGATGCTCATGACCGCCGGTGCAAAGGACATCATTGCAGTGGACCAGTTCGGCACCCTGTACAAGGGCTGCAACAGCGCCGAAGCCCACAAGAACTGGCTGGGAGAGGTGACCAATCCCCGTCAGGTCAAGGGCGGCCTGAAGGAAGCACTGGAAGGTGCCGACGTGTTCATCGGCGTTTCCAAGCCCGGCATCCTGACCACTGAGCTGTGCAAGACCATGAATAAGGATGCCATCGTTTTTGCCATGGCCAACCCCACCCCGGAGATCATGCCGGACGAGGCCAAGGCCGGCGGCGTGCGGGTGATGGCCACCGGCCGCAGCGACTTCCCCAATCAGGTGAACAACGTGCTGTGCTTCCCCGGCCTGTTCAAGGGCGCACTGAGCGTCCGCGCCCGTGACATCAACAATGAGATGAAGCTGGCCGCCGCCTACGCCATCGCCGACCTCATCACCGATGCCGACCGCAGCGAGGAGAACATCATCCCCGGCGCGTTCGACCCCCGCGTGGCCGAAGCTGTGGCAAATGCCGTGGCAAAGGCTGCCCGCGAGACCGGCGTTGCCCGTCTGTAAGCGGAGGAAGCGTTTATGAGAACCATTTCCGCACAGGAGATCACCGATACCGTTGCACGGCTGTGCATCGAAGCCAACACCCGCCTGCCGCAGGACGTGCAGGCGGCGCTGGACAAGGCCCGGCAGGAAGAGCCGTGGCCGCTGGCAAAGAGCACTCTCGACCTTTTGTGGTCGAACCTTTCCGCCGCAAAAGAAGAAAACCTGCCCATCTGTCAGGATACCGGCATGGCCTGCGTGTTTGTGGAGCTTGGCACCGATGTGCACATTGACGGCAGCTTTGAAGCTGCCATCCATGAGGGCGTGCGCCGGGGTTACACCGACGGCTACCTGCGCAAGAGCATCGTGGCAGACCCTTTGCGCCGGGGCAATACCGGCGACAACACCCCGGCGGCCATCACAGTGCATCTGGTGGACGGCGAGGGCTGCCGCATCACGGTGGCACCCAAGGGCTTTGGCAGCGAGAACATGAGCCAGATCAAAATGCTCAAGCCCGCCGATGGCGTGGAGGGCTTCAAAAAGTTCGTGCTGGACACGGTGAAGCTGGCAGGCTCCAACCCCTGCCCGCCCATCGTGCTGGGCATCGGCGTAGGCGGCAGCTTTGACAAGGTGGCGTATCTGGCAAAGAAGGCCCTGCTGCGTCCGCTGGATGTGCCGAACCCCGACCCCTATTACGCACAGCTGGAGCAGGAGCTGCTTGCCGCCATCAACGAGCTGGGCATCGGCCCGCAGGGCTTTGGCGGCAGGACCACCTGTCTGGGCCTTGCCATTGAGCAGATGCCTACCCATGTGGCGGGCCTGCCTGCGGCGGTGAATGTTTCCTGCCATGTGACCCGCCGTGCAAGCGCGGAACTGTAAGGAGGGGCAAAGATGGAATACAGACTGACGACTCCCTGCACGGCCGAGGACCTTGCCCCGCTCAAGGCGGGCGACACCGTGCTGCTTTCCGGCGTGGTGTACACTGCCCGGGATCAGGCCCACAGGCGGATGATTGAAGCGCTGGAAAAAGGCGAACCGCTGCCCTTTGATCTGACCGGCAGCGCCATCTACTACGTTGGCCCCACGCCGGAACGCCCGGGCCAGGTGATCGGCTCGGCGGGACCCACCACCAGCGGCCGCATGGATGCCATGAGTCCGCGCCTGCTGGACCTTGGCAATAAGATCATGATCGGCAAGGGCAAGCGGGACGATACTGTAAAGGCGGCTGTGGTGCGCAACGGGGCTGTGTATCTGGCAGCGCTTGGCGGGGCCGGTGCGCTGATGGCAAAGAGCGTCCAGACGCTGGAAGTGATCGCATGGCCGGACCTTGGCTGTGAAGCCGTGCGCCGCCTGATTGTGAAGGATATGCCGCTGACGGTGATCCTGGATGCCCACGGCGGCGACCTGTACCAGTCCGGCCCGGCGGCATATCTGGAAGCAAAATAATTTATCGCCTTTGCACAAAACGCGGCCGACTAAAAACCGGCAAAACAGCAGCTTTGCGCAGGATAAATTTAGTTTGTTTTAACAAACTTCCGCGAATTGCTTGCACATCGGCAAAAAGTGTGATATCTTGTACTATATGAAACCGTGGTGCTTTGCATCCCGGCACAGACAGGAGGCAAACATACCATGCAGATCCACCAATCCGCAGAAGATTATCTTGAAACGATCCTTATGCTCACCCAGCGGATGGGCCGTGTGCGCTCCATCGATGTGGTCAATGAGCTGGGCTTTACCAAAGCCAGCGTCAGCATTGCCATGAAGAAGCTGCGCGAGAACGGCTATATCGCGGTGGACGGCGAGGGCAACCTGACCCTGCTGGCACCGGGCCGCGAGATCGCAGAGCGCATCTATAGCCGTCACCGTCTGCTGACCCACTTCTTTATGCAGCTGGGCGTGGACGAAAAGACCGCCGCCGAAGATGCCTGCAAGGCAGAGCATATCCTCAGTGAGCAGACGCTGGAAAAGATCCGTGAGCGCGCCATTGAGACGGATGCTGAGCTTGGCAAGACTGTCAAGTGATCCCCGCAGCATTCCAAGATCGTAAAATGATCCCGTTCCTGAAAAGGAGCGGGATTTTTTTGTATGGAAATTGGGCGGCAGATCCCTCTTGCATCCGGGGTGCGGGTGCGGTATTCTTATAAGATAAGAAGGTTTTACAGCCAAACCGGGAGGAAACAGCCATGGATGCAGACGAGATCCGCACGCTTTTGGGCGATAACATTTTTGAGCGGGCCAAGAAATACCGCAAGCGCATCCAGCAGAGCACCTGCACCGTGAACGCCGATGGCGTGCGGCATATTTCGGCCATGGTACAGGGCAGCGGCGGCAGCTATTACTATACGCAGGCATGGCTGCGGGAGAACGGCAGCTTTGTCAGTGCGTCCTGCAGCTGCCCGTATAACCAGAACGGCGAGGGCACCTACTGCAAGCATATCGGTGCATTGCTGCTGGACGATGCCGAAAAGAATGCCCCTGCACCGGCGGCAAAGCCGGATGCGATTCCCGGTGTTGTGCGCGGCGCGGCGGGCCTTGCCCCGGAACCGGCCCGGCGGGACAGCTATGCCTCCGGGCTGGAAATGCTGTTTGGCAAAAAGTGGCACGGCGAAACGCCGGAGTCGGATCACGAGGCCCTCAGGCTGCTGGATACCTACAAGGAAGCAGCCCTTGAAAACCTTGGTGTGGACGAGACCGCCCAGCGCACCGGCTTTGCCCATTTGGAACCGGAGCTGACCCTCGTGCCCGGCGCACAGCCATGGCTGCGGCTGCGCATCTCGGACGGCGGGCGGCAGTATGTGGTAAAAAGCATCCCGAACCTGATGGAAGCCGTCGAGATGGGCAAAAGCGTCAGCTACGGCAAGGCACTGGCTTTTGTGCACCGGTGGGATGCCTTTGATGAAGAGTCCCGTGCGCTTTTGCAGCTGCTGCGCCGTCAGGTGAACGCAAGGCAGAGCATGGACAAAGCCGCCGTGCGGGTGTACGGCGGGGCCGAACAAGGCCCGGCGGGCGGCATGATCCTGACCGGCGAGATCTTTGATGACCTTGTGCAGCTGTACGAACATACCGGTTTTTTGGGCGGGTACGAGCTGCGGGAAGGTCTGCCCGTCATTACCATGACCGTGGAGCGCCGCCGCGGCGGTGTGCAGGTGGAAGGCGAACCCGCACTTTCCGCTGTGCAGGGCCTTGACTATGATTACCTGTTCAGCGAGGATACGCTCTGGCGGCTGCAGCGGCCCGGGTGCACCCGCATCCTGCCCGCATTGCAGGCGCTGGGCGGCAAAAGCCTGTTCTTTACCAGCGCAGATGCCACGGCCTTTTGCAGCTATGTGCTGCCGGAGCTGGGCAGCAAGCTGAACATCGTGGACCCGGAACGTCTGCTGCTGAACCAGATCCCGCTGGAACCGGTGGTGCAGTTCTATCTGGACGCACCGGACAGCTTCCGCATCGAAGCACACGCGGAGTTTTTGTACGGGGAGGATAAGGTCACGCCGTTCGTGCCGTCTCCGGCAGGGCTTTTGCGGGATGTGCGCGCCGAGAGCCGGGCAAAGCGGCTGCTGGCCTCTTATCTGCAGCCCGGTGTGGACGGCAGAGAGGAAGTGTACGGCACCGCTGACGAGGACGAGATCTACCGCATGTTGGAGGAGGGCGTGCCGGCCCTGCTGGCCGAGGGTGAAGTATACCTGACGGATGCCTTCCGCAGCCTGCAGGCCGCGCCGCCTCGCATCACGGTGGGCGTTTCGGTGCACGGCAGTGTGCTGGATCTGGAAGTGGATACCGGCGAGTTCCCGGTGGCAGAGCTGAAAGACCTGCTGCGCTCCCTGCACCAGAAAAAGCGCTACCACCGCCTGCGGGACGGCCGTCTGCTGCGGCTGGACGACAGTCTGGAAGGGCTGGACGAACTGAACGATACACTGGAACTTTCCGGGGCCAAGCTCAAGAGCGGCCACGCCGAGCTGCCGCTCTACCGTGCACCCAGTCTCGACTGGGCGCTCTCGGGCCAGAACGGCCTGCGTTTCAACCGCGACGATGCGTTCCGCCGCATCAGCCGCAGCTTTCACGCCGTGAAGGACAGCGAGTATACTCCGCCGGAAAGCCTGCACAATGTGCTGCGCAAGTACCAGCGGGATGGCTACCGCTGGCTGCGCACGCTGGACGGCTACGGCATGGGCGGCATTCTGGCCGACGATATGGGCCTTGGCAAGACCGTGCAGGTGCTCAGCTACCTGCTGGCCATGAAGGAAAGCGGCCAGCGCCTGCCCAACCTCATCGTCTGCCCGGCATCGCTGGTGCTCAACTGGCAGGAGGAATGCCAGAAGTTCACGCCGCAGCTTTCCTGCGTGGCTGTGGACGGTGACGCTGCTCACCGGGCAGAGCTGGCAAAGCAGTGGGCGGAAGCCGACCTTGTGGTGACCAGCTATGACCTGATGCGCCGGGACGAGGAGCTTTACAGCGGGCAGCAATTCTACGCCTGCATTCTGGACGAAGCGCAGGCCATCAAGAACCACACCACCCAAAAGTACAAGGCGGTGTGCGGGGTGAACAGCAAAGTGCGGTTTGCCCTTACCGGCACCCCGGTGGAGAACCGCTTGGGCGAATTGTGGAGCATCTTCTCCTTCCTGATGCCGGGGTATCTGCCGCCCTACAAGACCTTCTGCGCCCGGTTTGAAAAGCCTATCGTGCAGGAGGACGACAAAGACGCACTGCGCCGTTTGAACCAACTCACCGGGCCGTTCATCCTGCGGCGCATGAAGTCCGAGGTGCTCAAAGAGCTGCCCCCCAAGACCGAGAATCTCCACCGTATCGAGCTGGACGAGCAGCAACGCAAGCTCTACCTTGCCGCTGTGGTGGACGCGCGGGAAAAGCTGCGCGCTGCAAAGCCGGAGGATAAAATGGCGGTGTTCGCAGTGCTCATGCGCCTGCGGGAGATCTGCTGCGACCCGCGCCTTGTGGCAGACAACTGGGACGGCGGCAGTGCCAAGCTGGAAGCCTGCATGGAGCTGGTGACGGCTGCTGTGGAGGGCGGACACCGCATCCTGCTGTTCAGCCAGTTCACCTCCATGCTGGAACTGCTGGCAAAACGGCTGGACGAAGCGGGCGTGAGCCACTTTACCCTGCAGGGCTCCACCCCAAAGCCGGTGCGTGCAGAGCTTGTGCGCCGGTTCAACAGCGGCGAAGCGGACGTGTTCCTCATTTCGCTGCGGGCGGGCGGCACCGGCCTGAACCTGACGGCGGCAGATATCGTCATCCACTACGACCCGTGGTGGAACGTGGCTGCGCAGAATCAGGCCACCGACCGCGCCTACCGCATCGGCCAGCGCAATCCGGTGCAGGTGTACAAGCTCATTGCGCAGGACACCATTGAAGAAAAGATCGTGGAGCTGCAGCAGGCAAAGCAGGACCTTGCCGAGACGGTCACCGGCTCGGCAGACGGAGCAATCCTGTCCATGAAACCAGAGGAATTGCTGCAGCTGCTGCAAGAGGAATAAAGAGGAGAAAACATCATGAAAGTCTGGGATCTGCACTGCGATACCCTCAGCGAGCTGCGCAAAGCCGAACATGCGGGCCGGCCCAAGAGCTTCGCGCAGAACGATCTGCATATCGACCTTGAAAAATTACAGAAAGGCGACTATCTGCTGCAGTGCTTTGCAGCATTCGTCAATCTGGGTGACAAAACGCCCGGAGCGGACCCGCTGGTGACAGCGCTGGAAGAGATCGACCAGTTCAAGCGCATCATGGCGGCATACCCGGAAAAAATTGCTCCGGTGTACACGGCGGCGGACATCCGCCGGAATGCTGCGGCGGGAAAGATCAGCGGGATGCTCACCATCGAGGAAGGCGCCTGCTGCAAGGGCAGCGTGGGGGTGCTGCGCCGGATGTATGAGCTGGGCGTGCGCATGATGACCCTGACATGGAACCACGAAAACGAGCTGGCAAGCCCGCAGAGGAACCCCGGCGGGGTGCTGGTGCCCCAGACCGAAAAGGGCCTGACCGGGAAGGGCTTTGAATTTCTGGCCGAGATGGAACGGATGCACATGATCGTGGATGTGAGCCACCTTTCGGACAAGGGCTTCTGGGATATCGTGGAGCACGGCACCCGGCCTTTTGCGGCCAGCCACTCCAACTGCCGTGCACTGGCACCCCACACCCGCAACCTGACCGATGAGATGATCCGCGCCCTTTCGGAGCGCGGCGGCATTGCGGGCCTGAACTACTATGCACCCTTTCTGGACACCGATCCCACCCACCCGGAAAACTGCCGCAGCACGGTGGAGCTGATCGCAAAGCATGCAGCCCACTATAAGCAGGTAGGCGGTGCACAGATGATTGCCCTTGGCAGCGATTTTGATGGCATCGATGGCCCCCACCAGCTGGAAAATGCTGCCTTCCTGCCGCTGCTGGCGGATGCCCTGCGCAAAGAGGGCTTTACCGAGGACGAGGTGGAAGGTATCTACTACCGCAATGCCATGCGCTTTTTTGAGGAAAACCTGTAATAACAACGGAGAATATGCCGATATGGATAAAAATATGACGCTGGAAAAGCGCATTGCTGCGGAGCTGTACTGCTATCAGGGCAGAATGAGCGTGTTCGTGGACGACCTGCAGGGCCATACCGTGGAGGTGGGCGCGGACGAAGAATTTGAGACGGCATCCACCATCAAGGCGTTCATTCTCGCTGCATTATATTTGCAGGCACAGCGCGGCAAAGCAGACCTTGCCGAAGAAATCACCTATGAGCAGAGCCAGTTCGTGGACGGCAGCGGTATGCTGCGCGCGCTGGGCGTGGGCGCAAAGCTCAAGGTGAAGGACACCGCTACCATGATGATCATTTGCTCGGACAACATCGCCACCAATATGATTATCGACTATCTGGGACTGGATACCATCAACGCCTGCATCCGGGAGCTGGGCTTTGCGCATACTGTGCTGCACAATCCGCTGCACTTTGACCGCTACCGCCGGCTTGGCACCACCACGCCGCGCGACTACGCGGCGCTGTTCGCCCGCATTGCAAAAGGGGAGCTGGTCAGCCGGGAAGCCAGCGCGGAGATGCTTGCCATCCTGCGCCAGCAGCACTACAACACCATGCTGACCCACGACTTCCCGCAGTATTACCTCGACTGCGAGGAGACCGGAGCGCCGGAGCTGATCTGGGTGGCCAGCAAGAGCGGCAGCATGAACGCCTGCCGCAACGACGGCGGCATCGTCCACACCCCCTACGGCGAGTATGTCATCGTGCTGATGAACAAGGATTTTCACGATATCATCGAGTACAATGAACACCCCGCCATGGTGTATGGTGCCCGCGTCTCGCGGATGATCCTGGATCAGGTACTGGCCTGTGAGGGCCGACTGTCCCTGTCCTGAGACGCACGTTCTCCCAAAGAACAAAATTGGAAAAATAAAAGGAATTATAACAATGGGTATCACGCTCTCGCCATGGATGACGGCGTTTCTCGTTTTGATGACGGGCTTTGCAGGCTTTGTGGATTCGGCAGCCGGAGGCGGCGGTCTTATCAGCCTGCCGGCCTATCTGTTTGCCGGGCTGCCGCCCCACTACACCTATGCTACCAACAAATTCAGCGCCGCCTGCGGCACCACTTTTGCCACAGCCAACTTTTTCAAAAACGGTGCAATGAACCTGAAGGTGGGCATCCTTGCAGCCATTGGCAGCTTTGCGGGCAGTGCACTGGGGGCACATATCGTGCTGCTGCTCAGCGATGAACTGCTGCGCACCATGATGTTCCTCATCCTGCCAGTGGCGGCGGTGGTCATTTTGTGGCAGCGCGACCTGCCGGACCAGAACCGGGACGACGGCACCCTGAACCTGAAAAAGATCCTGCTGGCGCTGGGCATCGGCTTGGGCATCGGCCTGTACGACGGCATCGTGGGCCCGGGCACCGGCACCTTTGCCATCATTGCCTTTACCACCCTGATGGGCTTTGACCTGCGCACCGCCAACGGCAACGGCAAGGTGCTGAATCTTGCCAGCAACTACGCCAGCCTGTTCACCTATCTAATGAACGGTCTGGTGGTGTTCCACATCGGCATCCCCTGCGCCGTCAGCAACATTCTGGGCAACCTGCTGGGGTCCCATTTCGCCCTGAAAAAGGGTGCGCGCTTCATCCGTCCTATGATGCTGGTGGTGCTGGTGCTGCTGCTGGGCAAGCTCATCTCGGACGCAGTGCTGTGAGCGCCGGGCGCGCCAGAGGCTCCCTCTCCGAGGGAGCTGGCAAAACCGTCAGGTTTTGACTGAGGGAGTTTGCGCCCGTTTCCCGCTGCAAAAAACAAGCCGGGCAGCCCACAGGCTGCCCGACTTTGCTCGGATGATCTTTTTTCGGTGGTCGCTTATTCCAGCACCAGCTCTTTGTCAAAGAATGCCAGACCAAATGCACCGGGGCCTGCGTGGGTGCCGATGACGCAGCCGATCTGGCGCACCAGCGGTTCGCCCATGTGCAGATTTTCACGGAAGTAGTTCTCGATGGGCTGCACTTCCCGCAGGCTGGAAGAATAACCGGCAACAGCGGCAAAGTCCGGGCTGATGCCGCCCAGCTCTTCGATCTTCTTGAACAGGGCCACATAGGCACCGGGCAGGCCGCGGGCCTTACCGGCCATGGCTACCTTACCGTCCTTGATGGTGATGAGGGGCTTGATGCCCAGCATCCCGCCCGCGACGGCCACAGCGGCAGGCAGACGGCCGCCCTTGCGCAGATACTTCAGATCGTCGATTGCGGCAACCAGATGCAGATGCTCCTTGGCGTGCTCCAGATCGGTGGCGATCTGCACCAGCGTCTTGCCTGCGTCACGCAGCTGCACGGCCAGACGCACCAGCAGCGATTCGCCCAGACACACGGTGGCACTGTCCACAAACAGCACGTTGTCTACATTGGCGAGGTCTGCGGCCAGCTTTGCGCACTGCCATGTGCCGGACAGCTGGTGGGACAGGAAGATGCCCAGCACTTCGTCCCCGGCGGCAACGGCTTCCAGATAGAACTTCTCGAACAGCTCCGGGCTGGGCTGGCTGGTGGTGGGCAGCTTGCGGCAGCTGGCCAGATGGGCATAGTACTCGGTGGGGGTCATGTCGATGCCATCCCGCAGGATGCTGCCATCCTCCAGCGTCACGTTCAGAGGGATCACGGTCACGCCCAGTTGCTCGGCTTCGGCGGGCAGGATGTCGGACGCAGAATCGGTGAGAATACGGATCATAAAATACCTCCGGATTTCCGGTAAAAACAAATTCAAGTAAAATTTCCCGACGCTTTGCAACAAAACGTCGGGAAACATTATACCAGAATCCACAGGGAAAAGTCAATTACCTGAGCGAAAATTGCTTCGTCCCAGCGCAAAATACTTGCGTAAAAGCCGCTGCTTATGATAAGATAGGCGCTGAGAACCGCACGGCAGGGAGGGCAGGCCATGGAGCAAAAGGCAAAAACAAGGGCGCTGCTGGCTGCGTTCGGCTGCGCACTGGCCTACCTGCTGGCAGGCAAAGTGCTGGCATTTCTGCCTGCCCCGGCGTGGGATGTGCGGGCGCTGAGTTTTGTGCACCACTGCATCGCGGCACCTGTCGTGGAGGAACTGGTGTTCCGCGGGGCCATCCAGCAGCTGGCGCAGCCCTTGGGCAGATGGCAGGCCGCGGCGCTGCAGGCGGTACTGTTTGCGGTGCAGCACGGCACCCCGGCGGGCATGGCGTGGGCGCTTGGCTGCGGCCTTGTGCTGGGCGCACTTCGTGAACGCACCGGCAGGGTATGGCCGGGGATGCTTTTGCATACATTGAATAATCTGCTGGTTTTTGCAGCAGGATAAAGGGGAACCTATGACCGATTCTGAACTGATGGGCCTTGCGCTGGAAGAAGCCCGCAAGGCGGCTGCACTGGGCGAGGTGCCGGTGGGGGCCGTGGTGGCCCGCAACGGCGAGGTGGTAGCTGCCGCCCACAACACCCGCGAGACCGAAAAAAACGCCCTGCATCACGCAGAGCTGCTGGCCATTGATGCCGCCTGCAAAAAGCTGGGCGGCTGGCGGCTGTGGGAGTGCGAGCTGTTCGTCACGCTGGAGCCGTGCCCCATGTGCGCCGGGGCCATCATCAACAGCCGCATCCGGCGGGTGGTATACGGCGCGGCAGACACCAAGGCGGGCTGCTGCGGCAGTGTGACCGACCTGTTTGCAATGCCCTTCAACCACCACCCGGTGGTGGAGCAGGGGCTGCGCGCAGAGGAAGCGCAGGAGCTGCTGCAGGCGTTTTTCAAGGATCTGCGGGCACGGCTTGCGGCCCGGCCGAAGTGGAAACCGCCTGTATGACCGGCATGGAATATGAAGAAACCGTAAAAAAGTGGAAGCTGCGTGAAAAAGTAGGCGGCTTCCACTTTCTTTTTTCGGCAAATTGTGCTATATTATTTAATGGTGTTTTGTCGAAACCCATCTTATGCAGCTGTCTGCCGCGCCGAGCACCGGACTTTGACCGGATAAGAAATGGACGCTGAACGGACGGCGATGGGCCGCACAGACATCTCCTGCACGGCATACCTTTGCAGTGCAGAGATCACGACAGGAGGACTATACTCTTGTACGAAGATGAATTTGAACTGACGTTCAATCTGTCGGGTGAGGAGCCGCAGCCGGAACAGGCTGCACAGGTGCCGCCCGTACCGCCAAAGCCAAAGGCGGCAGCACCCGTGGTGGACGAACCCACCCGGGTGATGGTGCTGGAAAAGCCCCAGCCTGCGCCGCAGCCGGAAATGCCGGAGCCTGTGCAGGAAGAGCCGGAGAAAACACCGGCACCTACCGTGCAGGCAGCAGCCAATGGCCGCTGTGTGCTGATCTCCGGCGGCGACCGCGGCATTGGTGCCGCTGCGGCCCGGGCGTTCTATGCGGCGGGCTACCGCGTGGCGGTGCTGTACCACAGCAATGCCAAAGCCGCTGCAGAGCTGGAAAAACAGCTGCCCGGCATCACCGCCGTGCAGTGCGATGTGGCGTCCCGCGCCAGCTGCGAGCTTGCGTTCCGCACCGCAGAACAGGCACTGGGCCGTGTGGATGTGCTGGTGAGCAATGCGGGCATCGCCCAGCAGAAGCTGTTCACCGACATCACCCCGGAAGAGTGGCAGCATATGCTGGACGTGAACCTGACCGGTGCGTTCCACCTGTGTCAGCTGGCGCTGCCGGGTATGATCCGCCGCAAGGCCGGACGCATCCTGACCGTGAGCAGCATGTGGGGCCAGACCGGCGGCAGCTGCGAGGTGCATTACTCTGCAGCAAAGGCAGGCCTGATCGGCCTGACCAAGGCTTTGGCCAAAGAAGAGGGCCCAAGCGGCATCACAGTGAACTGTGTTGCGCCCGGGGTCATTGATACCGATATGATGGCAGCATTCACCGCCGAGGATAAGGCCGCGCTGGCCGAAGAGACCCCTGTGGGCCGTCTTGGCAGCGCAGACGAAGTGGCGCAGCTGCTGGTGTTCCTTGCCGGCGAGGGTGCGGGCTACATCACCGGTCAGGTGTTCGGCGTGAACGGAGGACTTGTGATCTGATGCGCAGGAACACTTTATTACAGGATTTCCCCCGGCGGGAGCATCCCCGGAGCAAGAAGGAGAGAGCAAAATGGGCATGACTTTAAAGGAACTGTTGACGAAAGGCGAAGGCACCATTTCGGCCAAGGAGGCCAAGGCGCTGGCTGCACAGTGCAGAATGGATGAGGAAACGCTCTACACCCTTCTGGAAGAACGCGGCATCAAGGTTCTGGAAGAGGATGCAGAGCCTACGCTGGATGTGGACAGCATCATGGCCGAGGTCGAGAATGCCGAGAACAACAACGATGATATGGGCATCAGCGAGGACGAGGAAGAGCAGAGCGAGGAGAACCCTGCAGACCTGAAGGCTGCCATGGACGAACTGCTGGACGACCCCGTTAAGAACTACCTCAAGCAGATCGGCCAGATCCCGCTGCTGAGCGCGGAGCAGGAGGTGGAGCTGAGCCGCCGCATCCATGCCGGTGCCGAGGCGGCGCACATCCTGCAGGCCGACCGCCAGAAGTACGGCGGGCCGGAGTACATCAAAAAGAACAGCGCCCGTTTCTCGTTTGAAGAGGATGAGAACAGCCGCAGCTATACCGAAGATCTGGACGAGGAGGGCAACGAGAAGCCCAGCGAGGATGCCGAGGAAAAGGCTGCCGAAGAGGAAGCTATGGAGGCTGTGGAGAACGGCCCCCTGAGCGACGAAAAGCGCGCTGAGCTGCTCAAGACCCGCCGCGATGGCCTGAACGCCCGCCGCAGCCTGAGCGAAGCGAACCTGCGTCTGGTGGTGTCCATTGCCAAAAAGCATGTGGGCCACAATCTGGCATTCCTGGATCTGATCCAGGAGGGCAACATCGGCCTGATCAAGGCTGCCGAGAAGTTCGACTGTGACCGCGGCTTCCGCTTCTCCACCTATGCAACCTGGTGGATCCGTCAGGCCATCACCCGTGCCATTGCGGATCAGGCCCGTACCATCCGCATTCCGGTGCACATGGTGGAGACCATCAACCGGATGCGTCAGGCCACCAACCAGCTGGTGTACCAGAACGGCCACGAGCCGACCCCGGAAGAGTTGGCAAAGGCTATGGATATGAGCGTGGAGCGTGTGCGCGAGATCCAGCGCATGGCACAGGAGCCGGCAAGTCTGGAAAGCCCCGTGGGTGAGGAAGAGGATTCCTCTCTGGGCGATTTCGTCGCAGACGAAAACGCCGAAGCCCCTGGCAAGGCCGCAGACCGCGCCATGGTGGCACAGCAGATCAATCTGGCTCTCAAGAGCCTGACCCCTCGTGAAGAGAAGGTCATCCGCCTGCGCTTTGGTCTGGACGATGGCCGTCCCCGTACGCTGGAAGAGGTTGGCCGTGACTTTGGCGTTACCCGTGAGCGTGTGCGCCAGATCGAGGCAAAGGCGATCCGCAAGCTGCACAGCCGCAAGTGCCTGTCCCTGCTGAACGGCCTGATCGAGTGATAAAGTAAGACTCCTTCAGTCATCGCTGCGCGATGCCAGCTCCCTCAGAGAGGGAGCCCTTGGCAAAACCGGAAAGTTGTCCGTACTGCCAAAGGCCCCATCTCCGAGGGGGCTGTCTGCGTAAGCAGACTGGGGGAGTTTTTTCGTAAAAAACGACTTTTTTGCAAAAATCCAGATTTTTTTGCAAAAACCTCTTGCCAAACGGTGGAAACTGTGGTATTATAATTGAGCTGTGATTGCGCTGCTATAGCTCAGTTGGTAGAGCGCATCCTTGGTAAGGATGAGGTCTCCAGTTCGAATCTGGATAGCAGCTCCAGCTCAGATGCCCTGAAGTCGAAAGATTTCGGGGCGTTTTTCTTTTGTAGATCGTTTCTGCTGTGCGGGTCCGGAACAGGGCAGAGCGGGCTTTGAACGGCTCTTTCAGGCTTTTTTGCGTTTTTCGTAAATTCATGCTTGACAAGCGGACGCTTTTTCGATATAATAAAGCACGTTCCGGCGGTAAGCGCCGCGCGAAACTTGAGCGATCATGGCCCGGTAGCTCAGTTGGTTAGAGCACCAGCCTGTCACGCTGGGGGTCGTCGGTTCGAGCCCGATCCGGGTCGCCATTTGCTGCTATAGCTCAGTTGGTAGAGCGCATCCTTGGTAAGGATGAGGTCTCCAGTTCGAATCTGGATAGCAGCTCCACAGCAGACACCTCGAAGCCTTAGGACTTCGGGGTGTTTTTTGTTGTATGACTGCAAAAGCAGGCTGACGGAGTGCGGATTGCTTTGAGTACAAAAACAAAACGCACAGGCTCCGAAGAACCTGTGCGTTTATGGCAGGGGTAGTAAGTTTCGAACTCACGGCACGCGGTTTTGGAGACCGCTGCTCTACCAGCTGAGCTATACCCCTATAGGCATTCGCTGAATGCTTTGTTATTATAGCCGATGCAAAGGCGAATGTCAAGCATTTCTTTCAAGATTCAGGCATTTTTCGTGCCGCAGCTGCAACAGCCTTCTTTTTTATCGGATGCAGGCAGCTGGCTGGAAAGCTGTTCCAGCGTTACGCTGTCGATATACTGGTTGATCACCTCATCAAGGCCGGTCCAGAAGGGCAGGGTGAAGCACTGCTCCCACATGGGACACTCGTTGGTCTCGCTGCCAAGGCAGGGAATGGGTGCCACGCTGCCCTCAATGGCGCGCAGGATCTCGCCGGCGGTGTAGTCGGCAGGGGCTTTGGTCAGGCGGTAGCCGCCCTGACTGCCGCGCTCGCTTTTTACAAGGCCCACACGGGCCAGCGGGGTCACGATCTGCTCCAAATATTTCAGGCTCAGGTTCTGCCGCTCACTGATCTCCTTCAGGCTCACGGTGGTGCCCGGCGCATAACGTGCCAGCTCGGCCATCAGGCGCAGGGCATAACGGCTTTTGGTCGAAAATTTCATGGCGATCCTCTCCTTATTGCTTCCTATAGTATAGCACGTTGCTCGGATTTTGCAAAGGTATCCTCTTGTGCAAACAAAAAAGGTCTGCTATCATAGGATGGATAAGAGGATATTATAAGGAGTGAGAGTATGAGTGAGAAGATCACGGCTGCCGATGCCATCCGTCTGCTGGATGCACACGAGGCGGCTGCTGTAGATGTCCGGGAGCCGGACGAGTTTGCCGTGGGCCACATCCCCGGCGCAAAGCTGCTGCCGCTGGGTCAGGTGCTGAGCCGTGCGGCTGAGGTGCTGCCGGATAAGAACGCTGTGTGGCTGGTCTACTGCCGCACCGGCCGCCGCAGTGCCGATGCCGTGCGCAAGCTGGAAAGCCTTGGCTACACCCGCCTGTACGATCTGGGCGGCATCCTGAGCTGGCCCTATGAGATCGAGGGCGACTTTGAAGGGCATTTTTAAAAAGAAAGAAGGATCACTCCATGTCGTTCCACGCAAAAGATTTTGCCGGCAGTCACTGCGGCTGCCGCTACCAGCAGGACTACCGCCCCACCTTGGGCCGCGACGGCAAAAAGGAATCCGGCACGCTGGAGGTCATCAAGTTCTATTACGATGGTGCCATCCGCTTTGAGCAGCACTGCTACGGCGAAGCTGCAACCTTCGTGTTCGGCGTATGGGCATCCGGCATGGACGAGGACGGCACCCTGCACTGGGTGCTGCCCGACCGCCGCAAGAGCTACTACGACGAGGCGTATCTGCCCAAAAAGCTGGACCGCGTGGACGAGGCGGGCAATCTTTACTTTGACGGCAGCAATTTTCCGTGGAAGCTGGCGGACGATTTTGCCGAAGATAAGCGCTGGGGCTACCCCAAGTGGAAGGTGGTACTGGGAAAACTGACCGGAAAGGGCAAAAAAGGTGACTGAATCACGAAAATCCAGTATTCATATTGACATACTAGGGAATGATATGGTATAACTTATCCGTTGAAAGGATTCCGCATCTGCACAGGGCATTCAAGGCTCCCGCAGACGCGTTCAATAAGAAAGGATCATTCCTATGGAAAACATGGAAAAAGTGGTTTATCTGGATAATGCTGCCACCACTCCCTGTGCTCCCGAGGCACTGGAATTGATGGTCAAAGCCCTGAGCGGTGCCTGCGGCAACCCCAGCAGCCATTACAGTGTGGGCTATGAGGCTAAGGAATTCGTGGACACCGGTCGTGCGCAGGTGGCAAAGGCCATCAATGCAAGTCCGGCTGAGCTCTTCTTTACCAGCTGCGGCTCCGAGGCTGACAACTGGGCCGTAAAGGGCACCGCCTTCACCAAGGCACGCCAGAACAAAAAGCACCTCATCACCAGCGCTTTTGAGCACCATGCCATCATGCACAGCATGGCTGCACTGGAGCGCATGGGATTTGAAGTGACCTATATCAAGCCCACCGCCGAGGGCTACATCCGTCCCGAGGACGTGGAAGCTGCCATCCGTCCCGATACCGCGCTGGTCAGCATCATGATGGCCAACAACGAGATCGGCACCATCCAGCCCATCAAGGAGATCGCCGAGGTCGCTCACAAGCACGGTGTGTGGATGCACACCGACGCGGTGCAGGCTGTGGGTGCCATCCCCGTGGATGTGAAGGAGCTGGGCGTGGATATGCTGTCCATGAGCGCCCACAAGTTCAACGGCCCCAAGGGCATGGGTGCCCTGTATTGCCGCAAGGGCGTATGGCCCCAGAACCTGATCGATGGCGGCAGTCAGGAGGCCCGCCACCGTGCAGGCACCGAGAACGTGGCCGGCATTGCTGCCATGGGCAAGGCACTGGAGATCGCCACGGCGCATCTGGATGAGCGCATGGCCCACGAGAGCGAGCTGCGCGATTATGTCATCGACCGCGTCCTCAAGAACATCCCGGAAGCCCGCCTGAACGGCGGCCGCAGCCCCCGTCTGCCCAACAATGTGAACATCAGCTTCCCGGGTCTGGAAGGCGAGACCATCCTGCTGGATCTGGATATGCACGGCATCTGCGCCTCCACCGGCTCTGCCTGCAACTCCGACAGTCTGGACCCCAGCCATGTCCTGCTGAGCATCGGCGTGCCTGAGGAGATCGGCCACGGCTCCATGCGGTTCACCTTTGGCCCGCAGAACACCATGGAAGAAGCAAAATATCTGTGCGACGTGCTGGAGGAAGTGATCCCCCGCCGCCGTGCTATGAGTTGTATGTGGCTGCAGGGCCAGAACACGGCCCGCCAGTTCAGCCTGAAGGGAGAGCAGTAATTATGGCAAGCATGTATAGCGCAAAGGTCATGGAGCATTTTGCAAATCCGCACAATGTGGGTGAGATCCCCGACGCAAACGGCGTGGGCGAAGTGGGCAACCCCAAGTGCGGCGATATCATGCGCATGTACCTGAAGATCGAGAACAACGTGATCGTGGATGTCAAGTTCCTCACCTTCGGCTGCGGTGCCGCCATCGCCACCAGCAGCATGGCCACCGACCTCATCAAGGGCAAGACCATCGACGAGGCGCTCAAGCTGACCAACAAGGCCGTTGTGGAAGCTCTGGAAGGTCTGCCTCCCATCAAGGTGCACTGCTCTGTTCTGGCCGAGCAGGCCGTCAAGGCTGCTCTGTCCGACTACTACCGCCGTCAGGGCATCGATCCGGAACCCATCGTGGGTAAGCTCGAAGAGGACTGCGACCACTGCGAGAGCTGCGGCCACTGATCCCCGCATTATGGAAGCCTGCTATTGGACAATGTGCCCGATGGCAGGCTTCTTTTTTGTGGAAATGGGAATCCTTTACAGCATATTGAAAAATGATATAATAGAGAAAAGATTGTTGCCTTTTCAAAAAAGGAGGAAATATGAAAAAATGCAAACTTGCGGCGATGGCATGGTTAAGTGTATGTATTGTTCTGTTTACTTCCTGTGGCAATTCTGCGGGGGTGTCTGCTAGTTCCACTAGCGAGGTGAAAAGTACGGCTGTAAGCGAAAGCACAGCGGAAGAAAAACAGCCCTATGAGATACTTCGTGAGAAAGAAGATGAAACAAAACAGATTGCGGCAGACGAAGAACAGCAGGTAAAAGAACTTCAAGATGCGCTGAATGCGGTTAATTTCTATTATGAAGAATTTGACGGCGGTGATGCTCTGATGGGGGTAAGCCCCAATTGCGAAAATAACGAAAAACAGGGAAAAAGCTGCATTATCCCAGTTATTTATGTTTTTGGTCCGTCGGTGGACCCAATAGCATGTATAGGGTTTGATTACATAGGTGATACGTATCTGGATATGGATACGGTTGAAATTGATACGGATAATTATAGATATACCTATGGAAACACAACATTTATAACTGATGTTCAGAAGGACAAGCTGACAATATCTCCGAACGGCGATGAAAAAACAGAAGAGGCTGCATTTCGCCTTGCGACAGAAGATGACTTGGATGCATTAGTGGATATTGTGGAATCGGATGAAGTTGGTCTGACATTCGCAAAATACAACACCGCAAAGCCGGTTTTCGTAGAATGCGAAATGCCGGAAGGAGATAGACAGGCTATCACAGATGTATTGAATGCGTATTACCTGTATCTGAATGCCAGCGAGAAGGTGCGTGCAAAAGCGCTAGCAGATATTTCGTATACAGAAGTTGAATCGTGAATAGGAGGAGATAAGAATGCGGAGAAAAATTTCAGCGATCCTTGTAACAGTGCTGATAATGCTGATGGTAATGCCAATGGGGGCTTTTGCGGCAGTGCCTTCGGTACAGGAAGTGGAAACGCTGATTGCACAGATCGGAACAGTCACGCGCGAGAACCGCAGTGCAGTCGAAAAGGCTGTCAATGCTTATAACCAGTTAGACGATGCTTCTAAAGCTGGCGTATCAAATTTTGATGTGCTGGCCGAAGCACAGCAGATTCTTGGCATCAAGGACGCGCTGGCGAAATTGAATGTCGAACACGACAGAGTAGAAAATAATTACACAATATCGGATTCTTATGTTGAGAGTACGCTGAATACAGGGCTATGTATGATTGCACCGAGCATTCGTGTTTATGGTGACAGGGACGAACTGGCTTTAATGATTTCTTTTGTCTATGTTGGAGATGAACTCCTAAATGCAAATAGGGTCATCGTGCGAGCAGGGGATAACAAATATACTTATAATCAAGATGCCTTTAGTGTGATCGGCCGAGATGTTTGTAAAATCAATACGGGTAAACTCAAATGGGTGGAGGATTTTGTAACAAGAGCAGAAGATTTCGATATTGAACTGCTGCGGGATGCATTAAGTTCACAGGAAGCAATTTTCCGATTTAGCGGATATCAGAACTATGACTATGTATTAACGCAGCAAAATCGTCAGGCTATCACGGATGTACTGAATGCCTACAATCTTATGTGCTCTGTCAGCCCGGACGTATTGCGCAAAGCGCTGGCATGACTTTTGAACTGTGAGAACAGGCCGTTTTGAAAAGTTGGCACTGTTGTATCCTATCCGATTTGTAATAAACTGACTATAAAATATCATAAGTTTATAAAAACACCCTGTTCACCTACTCGTTCACGAAAAATTCATATATTGTTCAGAATGAGTTCACCACTTTTCGGTATAAGTAGGGCAACACAGGCGCAAAGAGCGCCGAACTCCCACGGAAGCGGACGAAGAACAGGGCAAAGAACGGTTCGCGGCACGCACTGCAATGCAGGTGCGTCGGCCCCGGAAAACGTCCCGCCGCACAGGAAAGGAAACGAGTTAGTATGAAAATTGGTTTTTGGGAACTTGTCGTCATCGTGATCGTGGCGTTCGTGTTCATCGGCCCGGATCAGCTGCCTGTCTACGCAAAGAAGATCGGCAAGATGCTGCGTGAACTGAAAAAGTACACCGGCGCTGCTTCTGAGGAGATCCAGAAGAACGTTGTGGAGCCGCTGAATGAAATCCAGGCTCCCCTGAAGGAAGCTGTTGCCCCGCTGACCGATATCAAGAAGGATATCGACAACAGCGTCAAGGATGTGACCAAGAGCTTTACCGGTATCGGCAAGACCAGCAAGGAGGAAGCTGCCAAGGCGGAAGCCGCCGAGGAAGTGACCGAGCTGACCGAGGAGCCGGTGGAAGAGCTGGAAGAGGACGCTGCATCTGCTGCCAAGGCAGAGGAGAGCGCTCCCGCTGAGGAGACCACTGCACCTGCCGAGAAGGCCGAAGAACCCGCCGCCCCGGTTGAAAAGGCCGAGCCTGCTGCAGAAGCGGCTCCCGCACAGGAAGCTGCCGAGGCTGCTCCTGCGGCCGAGCCGGTGGAGGAAGACCCTCGTCAGAATGATGTTCTGCCGAAGGACTGATTACTTACTGGATGCACCCGCGCCCGCGGTTGCCTGATACATGCAATAAGCCCGCCACGCGGCGCGGCAAAGTAAAAAGGAGATTTTTATTATGCGTATTGGTACTAACGAACTGCTGATCATCCTGGTCGTCGCTCTGCTGATCTTTGGACCCAAGAACCTGCCGAAGCTGGGCAAGATGTTCGGCAAGACCATCAACGGCTTCAAGAAGGGCATGGAGGACGAGGAAGGCTCCGATGATTCCGAGGAGAAGACCGAGAAGCAGGTTTCCAAGAAGGACGAAGACGAGGAGTAATTGTGGCTACGAACGTTAAGCGCAAAAAGAAAAAAGCCGAAGTCATGGCAGAGGACGGCAGCATGACGCTGACCGGCCATCTGAAAGAACTGCGGAACAGGCTGATCATCTGCGCGGTGGTGTTCGTGGTGGGTGTTGTGGTCTCGCTGGCATACGCCGACCGTCTGATCGATCTGCTCACTGCCATGGGCCGCGACTATTACGAGTTTGTTTCCATTGCCCCGCAGGAAAAGCTGATGCAGTATTTCCGCGTCTCCATTCTGGCAGGCGTGGTGGTCACTGTGCCGGTGGCGTTCTACCACATCTATGCATTTGCAAGGCCGGGTCTGAAAAGGAGCGAGAGCACCTTCTTCAAGCTGGTCATGCTGCTGGGTCTTATCCTGTTCTGCGTGGGCGTGCTGTTCGCCTACAAGCTCATGATGCCCTTCATGCTGCGTTTCCTCAGCACCGGCATCGAGGGTGCCGAGTACATCCAGACCACCACCAGTATCGAGAGCTATGTCAACCTCTGCTTGACCATGTTCATCATTTTTGGCTGCGTGTTTGAGATGCCTCTGATCACCATCATCCTGTCCAAGATGGGCATTATCAACCCGCAGCTGCTCAAGCAGGTGCGCGGCGTTGCCATCGTGATCATCTTCTTTATCGCGGCCGTTGTCACCCCGCCAGATATCGTGTCTCAGTGCATGGTGGCCGGCCCCATGGTGCTGCTGTACTTCATCAGCATTCTCCTGAGCGGCATCTTCTATAAGCCGAAAGAGGACGATGATGACGAAGAGGATGACGAGGATGAGGACGAAGAGTAAGCTCTGACTTCTGGTTTTCTGTTTTATCATTGCAAAAGCAAAGGCTGCTGCGCCATTTGGTGCAGCAGCCTTTTTGTATGTGGAAAATGCTTCCGGTGCAGAGCGTAATCGCGTGGGGCAGATTCTATGGCTTTTGCAAAAGGCATTACCGCCGAATATGTACTCTTTTGCACGCACAAAAGAGTACCAGAAAGGACGGCGGTGCCCGTAGGGCATGAAAGCCCCGGTGGGGCTTTCAAGGCGCAGACCGGTTTGCGCAGCAAATGCTGTGTGTTCAACACAGCAAGGTCTCCGCTACTTTCGAGGCGCGGGAGGCGGCGGGTTGCGGCTCCCTGCGTCTGCTTCGTGCCTTGGACGGCACTCGCATCCTGCAGGCCGCTGCCCCAACTCGTCCAAAGCGAACGCGGCGGCAATTCCAAATCGTTGCTGCTCAGTCTATACAAGCCACCCGCCCTGTGCTAGAATGAAACCAACAAATCAAAGGCGGTGAGACCATGCACCCACTCCCAGAATATCCTCGCCCGGCTATGCGCCGGGACAGCTATGAGAACCTGAACGGCCTGTGGAAGTACGCCATTACTCAGACAGCAGAATACCCCGCTGCGTGGGACGGCAGCATTCTGGTGCCCTACTCTCCGGAAACAAAGGCCTCCGGCGTGGGCCGCACCCTGCAGCCCGGCCAGTGGCTGCACTACCACTGCACCTTTGCTCCCCCTCCGGGAGAAGGGGGCCGGGTGCTGCTGCACTTCGGCGCGGTGGACGATGCCTGTGCGGTGCAGGTGAACGGCCATCTGGTGGGCGGCCATCGGGGCGGCTACTGGCCCTTCACACTGGATGTCACCGCCCAGCTCAACGATACGGGCCGCAACAGCCTGTGGGTGGCCGTGCAGGACCCCACGGACAGCGGCACGCAGGCCCGGGGCAAGCAGACCCTGAAGCCCGGCGGCATGTTCTATCCGGCCCAGAGCGGCATCTGGCAGACGGTCTGGATGGAGCGTGTGCCGGAAAACTACATCCAGTCGCTCACGGTCACGCCGGACTACGCTGCCCGCACCGTGACCGTGAAAGCCCATACTTCCATGCCCGGAGGTGCAGTGAACCTGTGGGCCGTGGTGCGGGCCGGGGGCGTGACCATTGCCGAGGACTGGGGCAGCGACGAAGCGGACCGGGACGGCGAGGTGACGCTGAACATCCCGGAGGAACATTTCTTTCCGTGGAGCCCGGATACCCCGTTTTTGTATGACCTGACCGTGGGCACCACGCAGGGAGGGGAGGAGCAGTTCGACACCGTTCACAGCTACTTTGCCCTGCGCAAGTGGAGCTGTGAGCCGGATGCGCGGGGCGTGCTGCGCTTCTGCCTAAACGGAAAGCCCATCCTGCTCAACGGCCTGCTGGACCAGGGCTACTGGCCGCAGGGCCTGTATACCCCGCCTTCCGATGCGGCGGTGGAGCGGGAGCTGAGCGAGGTGAAAGCGCTGGGATTCAATCTGCTGCGCAAGCACGCCAAGATCGAGCCGCAGCGCTGGTACTACCACTGCGACAGGCTGGGCCTTGTGGTCTGGCAGGACATGGTGAACGGCGGCAGCAGATACAACCTGTGGTTCGTCACCTACCTGACCAATGTGCTGCAGCCCCTTGTGCGCCGCCTGCCCGACGCAGAGCCGCTCTGGGGCCCGCTGAGCCGCGGAAAAGCATCCAGCCGGGAAACATACCGCAAAGAGCTGCAAGCCACCGTGGAAGCCCTGCGCTGCCATCCGTGCATCGGCTGCTGGGTGCCCTTCAATGAAGGCTGGGGTCAGTTTGATGCGGCCGGGGCAGTGCAGGCCATCCGCACGCTGGACGATACCCGCCTTGTGGACGAGGCCAGCGGTTGGTATGATCAGGGCGGCGGAGATGTGTGCTCCATCCACAACTATTTCTATCCGCTGCGTGTAAAGCCCGGAAGCCGTACCGTGGCCCTGAGTGAATACGGCGGCATTGCATGGCCCATGCCGGGGCACGAAGCACCGGGCAAAACCTACGGCTACGGCACGGCCAAGAGCCGCGCAGACCTGACCGCCCGCTGCAAAAAGCTGCAATTGGGCACGGTGCTGCCGCAGCTCAAAAAAGGACTCTCGGCGCTGGTGTACACCCAGCTGACGGATGTGGAAGATGAGGTGAACGGTCTGTTCACCTATGACCGGGCCGAGATCAAGCCGGATGCCAATGCCGTCCGCTCGGTGAATGCTGCCCTTGCCGCAGAGTTCGCAAAAGTGACGCGGTAAAAGAAAAAACTCCCTCAGTCATCGCGCAGCGATGACTGAGGGAGTTTTATGTTACAGCAGCTCTCAGCTGTTGGCGCTGTTGTTCACGATCTTTTTGGCGGGCAGTTTGTTCATGGCAGAGCTGTCCAGATCGTGTGCCAGCTCTGCACCGCCTGCGGCCAGTGCGTCGTCCAGCTCGCCGCCCTTCATATCGCTCAGGATCTGGCTGCGCAGGTCGTCCAGCGAGGAAACGCTCAGCGGGTCTACACGCACCATCAGGAGCAGGGTGGAGCCGTTGATCTGCACGGCAGCGGCTTCGCCGTAGGAAAGGCTGCGCAGAGCATCGGCTGCGCCATCCTGCGTAAAGGCCGAAGCAACATCGCTCTCGGTCAGCAGCTCGGTCTGGACGCTGGCGCTGTCGTCGGAAGTTTTGCCGTCCAGCACAGCGTAGATGTCCGGCAGGACATTCTGTGCGGCCTCATGCAGGGCACTCACCTGATCCGAGACCGTCTCGCCGCCTGCGGCGTTGACGCTGTCGGCAGCGGCCTGTGCCAGCTTGAGCATCTCGGCCTTCTGGTCATCGTCCGCAAAGGCGTAGGTGCTGGTATTGTACAGCGGGATGCTGATGTAGCAGATCTCATACATGCTGTCGTCCAGATGGCTGGTCAGCTCGTCGTCCTCCACTGGGGTCTCGCCGTCCGGGCCGTAGACCATATCCAGCAGGGCGGTGTGCTCCACCTGCAGACGTTCATATGCCTTGACGGTCTCCAGACCAATGCCGTTGGCGGTGTAGGTGTCGCCGTACTGGTCCATCATCTGCTGGGCATAACGGTCGGCAGTGGAAAGCTGCTCATCGGTCAGCTCACCGCCCAGTGCCTTGAAGCGGGCATCCACAGCGGCCAGCGTTTCCAGCGTTTCCAGCGTTTTCTGGGCCACATAGTCGCTCACAACTGCGGTCTCGCCGCTGTCAGAGTCGGTGGTGATGGTCTCTTTCAGGAAGGCTTTTACGTCGGTGGTGTCCTGATCGGTGCCGGCAAGCTGGGCGGCCTGCTGGTAAGCACCGTACTGTGCCAGCAGATACATGCCGGAGGTGATCTCAAAATCACCGATGCTGCCCACGGTGTCCGGGGCGGAAATGGTGCAGCCCACAAGGCTGAACACCAGTGCAAGTGCGCAGATCAGCGCGAGAAGTTTCTTTTTCATGGTAATGCTCCTATGATGTTTATTTTTGCTCGGCGGAGGCAAGGATCTCTGCCATCGCCTTGAGGATGCTTTGCAGCAGCTCCAGCGGCTTTTCGTCGGGCTGAAGCGTGACCGAGAGATAGGGCCGGTTGCCTGCACCGGCGGTGACGCGGCCATTGAAGGCCACCAGCAGGCCCCGGATCATGGGCAGCTCCAGACTTTCCAGCTGCAGGGTGAGGGTGTCCTTTTTCTGGGTCACTTCGGTCACGCCCACAGCGGAAGCCTGCACGCGCACCAGCGACACGTTGACCAGATCGCTCACCGAGGGCGGCGGGTCTCCGTAGCGGTCGATGAGCTCGTCCAGCACATCGGCGGCATCCTCTGCCGTCTGGATGGCGGCAATGCGCTTATAAGCTTCAATGCGGCCCGGGCCGTCTGCGATATATTTCTCCGGGATGAAGGCATCTACCCGCAGATCCACAAGGCATTCGCTCTTGTCCCGCCGGACAGGTTCGCCCTTGGCCCGGGCAATGGCCTGTCCCAGCATCTTCACGTAGAGGTCGTAGCCCACGGCCTCCATGTGGCCGTGCTGGCTGTGGCCCAGAAGACTGCCCGCACCCCGGATCTGCAGATCCCGCATGGCGATGCGGAAGCCGGAGCCGAAGGCCGTGAACTCCCGGATAGCGGAGAGCCGCTTCTGGGCGATATCGGTCAGGGTCTTGTCCCGCCGGAAGGTGAAGTAGGCATAGGCCTTGCGGCCGGAGCGGCCCACCCGGCCTCTTATCTGGTACAGCTGGGCAAGGCCCATGCGGTCGGCATCCTCGATGATGAGGGTGTTGCAGTTGCGCACGTCGATGCCGGTCTCGATGAGGGTGGTGCACACCAGAATATCGATCTCGCCGTTCAGCAGATGCTGCCACACGGGGTTCAGCTCTTCCTCGGTCATCTTGCCGTGGGCAATGCCGATGCGTGCGCCGGGCACCAGCTTGCTCACATGGGCGGCGCAGGCTTCGATGTTGTCCACCCGGTTGTGCAGGTAGTACACCTGCCCGCCCCGGGCAAGCTCCTTCTTCATGGCTTCGGCAAGGATCACGTCGTTGTATTCCAGCACAAAGGTCTCCACGGGCTGCCGCTCGATGGGCGGCTGCTCGATGGTGGAAAGGTCCCGGATGCCGCTCATGGCCATGTTCAGCGTGCGGGGGATGGGGGTAGCCGAAAGGGTGAGCATGTCCACCCCGATGAAGTTCTCCTTGAGCTTTTCCTTGTGCTTCACACCGAAGCGCTGCTCTTCATCGATGATGACAAGGCCGAGGTCATGGAACTTCACGTCCTTGGACAGCAGCCGGTGGGTGCCCACCACGATGTCCACACTGCCCGACTGCAGGCCCCGGAGGGTCTCCTTCTGCTGTTTTGCGGTGCGGAAGCGGGACATCATCTCCACCTTTACGGGGAAAGCTTCCATGCGGGAGAGGATGGTGTTGTAGTGCTGCCACGCCAGCAGGGTGGTGGGGGCAAGGATGGCGCACTGCTTGCCGCCCATCACGCACTTGAAGGCGGCGCGCAGGGCCACTTCGGTCTTGCCCACGCCCACGTCGCCGCACAGCAGGCGATCCATGGGCCAGCCCTTTTCCATGTCCTGCTTGATCTCGGCGGTGGCGTTCAGCTGGTCGTCTGTCTCGTCGTAGTCAAAGCGGGTCTCAAAGTCCCGCTGCCAGTCGCCGTCCGGCGGGAAAGCGTAGCCCGTGGCCTGACGGCGGCGGGCGTAGAGCTCGATCAGTTCCTGCGCCATTTCCTCGGTGGCTTTTTTTACCTTGGCGCGGGTGCGCTGCCACTCGGCACCGCCCAGCTTTGCCAGCTTTACCTTTTCCTCGTCGCCGGGGGCGGTGTAGCGGCTCAGCAGGTCCAGCTGGGTCACCGGTACATACAGCACGTCCGAGCCGGAGTACTGCACCTTCAGGTAATCTTTCGTGGCACCCTGCACTTCCAGCCGCTGGATGCCCGCATACATGCCGATGCCGTGGCTCTGGTGCACCACATAGTCCCCGGGCTTGATGTCCGAAAGGCTGGAAAGGGCGTTCTTGTTCTTTTTGCGCTTTTTGGTCTCGGCGGAGGTCTCTTCCTCCAGGCCGTGCCTGCGGCTGGACAGCACCGCCGCATGGGCAAACGGAAAGGTGCACCCGGCGGTCAGATGGCCCGGCAGCACCTGTACGATGCCTTTTGTGGGCCGCACATCCCGGCTCATGCTCACGGAGTAGCCCTTGTCGGCAAGGTCGCGGGTGAGGGCGGCGGCACCCTTGGGCGTTCCGGAAAACAGGGTGACGGCATAGCCCTGCGCAATGAGAGGGTCCAGATCCTCCCGCAGGGAGGCAAGGTCGCCGTTCCAGTTGGGTGCGGCAAAGGCTTCGGCGTTGATGAGATCTTTCAGTTTGAACTCGTTCATGCCGCGCAGGAAGTTCTCGCACAGCAGGGTGCTCTGCTTCTGGGCGGCAGCGGCAAGGTCGTCCATGGTCTGGTAGAGTACATCCAGCCCGGGACAGAGCACACCCTCTTCCAACAGGCCGGTCAGCTCTTCGCTGCGACGGAACTCGGTGGCCTTCTGGGCATCCCGGATGCCGCCCACCTCGTCCAGAATGAACAGCGGTGTGTCCAGATGATCCAGCAGGGTGGCCGGGCTCGGATAGCGCAGGCCGTAGTATTTATCCATGGCTTCCGGCATCAGGCCGGAGTCCAGCTGAGCAAGGTCGGCTTCCGTGGCCTTTTCCAGTGCGGTGCGGTGCCGGCCGCGTGCCTTTTTGATGGCGGAACGCAGGGCCACGGCAGTCTCGGCGGTATCGCCGAACAGCACCTCGCGGGCAGGGGAAAGATAGATCTTTTCCAGTGCGCTGTCCCGCCGCTGGGTGAGCAGATCGAAGGAGGAAATGGAATCGATCTCGTCGTCCCAGTACTCCACGCGGGCAGGCTGGCGCATATCCGGCGCATAGATATCCACGATATCGCCGCGCACACTGAACTGTCCCGGGCCGTCCACCTGACTGCGCCGCACATACCCGGCGGCGAACAGCCGGGCCACAAGACCCTCGCGGTTGTACACCATGCCGGGTTTGAGGGTAAGAGTGTTCTTTAAAAATTCATCCCGGGGCACGGTGTACTGCAACAGCGCTTCGGCGGGCACGCAGACTGCGTTCAGCCGTCCGCCTGCAAGGGAGCCCAGCACCGAAAGGCGGCGGTACTCGTACTCGCGGCCCGCGCCCTCCACTGGGCGCAGCATAAAGTCCCGGGGCGGGAACACGGCGGCAGAAAGGCCCAACGCCTTGAGGTCGTCCGCAAAGTGGGTGGCCTCGGCCTCGCCGGGGGTCACGATGCACAGCACCCGGCCAAGGTCTTTTTGCAGCGCGGCGTACAGCAGGGCACGGCCTGCGGGCGGCAGACCGAACAGCGCGGCAGGGCCGGGCTTTGCAAAGCTGGCGGCGACCTTCTGATATTCCGGTGTGGCCTTGAGTAAGGCTTCGTACATGGAAAAACCTCCTTTCTCGAAACCCTCTCAGTCATCGCTGGCGCGATGCCAGCTCCCCCGAAAGGGGGAGCTTTTGACAAAGAGATTTCGTTTATCATTTAAGGGAAAGTTTATGGGGTGATGCGGAAAAGCTCCCCCCTCGGGGGAGCTGTCGCCGTTAGGCGACTGAGAGGGTTCGTTCCGCTTTTACCCGTTATATTTGCTCTGTGCCAGACTCAGCTTGCCGTCCATGATGAGCTTTGCGGCGGCTTCCAGATCAGGGTAGCGGCCGCTCAGAGCCTTGGCATCCTCTGCCGGGAACTTGCCCAGCACCCACGCGGCAAGGTCGTAGTCCGGGTGGGGCTTGGCACCCACGCCGATGCGGATGCGGGGGAAGTTCTCCCCGCCCAAGCGGGCGATGATGCTCTTCAGGCCGTTATGTCCGCCTGCGGAGCCGGAGGGCCGGATGCGCAGCTTGCCGGGGTTCTGGGTGATATCGTCGCACAGAACGATGACGTGGTCGGCAGGGATCTTGAAAAAGCCCGCCGTGGGGGCGATGGAGTCGCCCGAAAGGTTCATGTAGGTCAGGGGCTTGAGCAGCACCACCTTGTGGCCGTCCACTTCGCCCTGACCCCACAGGCCTTCAAATTTGGTTTTGCTGACCGAAATGCCCCACTTGTCGGCCAGATAGTCCAGCGCGGCATAGCCCGCATTGTGGCGGGTGCCGTCGTATTTTGTTTCCGGGTTGCCAAGACCGGCGATCAGCCAGATGTCATTTGTATTCATGAGTGTTATATTTTCCTTTTTGTGATAAATTGTCCGATGCAAGTCCTAAGTATAACATACGCGCGTGTAAAAAGATATACATTATAAGCGAAAAAGATGCACCTGCAAACAAAAACCGCCGCGCAGGGCCATCCTGTGCAGCGGTCTGTACGCGAAAAACGGACAGCTTACTTGCTCTGCTCGTCTTCCAGCTTCTTTTTTTTGGCAATGTAGGCTTCCATCTTGGGCTCTGCCCAGCCCTCCAGATTGGTCTGGCGCTCCCGGGCGATGCCCAGTGCCTGTGCGGGCACGTCCTTGGTGATGGTGCTGCCGGCGGCGGTATAGGCACCATTGCCCACCTTCACGGGGGCCACAAGGTTCGTGTTGCAGCCGATGAAGCAGTAATCGCCGATCTGGGTGCGGAACTTATCCTTGCCGTCGTAGTTGCAGGTGACGGTGCCGCAGCCGAAGTTGCAGTACTTGCCCACATCGCTGTCGCCGATATAGGTCAGGTGGCTCACCGTGTTGCCCCGGGCAAAGTTGGAGTTCTTGGTCTCCACGTATGCACCCAGATGCACGCCGTAGTCGGTGACGGTGTTCACCCGCACATGGGTGAAGGGGCCGATGTTGTTGTGAGGGCCGATGTGGCTGCTGTATACCTGACTGGCGTTGACGGTGCTGCCCTCGTCTACGATGCTGTCCTCAATGAGGGTGTTGGGACCGATGATGCAGCCCGCACCGATGACCGTTCTGCCGCGCAGGATGGTACCGGCCAGAATGACGGCACCCGGGGCGATGACCACGTCCGGTGCGATCTGCACGGTGCGGCTGTCGATGATCACGCCGTTTGCGATGTGCTGCAGCAGAATGACCTCGCGGGCGGCTTCGGCGGCATCCAGCTGCTCACGCGCTGCATTCAGCGCAGCAGAAGAAACAGAATTTTCCATACGATAGATCTCCCTTCCGGCACGGCGGCTCCCGGCGGGTGGATGATAAGGCCCGACCCGGAAAAATGATGCATCCATATCCAAAGATGGATACAACAGAAGCTTTGCGCCGACAAAAAAGAAAAGCTGAAATTACAGGGATAGAAAGTTGTATCCAACAGACGGATAATTCGCGTCAGAAAACGAAAAACCTCTCGAACTTTCTCCCATTTTATACTACCTTAAAACTTGGCAAATTTCAAGGGATTTGCATAAAAAATAACAGACAAATTCGGGATTTTGCATGGTGGAAAGGAATGGATTTTCTGGTATAATAGTTTAGCATTCACAAACAATGTTCATCGGTCGAGTTTTTAAGACAAGGCAAACGATGAGACTGCGGTGCAGCTGTGCTGCAGTCACGAATGGGAGGTAAACAACGCATGAGCAAAAAGTATCTGTACTACTTCAGCGAAGGCAATGATGCTTTCGGCGGCGACAAAGTCACCATGAAGAATACTCTGGGCGGCAAGGGTGCTGGTCTGGCAGAAATGACCGCAGCCGGTATGCCGGTGCCGCAGGGTTTCACCATCACCACCGACGCCTGCACCCAGTATTATGCAGACGGCCGTCAGATCAATGACGAGATCACTGCTGATATCTTTGAGCACCTCAAGGGTCTGGAAGAGATCACCGGCAAGAAGTTCGGCGATAACCAGAACCCCCTGCTGGTCTCCGTCCGTTCCGGCGCACGTCAGTCCATGCCCGGCATGATGGACACCATCCTGAACCTGGGCCTGAACGACGAGGCTGTTGAAGGTCTGGCAAAGAAGACCGGCAACGCCCGTTTTGCATACGACTGCTACCGCCGCTTCGTGCAGATGTTCGCGGACGTCGTTATGATGGTCCCGAAGAGCCTGTTCGAGGTCGAGATCGACAAGATGAAGGAAGCCAAGGGCGTCAAGAACGACGTTGACCTGACTGCCGATGACCTGAAGGAACTGGTCGGCACCTTCAAGAAGATCTACGAGGAGAACGAAGGCCGTCCCTTCCCGCAGGATCCCCGCGATCAGCTGATCGAGGCTGTCAAGGCCGTCTTCCGCAGCTGGGACAACCCCCGTGCAAATGTCTATCGTAAGATGAACGAGATCCCCTACGAGTGGGGCACCGCAGTCAACGTTCAGCAGATGGCATTCGGCAACTCTGGCGACCGCTCCGGTACCGGCGTTGCATTCACCCGTGACCCCGCCACCGGCGCTAAGAAGCTGATGGGCGAGTACCTGATCAATGCACAGGGCGAGGACGTTGTGGCCGGCGTGCGCACTCCTTCTCCCATCAGCCACCTGAAGGATCAGATGCCTGAGGTGTACGATCAGTTCGTTGAGATCGCAACCCGTCTGGAGAACTACTTCCGCGATATGCAGGATATGGAGTTCACCATCGAGGACGGCCATCTGTACATGCTGCAGACCCGTAACGGCAAGCGTACCGCTCAGGCTGCTCTGCAGATCGCATGTGATCTGGTGGACGAGGGCATGATCACCGAGCAGGAAGCTGTCCTGCGCGTGGAGCCCAAGCAGCTGGATACCCTGCTGCATCCCCAGTTCGATGCCGCTGCCCTGAAGGCCGCCGAGGTCGTCGGCAAGGGTCTGGCAGCTTCTCCCGGTTCTGCCTGCGGCCAGATCGTCTTTACTGCTGAAGAGGCAGAGGAGATGGTCAAGTCCGGCAAGATGAAGAAGGTCGTTCTGGTTCGTCTGGAGACCAGCCCCGAGGATATCGTGGGCATGCAGGTTTCTCAGGGCATCCTGACCGTCCGCGGCGGCATGACCAGCCACGCAGCTGTTGTTGCCCGTGGTATGGGCACCTGCTGTGTCTCCGGCTGCGGCAATGACAACGAGGTCAAGATCGACGAGGAAGCAAAGACCTTCGAGATCAATGGCCACAAGTTCGCCGAGGGCGACTGGATCTCCATCGATGGTTCTACCGGCAACATCTACGGCGAGCAGGTCGCTACCGTGGCCGCTACCGGCAATAAGAACTTCAACCGCTTCATGGGCTGGGCAGACGCTGCTCGTCAGCTGCTGGTCATGACCAACGCTGATAACCCGCGCGACGCACAGCAGGCAGTGGATCTGGGTGCTGAGGGCATCGGCCTGTGCCGTACCGAGCACATGTTCTTCGCAGAGGATCGCATCAAGGCTGTCCGTGAGATGATCTGCGCACGTACCGTGGAAGAGCGCGAAGCTGCTCTGGCCAAGGTCGAGCCGTTCCAGCAGGGTGACTTCGAGGCCATGTACCGCATCATGGGTGAGCGCCCGATGACCATCCGTTATCTGGACCCGCCTCTGCACGAGTTCCTGCCCACCAAGGACGAGGACATCAAGGAGCTGGCTGCCGATATGGGCATGACCTTTGATGACCTGAAGAACGTGGTTACTTCTCTGCACGAGTTCAACCCCATGATGGGCCACCGTGGCTGCCGTCTGGCTGTTACCTACCCTGAGATCGCAGCTATGCAGACCCGCGCTGTGATCAAGGCTGCTCTGAACGTCTCTGCTGAGACCGGCCATGTGATCACCCCGCACATCATGATCCCGCTGGTCGGCGAGGTCAAGGAGCTGAAGTTCGTCAAGGACGTTGTGGTCAAGGTCGCAGACGAGCTGATCGCTGCTGCAGGCGTTGATATGAAGTATCAGGTCGGTACCATGATCGAGATCCCCCGTGCAGCCCTGACTGCCGGCGAGATCGCCAAGGAAGCCGAGTTCTTCAGCTTCGGCACCAACGACCTGACCCAGATGACCTTCGGCTTCAGCCGTGATGATGCCGCCAAGTTCCTGGGCGCATACTACGAGAACAAGATCTACGAGAGCGATCCGTTCCAGCATCTGGATCAGATCGGCGTTGGCAAGCTGGTCAAGATGGCTGCACACGACGGCCGCGAGACCCGTCCCGATCTGGGTCTGGGCATCTGCGGCGAGCACGGCGGCGACCCCACGAGCGTGGAGTTCTGCCACAATGTCGGTCTGGACTACGTCAGCTGCTCTCCCTTCCGTGTGCCTATCGCACGTCTGGCTGCTGCTCAGGCTGCGATCAAGAATCCCCGCAAGTGATCGCGTAAGGGCTTGAACCGACACAAATAACACAAATAAAGCATAACAAATACCCCTCGGTTTCCTGCTGCGGAAGCCGAGGGGTGTTTTGCGTATTAAGGATGGAACGAATGCGCACCGTGATTTTATTCTGCCTTCAGGCGGAGCAAGGTGCCGGACTTTTCAATGCGGTAAAAGCCTGCGCTGCCGTCCACGCCGAAGTGCTTTTGCAGCATCCGCTGCTCTGTACGATCCGGCTCGACCACCGCAAGGCAGTCGTACTGGCTGAGCAGGTTTTCCAGGGTATAATTTACCAGCATGGACACCAGCCGCGCCCCAACGGTGGCCGCGGCAATGCGATGAAAAAGCCCGGCGGCTCCGTAAGGAACTGCCGGGCTTTTACGATGAAGAAGTTTTATGCGGGTTCCCGCCGAAAAGGCTGCGAGGGCTGGACAGGACAGGCCACCGGTGCATCCGGTGCAAACTGCAGGTATTCCCGCGGGGCAATGCCCAGCAGACCGGCCAGCAGGCCAAAGCGCTTTTGCTCCAGTGCACAGTTGAGCCGGGTGACGGAATCGTTGTAGATCAGGCTGCTGGTATAGACCATCCGGCTGTAGCAGTTGGCCGCTTCCATGCAGCGCTGGTAGGCGGGGTCTGCTTTCAGGGAAGGGTGGCTCTCGGCCGCAACGGTGATGTAGGACATGGCCTGTGCAAGATGCTGCTCCTGTTCCAGCACCTGCGCCGGTGTGGACAGGGCATTGATGGAGGGTGGCAGCAGTACCAGCTGGGCCGAAAGGCCGTGGGTGCGGGCCAGTTCCAGCAGGGCTTCCAAAGCACAGAAGCGGGAAGAAAGCTGCAGGCCGATCTGGTTCATGGCAGTGTTGACATTTTCGTTCAGCTCGCTGAGACGGCGGCGGACATAGCTGAGCCAGACCACGGTCGGCAAAATGACCGGGATGAGCAGAAATGCCATAGAAGGCCCTCCCTGAAAAAATAAGCTCAGGCGGCAGTAGAACCGTCTGAGCTTACTATAGCGCAAAAGCAGTGCCGACTGGTGCAATTGGCACGAGTCGCCCATAAAATGCATTGAATCGACCTTTTACAGAGAGATGCGCAGCACAAACTGGTCCTGCTGCTGCGAAAAGCTGTACATGCCGCCATACTGATCCACAATGGCGCAGATGCTACGCACGCCAAGGCCGTGGCCGGGCTGGCTGGTGGTGGGGATGCCCTCGGCACAGAACTGCACCGGGAAGCTGCAGGAGTTTGCGATCTGTAAAAACAGTCTGCCGTCCTTTTGGTAGGCGGTGGTCTCCACAACAGCGGGCTTTCCAGCCTCGCGCTGGTGCTGCCCGGCGTGCAGGGCATTTTCCAGCGCGTTGGAAAGCAGCACACACAGGTCGCTGTCCGGTAAAGGCAGCACCAGCGGGATGGCGGCATGCACCCGGAAGTCGATGCCGCTGTTCTGCGCGCGGGTTGCAAAGGCCGAGAGAATGAGGTTTGCGGCCTCATTTTCACAGTAGACGTTCACCTTGCTGGCTTCGATCTCTGCGCACACGCTGTGGATGTATTCCTGCGCGGCTTCGGCACGGCCATTTTCGATGCAGGCGGAAATGTACTGTAAATGATGGCGCAGGTCGTGGCGGTAGGTGCTGGCCTTGCGCTGGCTTTCCCGCAGGGCATCGATCTCGCGCACAGCCTGCGCTACCTGCAGGTTCAGGCTGTTCTGGGTCTGCTCCAGCTGGCTGCGCAGCTTCTGCTCCTGCGTGGTCTGCAGCACAAAGACCAGATAGGCCAGACTACACACAAAGGGCATGAACTCCACTGCAGCCTGATTGCCGCTGGAGAGCAGATCGGTATAAATGCGGGTAAAGTAGTCAAAGACATAGCTCAGCAGCGGGATCACGCCGAACTGCAGCTGCAGCTTGAGCGAAGAGTGCGACAGCGCGCGCACCGAAGGCGCGATCCAGTGCACCAGTGCCAGCAGCAGCGGCAGGGTGACGACCAGCTCGGTGGCATCCTGCAGCGCGGTGCCGCCTGTCGGGAACAGCGCAATGACCAGCAGTGCGGCCCAGCGCCGCAGCTGGCAGCACAGGTAGGCTGTCAGCACGGCGATCAGTGACCAGAGCACCTTGCGGGTCATGGCGACCAGCAGTATGACCAGCGGCAGGTGGGTAATGACCGGGTAGAGATACCGGGCAAAGCTGGTGCTCCACCGCAGGCTTACAACGCCCTGCAGCGCCAGCATCAGCACGGTGCATCCCGCAAACAGGAGCTTGCGCTGGCGGGTCCATTCCAGCTCACAGAACGCGGCGGACAGCACGATGCCGAAAATACCCACCGAGGCAAGGTTGCACAGCGAAAGCGCATCTGCAAAGAGTGTGCTCATATCATCACCTGCTTTCGGCGGAAGGCATATTCCAGATACTGCCGCCGAATCTCCGCGGACTTTCCGTGCGGAATGGGGATCTGCGCAAGGTTCGTCAGGGTAACGGCGCGGGTGGAGATGTTCTGGATATACTCCATATTTATGAGGAAAGAGCGGTGCGTACGCAGAAAGCTCTCGTGAGGGGTCAGCTGGCGGGCCAGTTCGTCCATGCTGCCGGTGCTTTCCAGCACGGTGCCGTCCACCAGATGGAACAGCAGGGTGCGGCCCAGCACTTCACAGTAGAGCAGCTGGTCCAGATCGATGCGGGAGATGCCGGTCTTGCAGCGCAGGATCAGGCTGCGCTGGTCGGCGCGGCGGCACTCGGCGATCACCGAATCCGTCAGACGGAAAAAGCTGTCCTCCCAGATGGGCTTGAGCTGGTAGAAATAGGCACCCACCACATAGGATTCCACTGCAAACTCGGCGGAGGAAGTGAGAAAGATGATCTTGACGACGTTATCGTGCTGCCGGATCTCCTTGGCGGCGGTAATGCCGTTTTCGGCCGGCATGATGACATCCAGAAACAGGATATCGTACCGGGTGCCCTTTTCGATCTCGGCCAGCAGATCCAGCGGGCTGTGAAAGGCTGTGCACTGGATCTGGACACAGCGCTGGGCGCGATATTTTTCCAGCAGGGCAGAGAGCTGGTCCAGAACTGTCTGGTCATCGTCGCAGAAGGCGATCTGGATCATAACGGGTTTAACACATCCTTTGTTCGCGTCAGCCAGAAATTACAGCTGGGCCTTGCCCATGCAGTAGGTCTGCAGCACATCGTAGTTGTCGTCCAGCACCACAAGGTCGGCATCCTTGCCGATCTGGATGGAACCCTTGCGGTCGTCCAGATGCAGGCAGCGTGCCGGGTTGATGGTGCAGGCGTTCAGTGCATAGTTGAAGGGCACCATGGCCTCCTCCACCAGAATGCGCAGGCCCTTGTTGATGTTCAAAGTGGAACCGGCCAGCGTGCCGTTGTCCAGATGGGCGCTGCCGTCCGGGTAGATGGTGATATGGTTGCCGCCAAAGATGTACTCGCTGCCAATGGGGGTGCCCTTGGCCATCAGTGCATCCGAGATCATGATGGCGTAATCCGGGCCTTTGCTCATGAAGTAGTTGTTCAGGGCAGCAGGGGTGGAGTGGCAGCCGTCGCAGATAATCTCGCCGTACATGGTGCGGATGCGGTAGGCTGCGCCCACCAGACCGTTGGCGCGGTGGGCGAAGGGGGACATGCCGTTGTACACGTGGGTCATGGAGCGGGCACCGTTGGCATAGGCCATCACGGCCTGTTCATAGGTGGCGGCACTATGGCCGATGCTGACCACCACGCCGTGCCCGGTCAGGTAATGGGTCAGTGCAAACCCTTCGTCGTGTTCCGGTGCAAGGGTCACATAGCGGATGTGGCCGCGTGCTGCCTGCTGGTAGTGCTTGAACTGCTCCACGCTGGGCTTTGCAATGTACTCCGGAGGCTGTGCGCCCTTGTACTTCATATCGAGGTAGGGGCCTTCAAAGTGGATGCCAAGGATCTCGGCACCTTCGTAGCTGCCCTCCATCACGTCGGCCACATTGGCCACGGCGTTGGTCAGCACCTCCACGCTCTGGGTGACGGTAGTGGCCAGAAAGCTGGTCACACCCTCAGAGACGATATGCTTTGCCCAGTAGCGCAGACCCTCCGGCTTTGCGTCGTTGGTGTCGAACTCGTAGGCACCATGGCAGTGGATATCCATAAAACCGGGCACGATGCGCTTGGAGCCATAGTCCACATCGGCCTGCTTTTCACCATAGGGGAAGATGCCGGTGATCTTGCCCTGCTCCAGCTCGACTGCGGCAGAAATGAACTGGTCGGCGATCCATACTTTTTTGCTCTGGATGATCATATAATCAGCCCTCCGATATCATCATAAAACCTGCATATGCTGCACACGACAGCACAACCATTCTACAGAAAAGTATAGCATTTTCTGGCGGGAATAACCAGCCTTCGCGCGCCTTTTCAAAAAAATTAAGCTGGAAAATGAAAAAACGATCGCAGTTTGCACAAAGAAACAGCGTAAAATCAGAAACCCGGAGCCTTTTTGAGCCGTTTTGGCCGAAAAAAGGTTCCGGGTTTTGTGCATGATCTTTTCAGAGAGCTGTTTTGCAACAGTTCCTTAATATGAAGTAAGCCCCAGGCTTACATCCAAAGCCTGATCCACACGTTTCTGATCTTCCGGCGTGATCTGCCCGGCCCGCTCCCGCAGGCGGTGCTTATCCAGCGTGCGGATCTGCTCCAGCAGCACCACGCTGTCCTTGGCAAGGCCGGTATCCGCTGCCCGGATATTGATGTGGGTGGGCAGGCGGGCTTTGTCCAGCCGGGATGTAATGGCCGCAGCGATCACGGTAGGGCTGTGCCGGTTGCCAATCTCGTTCTGCACGATCAGTACCGGGCGCACGCCGCCCTGCTCCGACCCCACCACCGGCGAAAGATCTGCGTAAAAAACTTCTCCTCTGTGTACCTCCATGGAATCTCCCTCCCTGCATTTGGAGGATGCGCCCCGCTTATGTGATGCGTCCGGCGCATCTTCGTCTGCTCTCAGTATGAGCCGGCTGTGCGCCGGTTATGCAGCGCAGGGGATATTCCATTGTATGCACAAAGGCTTACAGAGTTTCCAGTGTGCAGAAGGCTAGCGCCATGCCGCCCTCGTGGCTCAGAGAGAGCCGGGCGGCAAGGCCATGGGCCTGCATCCATTCCGCCGTCTGGCCGGAAAAATGATAGGCAGGTGCACCGCTTTCCAGCCGGACAGCCTCGATCTCACACAGGGAGAACGGCTCCCGCAGGCCGGTGCCTGCCGCCTTTAAAAAGGCTTCCTTGGCGGCAAAGTTGGCTGCGGCGCTGGCAAGCCGGTGGGCGGCGCTGCGCCCGGCGGGCAGCGGTTCGTCAAGGCTCAGCGCAGCGCGTTCGGCCTCGCCGTACACCCGGCGGATAAAGGCTGCAGCGTGTGCGCCGGTAAGGCTTTTTTCCAGATGCGCGATCTCGCACAGGTCGCAGCCGATGCCATACAGCATAAAGGCCCTCCTTCTGCCGCATTTGCGGCGGTGCAGGCCGTCAGCCTGCAAAATCAGGACCGGAAATTTTATGCAAACTGTGCAAATCCGGTCTGTTTAGCTTGAAGTTTCCTCGCAATTCGTGTACAATGAATGTAGTTCTTCCTAAGGGGGTGTATTCCGTGAGTGGCGAGACCGCTATTTTTTCGATCCACGACAAAAAGGACTATGAGATCCATGAGATCGTACAGCAGGTGTACGATGCTTTAAAGGAAAAAGGCTATAATCCGGTCAATCAGCTGGTGGGCTATATCCTGTCCGAAGACCCCACCTACATCACGACCTATAAAAATGCCCGTTCCATGATCCGCAAGGTGGATCGTGACGATCTGCTGCAGGCCATGCTGCGCAGTTATCTGAACGTCTGATATCGCTTGTCTGCTCATGCCCCGCCGTCGCTATGATGGCGGGGCTTTTTCATAATAGAATGCAGATGCCGTTTACCGTTACAGCCCCTCCGGTGAAAACGCAATTCAGAAAAATCCGCAGATCCTTCTGAATTGCAACTATATAAAATAAAATTTTCGCTGAAGATGGCCAGAGCGAAACGGAGGCCATTCCAACCGTTACGGCCGGAACGGCAGCGTAAAGATCTGGTTTACGACGACCTCATATTCCCACGGTTCCCGCACCTTGCGCAGCTGCTTTTCCAGCTTTTCGGCCCCCTCAAACTTGTGAATGAGGTAGAACCAGTGTCCCTTCATGCGGCTCACCGCGCACCCGGCGCTGCCGAACAGTTCGGAGTATCCGTGGTAGAGGTCGTCAAGGTATCCGCGCAGCTCTTCCCGTGCGGCCGGTGTGCCGCCGCGTGCTTCACGGAAGAGCGCCGGGTCCGCAATGATGCCGCGCCCCACCATGATGCCGGACAGCTGCGGATACTGCGCTTCCAACATGTGCAGGTCCGCAGCGGTGGTCACATCGCCGTTGTAGCATACGGGCATCCGGCACCCGGGCAGGGAGGCAGCAAAAGCGGCACGGTCGGCCTGCCCGCGGTAGAGCTGGCGCATCACACGCGGGTGGATGGTCAGCTCACAGATGGGATACCGGTTATAGATGTCCAGAATGGCAGCAAATTCTTCCGGCTTTTCCACGCCCAGCCGGGTCTTGACCGAGATCGGCCCTTCCGCATTGGCAAATACGGCGGCAAGAAAAGCGTCCAGCTTGACGGGGTCGCGCAGCATCCCGGAACCCTTGCCTTTGGCGGTGACGGTGCCGGAAGGACAGCCGAGGTTCAGGTTCACCTCGGTGTAGCCAAGGCCGCGCAGCTCGCCGATCATCCATGCGGCAAGTTCGCCGTCCTTTGCCAGCAGCTGCGGGATCACCGGTGCGCCGGGGTTTGCCGCAGGGGCAAGCTCGGCCATCTTCTTTTTAATGAGCACCCGGTTCTCCGGCGGGGAGATGAAAGGGGCGTAGTAGCGGTCGGCATTGCCAGCAGGGCCGAACCATTTCTGGTGTGCCTGCCGCCAGACCCGGTCGGTCAGGCCCTCCATGGGGGCAGCATAGTAATTCATGGGCAAATCTCCAAAGTGTTTGATAGGGATATTGTAACAAAAAACTCCCGCCCTGTGAAGTCACAGAACGGGAGAAGCGAGCTTTTTGAAAGATCAGTCTGCAAACAGCGGGGTGGACAGATAGCGGTCGCCGGTATCGGGCAGCAGGACCACAATGTTCTTACCGGCATTCTCCGGGCGCTTTGCCAGCTGCAGGGCAGCATAAACAGCAGCACCGGAGGAGATACCCACCAGCACGCCTTCCTTGTGGCCGATCAGACGGCCGGTGGCAAAGGCATCGTCGTTCTCTACGGCGATGACTTCGTCATACACCTTGGTGTCCAGTACGTCCGGCACAAAGCCAGCGCCGATGCCCTGGATCTTGTGTGCGCCTGCGGTGCCCTTGCTCAGCACAGGAGAGGAAGCAGGCTCTACAGCCACCACCTTGACGTTCGGGTTCTTGCTCTTCAGGTACTGGCCCACGCCGGTCACGGTGCCGCCGGTGCCCACGCCTGCCACAAAGATATCCACCTTGCCGTCGGTGTCCTCCCAGATCTCGGGGCCGGTGGTCTCGATGTGGGCCTGAGGGTTGGCCGGGTTCACGAACTGGCCGGGGATGAAGGAATTCGGGATCTCCTTTGCCAGCTCGTCGGCCTTGGCAATGGCACCCTTCATGCCTTTGGCACCCTCGCTCAGCACCAGCTCTGCACCGTAAGCCTTCATCAGCTGGCGGCGCTCCACGCTCATGGTCTCGGGCATCACGATGATGATGCGGTAGCCCTTGGCGGCTGCCACAGCGGCCAGACCGATGCCAGTATTGCCGGAGGTAGGCTCAATGATCACGGAACCTTCCTTCAGCAGGCCCTTTTCCTCGGCATCATCGATCATCTTTTTGGCGATGCGATCCTTGACAGAACCGGCCGGATTGAAGTATTCCAGCTTGGCAATGATGTGGGCAGGCAGCTCCTGCTCCTTTTCAATGTGGGTCAGCTCCAGCAACGGAGTATGACCGATCAGCTGATCTGCGGCAGTATAAATCTTGCTCATTGTAGTTTCCTCCCTGATACAGTTATGGGCACATGTGCCCTGCCGGACGACCTGGTTCCAAAACCTTTATACCAACATTGTTTGTGGGTTTGATGGTATTATAGACCCGTTCTGTGCGGTTGTCAATGGATTTTTTGAAAAAAGTGGGATTGAAATATTATTTACCCTGTTGTATAATAGGTTAAAAACTCAATCTATAACCAACAAAGGAAGTACACTATTATGATCGTGTCCACCAAAGGGCGCTATGCACTGCGCGTGATGATCGACCTTTCCGAGCATCAGTCTGAAAAATATGTCCCTCTCAAGGAGATCGCTGCCCGGCAGGAGATCTCGGAAAAATATCTGGAAAACATCCTTAAGGTGCTGGTGCAGAACGGCTTTCTGGAGGGCTTGCGCGGCAAGGGCGGCGGCTACCGGCTCACCCGCAGCCCGGATCAGTACACCGTGGGCGAGATCCTGATGCTGACCGAGGGCAGCCTTGCGCCGGTGAGCTGCCTGACCCCCAATGCGACCCCCTGCTCCCGCATGGCAAACTGCCGCACCTACGAGATGTGGAAGGGGCTGGACGATCTGATCTCCAATTACTTCGGCAATATCACACTGGCCGATCTCGCCCGGCCTGATCAGGCCGGGAATGATTATGTGATCTGACGGTATTTCTGATAACATGCAAAAAGCGCACCGGCTTGACCGGCGCGCCTTTTTTTGCACAGTTCTCGGCGAAATGTGCAATTTTTCTTATCCAGAATCACGGTTGATGGATTGGGGCTCCTGCGGTATACTTTACCCTTGATGTGTCCATTTACGCTTTTGATCGAGGAAAGGGGAACTTTACTACGAAATATATTTTTCAGTTTGCGCGCATTCTTGCGTTTTGTTTTTTGGGCGAGATCCTTCATGTAGTGCTGCCGCTGCCGGTCCCGGCCAGCGTCTACGGTCTGGTGCTGCTGCTGGCAGCGCTGAACTTCAAGCTGGTAAAGCTGGACGATGTGAAAGAGGTGGGAACCTATCTCACAGGCATCTTCCCGCTGTTGTTCGTGCCCGCTGCCGCCGGTGTGATGGAACTGTGGGCAGAGATGGGCGAGATGCTGCTGCCCATCCTCATTGCCATTATCCCGGTCACTGTGCTGGTGATGGTGAGTGCAGGCAAGACCACGCAGGCCCTGACCGGCCGCAAGAAAAAGGAGGCTGACAATGACGCAGCTGCTGAATGATTTTTTGTCCGGCTCCGCAGCATGGGGCGTTCTGCTTACGCTGGCCGCGTTTGCACTGGGCACCCTTATCAATAAGGTGACAGGCAAAGCCATTTTTAACCCGCTGCTGCTGGGCAGCATCTTTGTGATCATCTTTCTGTCGGTGTGCAGCATCCCGTATGCGGACTACAAGGCCAGCGCGGCACCGGTGAACTATCTGCTGCTGCCCGCCACCGTGGCACTGGCCATTCCGCTGTATGAAAAGATCGACCTGCTGAAAGAGAACGCCGCCGCCATCATTGCGGGTATCTCGGTGGGCACGCTGGTGAGCCTTGGCAGCGCACTGGCGCTTGCACTGGCGCTGGACCTGACCCGTGAGCAGTATGCCACCCTGCTGCCCAAATCCGTGACCACTGCCATCAGCATGGATGTGGCCGCTGAGCTGGGCGGCATTGCTGCCCTGACCGGTGCGATCGTCATTGTTACCGGCATCGTGGGAGCGCTGCTGGCTGAGACGGTGTGCAAGATGTTCCACATCACCGACCCCATCGCCAAGGGCGTGGGTATCGGAACTTCGGCCCATGCCGTGGGCACCAGCAAAGCCCTGCAGATGGGCGAGGTGGAAGGTGCCATGAGCGGCCTTTCCATTGCGGTGGCCGGTGTGCTGACCGCAGTGCTCTGCCCGGTGTTTGTGAACCTGATCCGGTAAAGGATTTAAAATAGCCGCTCTGGCTTTTTTCAGTAGAATTTATTTATTGATCCGGGAACCTCAGTTTACAACAAAAAATGAGATAGGCAACCCCTTTCGGGGAAGTCTATCTCATTTTTTTGTTGAGGCTGTTTTTATACGCCGCTGTGTTCCCGTTCATCCTTCAGGATGGCCGTCACGCTCTGCATGGTGCTTACTGCACGATGCAGTTCTTCGTCGCCAAGCTCTGCACGCAGGCGGGCGTAACAGCGCTGCATGAACGCGCGCTCCTCCGCCATCAGCTCCACAGCCTTGCTGGAAAGCTCCACATAGGTGCGGCCCGCTTCACGGTCGGTCTTCCATGCCACAAAGCCATTGTCCTGCAGCTTTTCAACGGCCTTGGAAAGCTCTGTCACCTTCAGGCCCATAACGGCAGCAAGGTCAGCCAGATAAACCTTACTGTCCGGGTGCTGTTCAGCCTGCATCTTGATGTAATATAAGATCAGGTAATCCGCCCGCTGGATGGTGCTGAACACCTTGTCGATATCAAAATTGTGCAGGAAGAACCATTCTTCCGGGTGATGTTTCAGTTCCACGCTCATCATGTATCCTCCCTGTTATTCCCGCTCATTGCGGCGGATATATTCGTGGGTGCCGCCAAGGCTCTTGTAGGCCGGGCGGATGATCTTGTTTGCGCTGAGCAGCTCTTCAATGCGGTGGGCGCTCCAGCCCATCACGCGGGCCACGGCGAACAGCGGCGTGTACAGCTCCATGGGGATGCCCAGCATATCGTACACAAAGCCGCTGTAGAAGTCCACATTGGGGCTGACACCCTTGAAAATTTTGCGCTCCTCCGCGATCAGCTGCGGGGCCATGTGCTCGATCTTGTTGTAAAGGGCAAGGTCCTTGTCGCGGCCCTTCTCGTGGGCCAGCTGTTCCACATAGCCCTTGAATACTACCTCACGGGGGTCACTGAGGGAGTACACCGCGTGGCCCATGCCGTAGATCAGGCCTTTGCGGTCAAATGCTTCGCCGTGCAGCAGCTTTTTCAGGTAGGCTTCCAGCTCTTCATCGTCCTCGGTGTCGTGCAGGTTTTCGCGGATGTTCTGCATCATCTGCATCACCATCAGGTTGGCACCGCCGTGGCGCGGGCCTTTGAGGGAGCACAGGGCAGCCGCCATGGCCGAGTAGGTATCGGTGCCAGACGAAGTGACCACGCGGGTGGTAAAGGTGGAGTTGTTGCCGCCGCCGTGCTCGGCGTGCAGCAGCAATGCCACATCCAGCACGCGGGCTTCCAGCTCGGTGTACTTCATATCCGGGCGCAGCATCCGCAAAAAGTTCTCTGCGGTGGAAAGCTCCGGGTCCGGCCGGTGGATGTACATGCTGCCGTCTTTTTCGTAGTGGTTATAGGCATGGTAGCTGTACACGGCCAGCATGGGGAAGATGCCGGCCAGCTGGATGCTCTGGCGCAGCACATTGGAAATTTCCAGATCACCGGCCTTGGGGTCGTAGGATGCCAGTGTGAGCACGCTGCGGGCCATGGAGTTCATGATATCGTGGCTGGGGGCCTTCATGATCACATCACGGGTAAAGTTGGTGGGCATGGTGCGGCACTCGCCCAGCACGCGGCAGAACTCTTCCAGCTTTTCCTGCGTGGGCAGCTCACCGAACAGTAGCAGATAGCCCGCTTCCTCAAAGGCAAAGCGGCTGCCGGACGACCCGCGGATCAGGTCTTTCACGTCGTAGCCGCGGTAGAGCAGCTGACCGTCGGCAGGCTTTTTCACTCCGTCCACATACTGGAAGGCGCGGATATCGGAGATATTGGTCAGGCCTGCCAGCACGCCCTTGCCGTTTTCGTCGCGCAGGCCCGCTTTAACGCCAAACTCCTTGTACAGGTCCTTGCTGATGCGGTCGTGTTCGGCGCACAGCGGCTGCTGCTGGTCGAAGTATCCCATTACGTTCTGCAGATGATCCATTGGTAGTTGCTCCTTTCCCATTGCCGTCAGCTTGCGCTCACTTGGCAGGCCATCAGGAAGTTTTCTCTGCGAACAGCCCGGAACTTCGGTCCCGCCCTACTGCCTGTGGCAGCAGGGTACCACCCCCAGGACATTCGCTGGAGAAACTTCCTGCCGTCCTGCCCGAAAAAACCGTATTGATTCGGGACGGCATTCACTTACATTCAAAATACTCTTTAAGATTACAAAAAGGATATTTCGGTGTCAAGGTACTGTTTGTAAATAAAAAAAGAACAAAATCGGAAAGCTGCCGGGTGCGCATTTGCCCTTTAGCGCAGGGGCAGTTTTTGAGACGGTAACGCACAAATAAGGCATCTTCCAGCCGAATCTCAGGGGACTGGCAACAAATAAAGCCACGACGAAACCGCATTTGTAAACGGTTCATCGTGGTTTTTTGTCATATCGGAGTGGCGAGACTCGAACTCGCGGCCTCCTGCTCCCAAAGCAGGCGCGCTACCAACTGCGCAACACCCCGGCATCCGGCGGCACTGCTGCACCGCCGGAATATAGTATATCGTTTTTGGAGCGGTTCGTCAATAGCGGCGTGGCCCTGCCGTGCCTTTAATTAAAGGAGCGGAAGCCCTTGCCGATGATCTCGCTGGAATTGACGATGGTGATAAAGCTCCGGGGGTCGTTCTCCCGCAGGAAGTTGCGCAGCTGCAGGGCCTGACGGCGGGTCAGCACCGTCACCAGCACGCTCAGCTCGTGGTGGGTGTAAGCGCCGTAAGCCTTTTCCACGGTAGCGGAACGGTTCATTTCCTTGATGATGAAGTCCAGAATGGGCTGCGGGTTGGACGTCACGATGGTGCACACCTTGCGCAGGCGGATGTTCTCGATGGCACCGTCCACCACAAAGCTCTTGCCGATCAGGCCAAGGATGCAGTAAAGGCCGGTGCCCATGCCGAACCGCCATGCCGCCGCCAGCACAATGAGGATATCGCTGACCATCAGGGCTTTGCCGATCTCCATAGAGGTATATTTTGCCAGAATCAGGGCCACAATATCCGTACCGCCGGTGGATGCACCGATGTCGAACACGATCGCCGCACCCAGAGCCGGCAGGAACACGGCGAACACCAGATCCAGCATGGCATCACCGCTCATGGAAACGTTGACGGGATAGAGCCACTCGCACACCGACACAAAAAAGGACAGCGCAAAGGAAGAATAGATCGTCCAGCCCATGGTCTTGATGCCCAGAAAGACAAAGCCCAGCACCACCAGAATCAGGTTGATGATCCACATAAAGCCGCCCACGTTGATCTTAGGGAACAGGTCTGCCAGCAGAATGGACAGGCCCGAGGTGCCGCCAAATGCAAAATGATTGGGATTTTTAAAGTAAACGATGCCGACCGCCGTCAGGATCAGGCCGAGATTCAGCTCGCCGAAGAAATTTAAATTCTTCAGCATATTTTTCCTGCTGAACGCTTCTTTTAAACTGTTCATGGGGTTCCTCCTATTTTAAACACGGCAAAATGCGCTGTATGCCATGCAAAAATATACTCTCCTTGCACGGCGGTGTCAAGGGATAGGGAAAAAGTTGTGGGAAACAACATGAATTGGGGATTTTTCGGATGGGAGAACTCCTTCAGTCAAAGCCTGACGGCTTTGCCAGCTCCCTCGGGGAGGGAGCCTTTGGCAAAGAGGAAAAGCTTTACCGTACTGCCAAGGGCCCCATCTCTGAGGGGGCTGGCACCGAAGGTGACTGGAGGAGTTAAGCTCCCCCTCTCGGGGGAGCTGGCGAGCGTATGCGAGACTGAGAGGGTTTTCTCTTGAAGAAATCGGCAGAATAGTGTATTATATAGTATTATGGAATATATAGGCACTTTGTGCCTTTGACAGGGGGAAAACACATGGCAGATAAAAACTTTCTGACCGACATCATCGACGCGGATCTGGCCGAGGGCAAGATCAGCGAGATCCATACCCGCTTCCCGCCCGAGCCCAACGGCTACCTGCACATTGGCAGTGCCAAGGCCATCTACATCAACTGGTCCATTGCAAACCAGTACGGCGGTAAGTTCAACCTGCGTCTGGACGACACCAACCCTGCCCGCGAGGGTGAGGAGTACGTGAACAGCATCATCGAGGATCTGCACTGGCTGGGTGCCGACCCCAACGGCGGCATCTTCTACGGCAGCGACTACTTTGATAAATGCTACGAGTATGCCGAAAAGCTCATCATGGAGGGCAAGGCCTACGTGGACGACCTGACCCGCGACGAAATGCGCGAGTACCGCGGTGCCGATGCCGGCAAGCCTTCCCGTCCCTCTCCGTGGCGCGACCGCACCCCGGAAGAGAATCTTGACCTGTTCCGCCGGATGCGTGCCGGTGAGTTCCAGGAGGGCGAAAAGACCCTGCGTGCCAAGATCGATCTGGCCAGCCCCAACATGAACATGCGTGACCCGGCTATCTACCGCATCAAGTACGCCGAGCATCACCGTCAGGGCAGCAAGTGGTGCATCTACCCGATGTACGACTTCGCACACCCCATTCAGGATGCCATTGAGGGCATCACCCACAGCATGTGCAGTCTGGAGTTCGAGAACCACCGTCCGCTGTACAACTGGGTCATCGAGAACATTTTCGGCACTGCCTTCCCCAAGCAGCGCGAGTTTGCACGCCTGAACATGACCAACACCGTCATGAGCAAGCGCTACCTGCGTGAGCTGGTGGAAATGGGCATTGTGGACGGCTGGGACGACCCCCGTATGCCCACCCTGTGCGGCCTGCGCCGCCGCGGCTACACCCCCACCTCCATCTTCACCTTCGTGCGGGAGGCCGGCATTTCTAAATCCGACAACCTGATCGACATGCGCCAGCTGGAAGCCTGCATCCGCAGCGAGCTGGACCTGACCGCTCAGCGCCGCATTGCCGTGCTGGACCCCGTAAAGCTGATCGTAGACAACTACCCGGAGGACAAGACCGAGTACTTTGATGTAGCCAACAACCCCAACCGCGAAGCCAACGATACCACCACCCGCAAGGTGGCCTTTACCAAAGAGCTGTGGATCGAGAATGAGGACTTTGCCGAGGTGCCGCCTCCCAAGTTCAAGCGCCTGACCATTGGCGGTGAGGTGCGTCTGATGGGCGCTTACATCGTCAAGTGCACCGGCGTGGAGAAGAATGCCGACGGCAGCATTGCCGCCATCCACTGCACCGCCGACCTCGAGACCGGCAACGGCAATCCCGCCGACGGCCGCAAGGTCAAGGGCACCATCCATTGGGTGAGTGCCGCCCATGCCGTGGATGCCGAGGTGCGTCTGTACGACAAGCTGTTCACCGAGGCCAACATGAACGCCATCCCCGAGGGCAGCGATTACAAGGACTACCTGAACCCGGAAAGCGTTGTTGTGTGCAAGGGCTGCAAGCTGGAAGAAAGCCTGAAGGACGCAAAGCCCGGTGAGAAGTTCCAGTTCGTGCGCACCGGCTTCTTTACCCCGGACTCCAAGAACCCCGGCGTTTACAACCGCGTCGTCACCCTGCGCGACAGTTTCAAACCCGCAAAGTAAAAAATATATCACGTCAAAAGGGAGCATTTGATCTTTTATGAAGAAACTCACCCGGAATGTTATCATCATGGCTGTTGTCACTGTCATTATGGCGGTTGTGCTCGGCCTGTACATCAAGAACACCGGCACTGTGCCCGCTGCCGACAACGCCGCCAGCCTGACGGATGGCATCTATACGTCCAGCGCTCAGGGCTGCCTGAGTGATGTGACCGTGACCGTCACCGTCACCGGCGGCCGGGTGACCGGTGTGGAGATCGATGCATCCGGCGAGACTCCCGAACTGGGCGGCACCGCTGCTGAAACTCTGGCAGACCAGCTGACCAAGGCCGGTTCCACCAGCGGTGTGGACGCTGTTGCCGGTGCTACCATGACCAGCGACGCTGTGTTCACCGCCATGGACGACTGCCTGAGTCAGGCAGAGTAAAGACCCGAAAGACCGGCATGGCTCACAGCTCTGCCGGTCTTCTTTCTTAAAATACAGCACAAGGAGAGGGAACATTATGGGCGTATTATCCAATCTGGAACCAGCTTCGGTTTTTTATTACTTTGAGGAGATCTGCAGCATTCCGCACACCTCCCACCACGAAAAGGCACTGAGCGACTACTGCGTGCAGTTCGCCAAGGCCCACGGCCTTGCCTGCCGTCAGGACGAGATGGGCAATGTGCTCATCAAGGCACCGGCCACACCCGGATACGAGAAGGAGCCGGGCCTGATCCTGCAGGGCCATCTGGACATGGTGGGCGACAAGACCGCCGACTGCCCGCTGGATCTTGAGAAGGATGCCATCCATCCGGTCGTAGACGGCGGCTATGTGTGCGCCGAGGGCACGACCCTTGGCGGCGACGATGGCATTGCCGTGGCCTATGCGCTGGCTGTTCTGGACGCAAAGGACATTCCCCACCCTGCGCTGGAGGTCGTGCTGACCGTCTGCGAGGAGGTGGGCCTGCTGGGTGCATCTGCCATGGATTTTTCCGACCTTGAGGGCCGGATTCTGGTGAACATCGACTCCGAGGAAGAAGGAGTGCTGACCGCAGGCTGTGCAGGCGGACGCCGCGTTGAATGCCACCTGCCCATTGCCCGTGTTCCTGTGACCGGCACCGCCGTAAAGGCGGATGTGATCGGCCTTGTGGGCGGACACTCCGGCACCGAGATCCACAAGGGCCGTGCCAACGCCATCGCTCTGCTGGGGCGCTACCTGACCCTGCTGTCTGACCACGGTGCAGAGTACGCTGTGCTCACCCTCTCCGGCGGTGCAAAGGAAAACGTCATCCCGAAAGAAAGCAGCGTTACGCTGGTGCTGCCCGCCGGTATCACCGAAGCCGTGCGCGCTGCCGGGGCAGACTTTACCGCGCAGATGAAAGCAGAATTCGGCACTGCTGACCCGGGCATCCGCCTGCAGCTCACCGAGGAGGGCTGCGGCGAATACGATGCACTGGATGCGAACTCCGCCGAGCGCCTGCGCAAGGCCCTGCTGCTGATGCCATGGGGCGTGCAGGCCATGAGCATGGATGTGCCGGGCCTTGTGGAGACCTCGCTGAATCTGGGCGTTGCCGAGATGGACGAGCAGGAAGCCATTCTGCGCTTTTCCATCCGCAGCTCGGTGCCCTCGGCGAAGGAGCTGCTGAGCTGCAAACTGCAGACCCTGACCGAGCTGCTGGGCGGCAGCGTGCGGTTCCACGGCGACTATCCCGCTTGGACCTACGCCCGCGAAAGCGCCCTGCGCGACCGCTGCGTAGCTGTGTACGAGGCACAGTACGGTGCAAAGCCCCAGATCGTTGCCATTCATGCGGGCCTGGAATGCGGTATCCTCTCGGGCAAGATCGAAGGGCTGGACTGCATCTCCTTCGGTCCGAACCTGCTGCACGTCCACACCCCCAACGAGCGCGCCGACATTGCATCGGTGGCCCGTGTGTGGGAATACCTGAAGGCTATTCTGGCTTACAAAGTATAAAACCCTCTCAGTCACAGCTTGCGCTGTGCCAGCTCCCCCGAAAGGGGGAGCTTTCTTTGTGCTGACTGTAAAGACGCAAAAAGCTCCCCCTTTCGGGGGAGCTGCTGAACGAAGTGAAGCTGAGAGGGTCAGTCCAAATACTTGATCTTGCCCGGCTCAATGCCCTTGATGCCAAGGCCCGGCTCGTTGGAAACAGTGATGTCTTTTTCGTTGAACACTGCACCGCCGAGGATGGGGTCCTCACTGCACAGCACGGGGCCGTCCAGATCCACGCGGGTGATGATCTGCTTTGCGCAGGCCAGATGCACGGCGGCATTCACGCTGATCTTGGCTTCCAGCATACAGCCGATCATGCACTCCACGCCGTACACCTCGGCAGCGGATGCGATCTTGAGGGCGTTGTACAGGCCGCCGCACTTCATCAGCTTGATGTTCACGAGGTCTGCGGCTCCCATCTGCATGATGGTCAGTGCGTCCTGCGGGGAGAACACGCTCTCGTCGGCCAGCACCGGCACATAGGAGCGCTCGGTAACATACTTCAGGCCTTCAAAATCGTGGGCCTTGACCGGCTGCTCCACGAATTCGAGATCAAGGCCCTTCTCCTGCATTCCGTTCAGGATGCGCACGGCTTCCTTGGGGGTCCAGCCCTGATTTGCGTCGATGCGGATGCAGGTCTCCTTGGGCACAGCACCGCGGATGGCGCTCAGGCGTGCAATATCCTTTTCCGGCTCCTTGCCCACCTTGACCTTCAGGCAGTCGTAGCCGCGGTCGATGGCGTTCAGGGCATCGCGCACCATCTCTTCGGGGTCGTTGACGCTGATGGTGATGTCGGTGACGATGGACTTCTTTGCGCCGCCCATCAGCTTGTACACAGGGATTTTGTACAGCTGGCCGTACAGATCCCACAGGGCCATATCCACAGCAGCCTTGGCGCTGGTGTTCTTCTGGATGCAGGCATTCAGTGCGATCATCAGGTCTTCAAAGTCGTCCACATCGCGGCCGATGATGGTCTTTGCGATATGGTCGCGGATGGCACCGATGATGGCACCGGTGGTGTCGCCGGTGATCACACCGGTGGGAGGTGCCTCACCATAACCCACAGCGCCGGTGTCGGTGTGGATCTCTACGATCACATCCTCCACGCTGCTGACCGAGCGCAGAGCCGTCTTAAAAGGCACGCGCAGCGGCACAGAGATCAAACCGAGACGTACTTCCGTGATTTTCATGCAAAAACCTACCCCTTTCGATAAAAAAATATTGCCAGATTATGAAATCTATGGTAGTATTGTATACGAAATTGTCGATATTGTAAAGACAATTGTCCGCAAAAAATTGCACAAAAAGAAAGGGGATTGGGTTCATGATCACAAACGGTTTCACCTACATCGCCGTGCTGGTGTTCATTGCCGCACTGCTGGTGTGGCTGCAACGCTACACGAAGTCGAAATTCTTCGACTATGCACCACCTATCGTTCTGCTGTACCTCATTACCATGATTCTCTGCACGCTGGGTGCATGGGACATGGAGGCCACCAAGCCTGCCTACTCCGTGCTGAAAAACAACCTGCTGTATGCAATGATCTTCCTGATGCTGCTGCGCTGCGACATCCGCAAGATCATCAAGCTGGGTCCCAAGATGCTGGGCGGCTTCTTTGCCGCTTCCGTCTCCATCTCGTTGGCCTTCATTGCCACCTTCGCCATCATGAAGGGGCCCCTTGGCGCCGAAGCATGGAAGGCACTGGGCGCTCTGTGCGGCAGCTGGATGGGCGGCTCCGGCAACATGATCGCCGTGCAGGCTGCGCTGGACATCGGCGAAGCTGACATGGCCTACGCACTGGTGGTGGACTCCATTGACTACTCCATCTGGGTCATGTTCCTGCTGTGGGCCATCAACCTTGCTCCCAAGTTCAACAAGTGGGTCAAGGCCGACACCACCACGCTGGATGAAGTGTCCCGCCGTCTGGAAGAGGACGCAAAGGGCAACGAGGATAAGGCCAGCTTTGTCAACCTGATCTTCCTGCTGGGTCTGGCTCTGGTGATCTCCGCCTTCGGTCAGGATATCGGCGCAGCCCTGAACGGCGCAATGCCCTTCCTGGACAAGGCCACCTGGACCGTCCTGCTCATCACGTTGTCCGGCCTGATCGGCGCTGTCACCCCCGTGGGCCGCATGGCAGGCAGCACCGAGCTGTCCAACCTGCTGCTGTACTCCGTGGTGGCATTGCTTGCCTCCCGCGCAAGCTTCCTGGAGCTGACCGATGCACCCGCATGGATCCTGGCAGGCTTTATGATCCTGGCCATCCACGGCATCATTCTGGTGCTGCTGGCAAAGATCTTCCATCTGGATATGTTCACCTGCGGTGTTGCATCTCTGGCAAACATCGGCGGTTCCGCATCCGCTCCCATTCTGGCTGGTGCCTACAGCGGCGCTCTGGTGCCTGTTGGCGTTTTGATGGCTCTGATGGGCTACGTCATTGGCACGGCAGGCGGCTTGATCACCGCAAATATCATGTCTCTGCTGGCATAACAAATACTGCAAAAAAGGGGCTGTTGCATGTGCAACAGCCCCTTTTCTTATACGATTTTTTGCTTAGCCGCCCAGATATGCGCTGCGCACGCGCTCGTTGGTCAGCAGTTCGGCACCAGTGCCCTCCATGACTACACGGCCCGTCTCAAGGACATAGGCACGGTCTGCCACGGAAAGAGCCATCTGTGCGTTCTGCTCCACCAGCAGGATGGTCATGCCTTCCTTGTGCACGTTCTGGATGATGTCGAAGATCTCCTGCACCAGCAGCGGCGAAAGGCCCATGGAAGGCTCGTCCAGCATCAGCATGGAAGCGTTGCTCATCAGTGCACGGCCCATAGCCAGCATCTGCTGCTCGCCGCCGGACATGGTACCGGCCAGCTGCTTGCGGCGCTCCTTCAGGCGGGGGAACAGCTCAAACACCTTTTCCTTGTTGGGTGCAATGGTGGAAGCAGGCTGGGTGTATGCACCCATGTCCAGATTTTCTTCCACGGTCATGTGCAGGAACACATGACGGCCTTCCGGCACATGGGCAAGGCCCGCTTCCACGATCTTGTGGGCGCGCATGCCCTTGATGCTGCTGCCCTTGTACAGGATGTCGCCGGTCTTGGGCTTCAGCAGGCCGGAAATGGTCTTTAAGGTGGTGGATTTGCCAGCACCGTTGGCACCGATCAGGGTGACGATCTCGCCCTGATCCACCTCGAAGGAGATGTCCTTGACGGCGTGGATGTTGCCGTAATAGACGTTGATGTTATCAACTTTCAGTAACGTATCAGCCATGGCTTAGCCCTCCTTCTTGCCCAGATAGGCTTCGATGACCTGCGGGTTGTTGCGGATCTCATCCGGCGTGCCCTTGGCGATGATGCGGCCGAAGTTCAGCACGGCAATGCCCTCGCAGATGCCCATGACCAGGCTCATATCGTGCTCGATCAGCAGCACGGCGATGTTGAACTCGTCGCGGATGCGGCGGATGGTCTCGGTCAGCTCTGCAGTCTCGGAGGGATTCATACCGGCAGCAGGCTCGTCCAGCAGCAGCAGCTTCGGGCTGGTGGCCAGTGCACGCATGATCTCCAGACGGCGCTGTGCGCCGTAGGGCAGGCTGCCTGCCTGCACATTGGCGAGGTCTGCCATGTGGAAGATATCCAGCAGCTCCAGAGCACGCTCGGTGCACTTCTTCTCTTCCTTCCAGTAGTTGGGCAGGCGGATCAGCGAAGATGCCAGATTGTACTTCATGGACTCGTGCAGGCCCACCTTGATGTTATCGATCACGCTCAGTTCCTTAAACAGGCGGATGTTCTGGAAGGTACGGGCCACGCCCATGCGGTTGACCTGATAGGTCTTTTTGCCGGCGGTGGGCATACCATCGATCAGGATGGAGCCGCGGGTGGGCTGGTAGACGTTGGTCAGCAGGTTGAACACGGTGGTCTTACCGGCACCGTTGGGGCCGATCAGACCGGTGATTTCGTTGCGGCCGATCATCAGGTTGAAGCCATCCACGGCGGTCAGACCGCCGAAGTCGATGCCCAGCTCACGCACGTCCAGAATGGGCTTTTTGTCCATGTCGCGGTCGGTCAAAAAGCCGCCGGAGGGCACACTGTGCAGCTTAGTCTGGTATTCACTCATGGTCCTTGCCCTCCTTTGCTTTCTTCTGGAACAGTTCGCCGTTCATGATCTTTTCCACAATGCGGTTCATGGAGAAGTCGTAGCTGCCAAGCAGGCCGCCCGGACGGAAGATCATCATGAGGACCAGCACCAGCGAGTAGACTACCATGCGGTAGCTGTCAAAGCTGCGGGTCGCCTCGGGCAGGATGGTAAGCACGGTCGCGGACAGGATGGAGCCCAGCATGGAACCCATGCCGCCCAGAACCACCATGACCAGAATTTCGATGGACTTCATGAAGCCGAAGGTGGAGGGGTCCAGAACGCCCAGATAGCAGGCGTACAGGCCGCCGGCCAGACCGGCAAAGGCGGCAGAGAATGCAAAGGCCATGACCTTATAATAAGTAGTCTGGATGCCGCAGCTCTCGGCAGCGATCTCGTTATCGCGGATGGCCAGCACGGCACGGCCGTGGCGGCTCTTCATCATGGCGTGGATGGCAAAGCAGGTAATGACCACGCAGATGAACACATTGGCGAAGTTGGAATACTTGGGGATGTTCTTCAGGCCCTTGGCACCGTAGAACAGCTTGAAGCCCAGCACATCATCGATGTTGTTCAGGGTGATGCGGATGATCTCGCCAAAGCCCAGCGTCAGGATGGCCAGATAATCACCGGTCAGGCGCAGAGCAGGAATGCCGATCAGCACGCCGAACAGGCCCGCCACGATGCAGGCCAGCACCAGACCCACGACAAAAGCGACACCGGAGGGCAGATTGCTGTATTTCGTGAACAGGGCGCAGGTGTAAGCACCCACGGCCATGAAACCGGCGTGGCCCAGCGGCAGCTGGCCCAGATAACCGGTGGCAACGTTCAGCGAGACAGCCAGAATGATGTTGATGCCCACGGTGAGAAGCACCTTGTTCTGGTAGGTGGACAGCACGTTCTGGGTGAGGAAGGACAGGCCCACGAACAGCAGAGCCACCAGCACGGCGTTCATCAGGTAGCGCACGGGCATTTTGAGCGTTTTGCGTTTGGTATTCATCTTCATGCCCTCCTTACACCTTTTCCTGAACCTTGCGGCCAAGGAAGCCGGTGGGCTTGACCAGCAGCACGATGATCAGGATCGCAAACGTGACGGCATCCTTCCATGCGGAAAGGCCGATGGCGGAAACAAAGCACTCGCACAGGCCGATGGCGATGCCGCCGATCATGGCACCGGGAATGGAGCCGATGCCGCCCAGAACGGCTGCAACGAAGGCCTTCAGGCCCAGCATGGAGCCCATGGTGGGGGTCGCCTGCGGGTAGCTGCAGCAGTACAGCACCGAGCCGATACCGGCCAGAGCGGAACCCACCGCAAAGGTAAAGGAAATGGTGCTGTTGACGTTAATGCCCATCAGACGGGCAGCGTCCATATCCTCAGACACGGCACGCATGGCCTTGCCGAGCTTGGTCTTCTGCACAAGGAAGGTGAGCGCCAGCATGGACAGCACCGTGACCAGCAGGGTGATGACAGAGGTGAGGCCCAGCGGCACAGAGCCGATGCGGAAGGTCTGGTTGGTGTAGTAGGCCGGAATGACCTTTGCACCGGAACCAAGGATCAGCTCTGCAGTGTACTCCAGGAAGAAGGACACGCCGATTGCCGTGATCAGCAGGGAGATACGGGGTGCGTTGCGCAGCGGGGTGTAGGCGATCTTCTCGATCACAACGCCCAGCAGCGTGCAGGTGATGATGGTGGCGCACACAGCAGTGACCGGGCCAAGGCCCAGCTGATTCATCACGAACCAGGACATGTACGCACCAACCATAATGACATCGCCATGGGCAAAGTTCAGCAGCAGGATGATGCCGTACACCATGCTGTAACCCAGTGCGATCAGTGCATAGATGCTGCCAAGGGACAAGCCGTTGATCAGCTGGCTAAAAAACACTGTCATGGACTGATACTTCCTTTCTTTGCGGCGTTTGCACGCCTTTTGGGGAATGCACTTTTTTACCAAAAAAGCGGAGACGGCCGAGCAAAACCTGTTCCGGCGGTCTCCGCAATGGGTCTTTTATTTCTGAGTGCTGCCTTTATGCCGCACACCGGTGCGCAGGATCAAAGCAGATCAGAACATTTCCTTCAGAACGGGGGTTGCACCGTCGAAGCACAGGATAGCGGTCTGCTTGACGGGGTTGTGGTGCTCATCGAAGGTGAAGGTGCCGGTGATGCCATCGATGGTGCCGCCTGCGATGGCATCGATGACGGCCTGCTTATAGTCGTCATCACCGGCGGTCAGGCCGGCATCCTCAGCAGCCTGAATGCCGTAGACAACGGTCATGGCAGCATCGTAGCCCAGAGGAGCGAAGCCGTTGGGGTACTCCTCACCGTACTCAGCCTTGTAGGCATCCTCAAAGTCAGGGTTGGAGCCCTTTGCGTAGTTTGCGCAGAAGTAGGCATCCTTCAGCTGATCGGCAGTTGCGTAGCCTTCCAGACCATCCCAGCCGTCGCCGCCCAGGAAGGGAACTGCCAGACCGATGCTCTCAGCCTGAGCCAGGATCTGACCGACTTCCTGATAGTAGTTGGGGCAGAACACCACTTCGGGAGCCTTGCCCAGAATGGTGGTCAGCTGGGTCTTGTAGTCCACATCGCCCTCAGAGTAGGTCTCCTGATCGACGATGGTGCCGCCCAGGCTCTCGAACTCGTTGACGAAGTTCTCTGCCAGACCCTCGTTGTAGTCAGCGCCCTTCTGGAAGATGACGGCTGCCTTGGTGTAGCCCAACCGCTGGTAAGCGTAGTCAGCCATCTTGATGCCCTGGAACGGGTCGGTGAAGGTTGCGCGGAACACATTCTCGTTCACGGTGTCGGTCTCGGCATCGTAGGTGACAGCCTCAGCGGTAGCGGAAGCGGTGACCATGGGCATGTTGTAGTCTGCGCTCTCGGCAGCAATTGCCAGAGTCGGGGTGGTGGTAACATCGCCCACCAGAGCGGTGATGCCCTGATCGCACATCTTGGTGAAGCAGGTAACAGCCTGAGTTGCATCGCCCTGCTCATCCATGGCGATGATCTCCAGCTGCTTGCCGTTGATGCCGCCCTTTTCGTTGACCTGCTTCAGGTACAGGGTAGCGCCGTTGACAACGGCCTGACCGTAAACGGAAACATCACCGGTCAGAGGTCCAAGAACGCCCACCTTGATGGTGTCGCCGGAAGCAGCGGCACCAGAAGCTGCGGTAGAGGCGGAAGCAGCAGTGCTGTTGGAAGAACCGCCGCATGCAGTCAGAACGCCGGCTGCAGCAACAACACCTGCAGCGGCCAGGAAATTACGACGAGAAATCATCTTTTTCATAGTGAATATCCTCCTTAGGAGCATTCGTGCTTCAGTATAAAAACGGAAGCAAGGCCCTCTTTCCCTCAAAGCGACCTTGCTTCGTTATCAATATTATAGACCTGTGAGCCAAAATCCGCAATTCACAAACCGTCCATACTTTCAGGGGCATTTTGTGGACTTTGTTGCCAAAATAGCCAAAAGCAATGGGTCTGTTTTGTGCACTATTTCAATTGCTTCATTTTGTTTGTGTGTCAGGTGAACACAATTCACAAGTTGCAAAAGGGTTACAGGGTCTCCATTTCGGCATCTGCGGCGAACTCGGCCTCTGCACGTGCCTCGGCAGCTTTGCCCTCTGCTTCCGCTTCGGCCGGAGACTCTGCAAGGACCTTGCGGATGGCGGTGAAGTAGAACACCAGCGACAGGCCGGTGCCGATGCACCAGCCCACGGGCCATGCCATCCAGATGCCCGTGCTGCCCAGAGCAGTGCTGCTCAGCACAATGGCGATGCCCACGCGCAGGATCAGGTCGGAGAAGGTGGCGATCATAAAGCGCACCATCATGCCGCAGCCGCGCAGGATGCCGTCAGTGACCAGCTTGAGCGACACCACAAAATAGAAGGGAGACAGGATGCGCAGGAACAGCATACCGGTGTCGATGGCCGGACCCTGCGGGTCATTCATGAACAGCAGCAGCAGGAAGCGGCCGAAGAAGAAGTACAGGAGCACGATGGGCACGCAGATGATCCACACCAGATTGCGGCCTGCGCCAAAGCCCTTGTGCACACGGTCCATCTTGCCCGCGCCCATGTTCTGGGAGGTGTAGTTGGAGATGCCGTTGCCCAGCGTGGTAAAGGAAGTGATGACCATGTTGTTCAGCTTGACGGCTGCAGAGTAGCCTGCAATGACGCTGGCACCAAAGGTGTTGATGACGCTCTGCAGGATGATGTTGCCCACAGAGACGAAGCTCTGCTGCAGGATGCTGGGGATGGCCACCACGGCCACCTTGCCCAGCATGTTCCAGGAGAACAGCACGACCTTGTTCTTGGATTTGAAGGCGCTGATGCGGCGGAACACCACCACCATGGCCAGCACGCAGCTCACACCCTGACACAGGAAGGTGGCCCATGCCACACCGGCTACGCCCATCTTGAGACCGGCCACGAACAGGATGTCCACGCCGATGTTGGACAGGGACGAGACTGCCAGAAAATAGAAGGGCGTTTTGCTGTCGCCCAGAGCGGAGAAGATGCCGGTGGCGATGTTGTAGAAGAACATGAAGGGCAGGCCCAGCACGTAGATATCCAGATACAGCGAAGAATCCGCAAGGATCTCCTCCGGGGTGTTGATGAGCTCCAGCAGGCTGTGGCAGCCCACAAGGCCGATCAGCATCAGCACGGCGCACAGCACGGCAGAGCCGATCAGGGAAGTGTAGACCGAAGTCTTCATCTCATCGTAGTCTTTTGCGCCAAAGTAGCGGGACACGATGACCGAGCAGCCAATGTTGCAGCCAAAGGCAAATGCAATGAAGATCAGGGTGATCTCGTAGCTGTTGCCCACAGCAGCCAGTGCATTCTCGCCGATGAACTTGCCTGCAACAAGGCTGTCGGCAATGTTGTACAGCTGCTGGAAGATGATGCTGCCGAACATGGGCAGGCAGAACTGCCATAAAACCTGTGACGGCTTGCCGACCGTCAGATCCTTATTCATATAGAAAATCCTCCTCTATCTACCATAAAAAACATATTAGAACCAAAAACAGTATAGAGTCGCCCTGACAAAAAAGTAAAGAAAAATTTTAGCATATCTGCCATATGAAATTAACATGATAGGCATGACGCATCCCCGCTGCTGCCAGTGGGCAGACTGTAAAGACCAGCTGTTTCCTGCTTTGCCGGAATGTTCTGCCCCATCAGCTGCCGTTTTTTGCCCCTTAAAAAGTTTACATCCACAAACATGCGCATCGGCTCTTGCACCGGGCCGGAAAGCGTGGTAGGATACTATTGGTTAGTTAGACATAACTATCATAATTGGCCGTCACCCGTCTGCCCGCCCCGGGCAGCACAGGGAAGGAAATGATATTCAGGAGGTTTTCGAGATGAACGATCTGGAAATTGAATCTGTTGTAGGCCGCGAGATCCTGGACTCCCGCGGCAACCCCACCGTGGAAGCGGAGATCACGCTGGCCGACGGCACCGTGGCACGCGGCTGTGCACCTTCCGGCGCATCCACTGGTGAGTTTGAAGCTCTGGAGCTGCGGGACGGCGACAAGGGCCGCTATCTGGGCAAGGGCGTGACCAAGGCTGTTGAGAACATCAACACCGTCATTGCTGATGCTGTTGTGGGCATGGATGCCTCCGACATCTACGCCATCGACGCTGCCATGATCAAGGCCGACGGCACCAAAGATAAATCCAATCTGGGCGCAAACGCCATTCTGGCCGTGTCCATTGCCGCCTGCCGTGCAGCCGCTGCTTCTCTGGATATGCCGCTGTACCGCTTTCTGGGCGGTGTGAACGGCAACCGCCTGCCCGTGCCCATGATGAACATTCTGAACGGCGGCGCACACGCCACCAACACGGTGGATACGCAGGAGTTCATGATCATGCCGGTGGGTGCGCCCTCCTTCAAGGAAGCTTTGCGCTGGTGCGCGGAGGTCTTCCACGCTCTGGCTTCCATCCTGAAGGCCAAGGGTCTGGCTACCTCTGTGGGCGATGAGGGCGGCTTTGCCCCCAACCTGTCCAGCGACGAGGAGACCATTGAGACCATTCTGGCCGCCATCGAAAAGGCCGGTTACGTGCCCGGCAAGGACTTCATGCTGGCTATGGATGCCGCGTCCTCCGAGTGGAAGAGCCCCAAGGGCAAGGGCTTCTACAAGCTGCCCAAGGCCGGCACCGAGTTCACCTCCAGCGAGCTGATCGCACACTGGAAGAGTCTGGTGGAAAAGTACCCCATCATCTCCATCGAGGACGGCCTGGATGAAGAGGACTGGGAAGGCTGGCAGGAGATGACCCGCGAGTTGGGCGGCAAGGTCCAGCTGGTGGGCGACGACCTCTTTGTGACCAACACCGAGCGTCTGGCCAAGGGCATCGGGCTGGGTGCAGGCAACGCAATCCTGATCAAACTGAACCAGATCGGTTCTGTTTCCGAGACGCTGGAAGCCATCAAGATGGCTCACAAGGCCGGTTACACCGCCATCAGCTCTCACCGCTCCGGCGAGACCGAGGACACCACCATTGCCGATCTGGCCGTGGCGCTGAACACCTGCCAGATCAAGACCGGTGCTCCCAGCCGTACCGAGCGTGTTGCAAAGTACAACCAGCTGCTGCGCATTGAGGAGCAGCTGGGCGGCAGCGCCGTTTACCCCGGCATGGCAGCTTTCAACGTAAAGCGCTGAAGCTGTTGAAAACCAATTGATCTTCCGGCACCCGTACTGCTTTTGCAGCGGCACGGGTGCCGTTTTGCTTTCTCCCAATTTTTTCCTGCAATCCGCTGTTCTGCCCAGCCGTGTTCCATGCATGCCGGGCATTTTGGCCCGAAATTGCAAAAAAAGGAGCAAAACATTCATGTTATCTACTCTGATCTCTCTGTACAAGCTGCTGGGCACCGGCGATTTTGTAAAAGTGCTACTGATCCTGCTGAAGGGGCTTTTCGGCTGATGCAAAGCCGCCCTTCTCACTGCGGAAACGGGACTGCCCTACCGGCGGTCTCTTTTTTTGCCTTCTCACTTTACTTTCTTAAAAAAATATGCCATAATGAAACCAGTATTTTCCGGTTTAAAAGCCGTGCCCTGTACTGGGAAATCAGGGCCAGAATCCAACAGAAGAGGGGTTTTTTGTTATGAGCAAAACCATCATCCCGGCAAACTATACGCCTGCGCTGAACCTGTACGACACGCAGCGCGCCATTGGTACGGTCAAGCGTCTGTTTGCCGACACCCTGTGCGCCACACTGAACCTGTACCGCGTGTCTGCTCCGCTGTTTCTGGAAGCATCCACCGGTCTGAACGACGACCTGAACGGTGTCGAGCGCAAGGTCACCTTTGATATCAAGGAAAGCGGCATTGAGGCACAGGTGGTGCAGTCACTGGCAAAGTGGAAGCGCAAGGCCCTGAAGGACTACGATTTCCGTGTGGGCAAGGGCCTGTACTGCGATATGAACGCGATCCGCCGCGACGAAGATCTGGATAACCTGCACTCCATCTATGTGGACCAGTGGGACTGGGAAAAGGTGATCCGTCTGGAAGACCGCAACGAGGCTTACCTCAAGAGTGTGGTGCGCTCCATCGTGTCCGCTGTCTGCGCCACCGAGATGAACCTGCACGCCATGTTCCCCCAGCTGCAGGAGCTGCCGCTGCACAGCCCCAACGTCACCTTCATCACCACGCAGGAGCTGGAGGACCAGTACCCGGACCTGACCCCGAAGGAGCGTGAGAACGCCTTTGTGAAGGAGCACGGCACCACCTTCCTGATGAAGATCGGCGCTCCGCTGAAGAGTGGTAAGCCCCATGACGGCCGTGCCCCCGACTATGACGACTGGGATCTGAACGGCGATCTGCTGTTCTGGAACGACCCGCTGCAGTGCAGCTATGAGCTGAGCAGCATGGGCATCCGCGTCAGCCCTGAAAGCATGGACAAGCAGCTGACCATGGCTGGCTGCGACGACCGCCGCGCCCTGCCCTTCCACAAGGCCGTACTGAACGGTGAGCTGCCTTACTCCATCGGCGGCGGCATCGGCCAGAGCCGCCTGTGCATGCTGCTGCTGGGCAGCGCCCACATTGGCGAAGTGCAGGCCAGCGTCTGGGACGCAGCCACCCGCGAAGCCTGCGCCAAGGCAGGCATCCCGCTGCTGTAAGCAGGTTTTCCACACAAAGATTCAAAAGGCAGGATACCACCCTCATGGTGGTACCCTGCCTTTGTTCGTTTTCTGCCTGTATCCGGGGAGAATTAGGAACTCGAACGCCAGACCCCCTGCGTGGGCAGCAGCGTGCCGCTTGCGCCGGTGAGATCAGTATTCAGTTCCATACAGCGTCTCAGCTCCGGTATTCCGCCGGCAGCTGATCCATGGTCTGCCACTTGTCCATGGCCTCTTCCAGCTTCATGCCCTTGGCCACTGCATCGCGGCGGCAGGCGTTGACCGCCTGGATCTCTTTCATCTTGGCACCGGTCAGGGTGTAGCCCTTCATGGCGATGAGGGTAGCCGCCCATGCCACCATGGGAATGATGCAGAACAGCACGATGACCACCCAGTTCATGCCCGGGGTGTAGGGGTCATACTGGGTGGGCAGGCTCTGCAGGCCCACAAAGCTGACCGCAATGCCCACAACGGTAGCGGACAGGCTGGACACCAGCTTGTCCACCAGACTGAACAGGGTGCCCATGATGCCGGGGATATACTTGCCGCTGCGGTAGGTCTCGTAGTCGGAGCAGTCGGCCACCATGGGGATGGGCATATCGGCGGTGGCGTAGTAAGCACCGTAGCCGATGCCGAAGAAAGCGATGAACAGGATGGTGTACAGGTTGATGGAAAGGCCGTTCTCGCCCAGAATGGACAGGGTGAAGGCATCGCCGCGGCCCCAGAGCAGCAGCAGCACCAGCACGCCCACATAGCACACCAGCGCCACGCTGACGTACTTCATCAGGCTGGCCTTCTGGCCCTCCTTCTGGCTGGTGCGGACGGTGAGCAGGAAGAAGGGCACGCTGCACACATAGCCCAGCACCATCATGGGCAGATACAGGCCGTCGTAGTTGCCCATCATGCAGCCGTACAGCATGCACAGCACGGTGGTGTTGGTGGCGATGGAAAGTGCCAGCTTGCAGCCTGCACCGGCCACCATCAGCCGCTGCATGGGATCATTGTTTTTGATGATCTGGATGTACTCGCTCACTTTGATCTTCTCGGTCTTTTCGCCGCCGATGCCAAAGTACTTGGGCTGGTCCTTCTCCCAGATGCCGATGACGGCCAGCAGGGTGAGCAGGATGGAGATGACGATGCCCACCGGAGCCAGCGTGCGGAAGAACCCGGCGGAAGCGTAGCCGCCCTCATAGTTCTTGGCAAGGATGGGGGCAAAGAACTGCATGGCACCCATGCCCAGCAGGCTGCCCACCGTGTTGAAGATGGTAAACAGGGGGCGCTGCTTGGGGTCATTGGTCAGCACGGTCTGGCCGGAGCGGGTGCAGCTGGTCTGGAAGGTGTAGCCGATGACCCACACGGCATACAGGGCAACGAACGCAGCGTAGCGCAGCCCCATGGCACTGGCGGGGATGAGCGGGGTGAGGCAGTACAGCACCAGAATGCTTGCTGCCATGATGAGGTTACCGATGACCATGAAGGGCCGGAACTTGCCGAACCTGCCGTTGGTGCGGTCCATGAGGGCACCAATGATGGGGTCGGTGACGGCATCGAACAGGCGCATGCCGGTGACCATCACCGAAGCAAACAGCATGCTCAGGGCCAGCACTTTGCTGCCGAAGGTCGCGATGTAGGAAAGCACCAGCACATAGTACACGTTGGTCGCGCCGTTGTTCAGCGGAAACAGCACCAGCTGGTAGGTTTTGGCGCGGTTCACACTCGACGCCGTTGTTTTTTGTTCGCCCATTGCGGTCTCTCCTTTTGTCTTTGATAAAAAGCGGCAGCCCGCCCCGCCTTCGGGGCAGGCTGCCGTAACATGGGGTCAGGGATCGTGCAGACCGGAATTACTTCTGGTCAACAGCAGGAGCGGTGTCTGCCAGCTCCTTCTTGCGCTTGAGGGCCTTGCTCAGCTGCCATGCGCACAGCACGGTCAGCACAGCCAGCACGGCGATCAGTGCATAGATCGCAGTCTGCCACCAGGGCAGCACGGTCTTGAGCGTATCGCTTGCAGACCAGCCGTTCATGGCGTTGGAGTTGACCACGGTGTACAGGATGTGATGCATTGCATTGCGCATCTGGGTCACGATGTAGGCATCGTTCTCGTAGTTGGCAGCCTTGGTGGTGTGGATCTTGGGCATCGGGCTGTCCCAGATGTCAGAACCGGCGATCAGGCCGTCCACCAGATCCATGTACTGGCTGGAGCCGGAGAAGTCGGTGATGCACATGCCGCGCATGCCCAGCTCCTCGCGCAGGAAGCCGTTCAGCAGGTTGGCGTTGGCACCGCACCAGGTTGCGCCCCAGCGGTTGAAGCCGGTCATCACGCACCATACGCCGCCATCCGTGATGGCCTTATCGGCCACTTCCAGATAGATCTCGCGGGCGGTCTGCTCGTTCAGCCAGGTGTTGACACCACGGCGGCTGGTCTCGGAGTCGTTCAGGGCAACGTGCTTCAGGTAGACATACACGCCCTTGGACTGGATGCCCTGCACCTCGGCAGCGCAGATGGTGCCGGCCACAAAGGGATCCTCGGCGTAGTACTCGAAGTTACGGCCGGAGTAGGCGGTGCGGTGCATATTGATGCCGGGGCCGTACAGGCCGGAGTAACCCATGGCAAGGCAGTCCTCACCGATGCACTTGCCCACTTCGTTGATCAGGTCCACATTGAAGGTGGCAGCCATGACATCCTCGGAGGTGTAGCACATGGCGGATGAACCGCCGGTCAGGGCAGCGGTCAGGCCCTGCGGGCCGTTCTCGTCCTTGGTAGCGGTCTTGCCGATGGAGGCAGCCGCCGCAGTGTTGTGGAAGCCCAGAGTGATGGTGTTGACCATCTCATCGAAGGTCAGCTGATCCAGCAGGGTCTCCCACTGGGGATCGTCGAAGTCCCTGCCGATCATGGAAGCGAGGGTCAGGCCGTTCTTGGCACCCAGAGTGGGCATCTCGACGCTGTCGGCCTCGGTGCCGTCGTACTGGGTAAAGGCCAGATCTGCAGCCAGCGTTTCGTTGGCGGTCAGGGCAGCAGGCTGGGTGGGAACCGTTCCGGTCCAGTCGGAGCGGCTCATCCAGGTCACGCTGCCGGGAGCATCGCTGCTCTTGTTGGGGTCGGACTCATCGAACAGGTTGGTGATGGCAGTGCCGTTGGCGCTGGCTGCATAGGTGGTGGTATCCAGTGCCTCGTTGGTCCACTTCCAGACCAGAGAAGCATCGCCGTCCTCGGTCATGCGGCCATTGGTGCCGGCCACGGTGTAGCCCTTGGCAGCAAGGATGTTGTTGACAGCGTTGTGAGAATCGGTAGCAGCGGTGAAGTAGTAGTCACCGGCATCCAGAATGTAGGTCTTGGCGTTGTTTGCGTCGTAGGTGCGCAGCTCGCTCTTCTTCACTGTGATGGTCACATCCTCGGAAGCGCCGGGAGCCAGCACATCGGTCTTGGCAAAGCCGCACAGCTCTGCAGCGGCCTTCTCGATGCCGTTTGCCTTATCGTAGTCGGTGTAGGGAGACTGGAAGTAGACCTGCACGGTCTCCTTGCCGGAATAGGTCTTGCCGGTGTTGGTGACCTTCAGGGTGACGGTGAAGGCGTCGTCAGACTCGGTCACATTGAAGTTGCTGTAAGCGAAGGTGGTGTAGCTGTCGCCGTAGCCGAAGGGATAGGCAACGGTGGTGGCCCAGTCATAGTCGCCTGCCTTGGCAGTGCCCATGACCACATCCTCGTAACGGGTCTCGAAGTAGCGGTAGCCCAGATAGATGCCTTCCTGATAGACGCTGTACATGCCCTGCACGTCTGCACCCTCGGTCAGCAGGTTGTACTCTGCTGCGTTGGGGTAGGCCTGGGTGTAGAAGTTGTACATGGCAGGGTTTGCCAGATTGTCGTACAGGTAGGTGTCCACCAGAGAGCCGGAGGGGGTCACAGTGCCGGCGAGCAGCTGGCCCACACCGTTGATACCGGTCTGGCCCACATCGCCGATCCACATGGCGGCATCGATGCCGTAGTCCTCGCCGCAGATGGCAGGGTTGAGGAAGTCCATTTCCAGTGCGTTGGAGCTGTTGATCAGGACGACGATGGACTTGAAGGTGCCGTTGTCCTTCAGTGCCTTCAGGTTCTTCAGCAGCTCGATCTCTTCTGCAGACAGCTCCAGATAGTTGCCGCTGCCCTCGGAACCGGAGATCCAGCTGTCGTTGGTGCCGTTGGCACCGCTGGGCAGGTCTGCGCCCTCACCGCCGGAGCGGGAGAACACCACGATGGCAGCATCGCCATACTCGGCAAAGCTGCTCTCGGCGCTGGACAGTGCGCTCCACGGAGCTTCATTGACAGCGTACTGGGTGTTTGCTTCCAGCGTATCCGAGATGGAGGCCGGGGTAATGCGGCTGTAGTTCTTCATCATGCTGTCGGACTTGTACAGATCCCACAGCGTCTGGTTGACCTGAATGCCCTGAGCTTCCAGTGCTTCCTTCAGGTTGGGGGCCTTGCTGGTATCCACGGAACCGGAGCCGGTGCCGCCGTACATCAGGTCCACAGAGCCATGGCCGAACAGGCTGACCTTGGCGCTGTCTGCCAGCGGCAGGGCAGCGTTGTCGTTCTTCAGCAGGGCAGCGCCCTCGGCCTCAACGGTGGCGCACAGCTCAGCCTCATAAGCCTCGCGCTCTTCGTCGGAAGCAAAGCCCGCTTTGAAGTATTCGGTATCTTCCGTAGTGTTGCCCTTGATGATCTTATAGGTCGATGCATTCAGAGCAACGTTCAGGGTGGTGGCGTACTGATTTGCGATCATGTTGCCCACGATGGCGGCGATGGTCAAAATCGCCGTCAGCGCAGTGAGCACCGACCACAAACGTACTTTGGGTTTCTTGGTATTCATTGGTTCTCCTCCTTTTCATTTATAACAACCGCCAGACAGCGGAATGTCCTTGTTTATACCCAGTTTGCACTCTTGGACTTGGTCTTCACCAGCTTGTAGCTGGGGTTCGGCTCTGCCACATTGCAGAAGGATGCGGTGTCGATGCAGTCGCCTGCAACGGCCTTCAGCTCCACCTTGCCATGAAGCGGCACGCGGAACTTGAAGATATGCTCGCCGGTCTGCTCTGCCAGCTTTTTGCCGTCCGCATACAGGGCGACGGAGTGCTGGTTGGAGTAGACCTTGACCTCGATCTCCTTCTCGGTGCGGTCGGTGAACCGCTTGGAGCAGATGTGGACGAAGTTTTCCTCGCTCCACCATGCTTTATAGAGGTAGAAGCTGTCCTTTTTGGTCTTTCGGTCAAAGGTGACAAGACCCTTGTGGTTCATGCCCGGCTCGCCGCCCTGATCCCGGGCGTCGGCTGCAAAATCGAACATGTTCCACACATGGGTCGCCCACAGCCACGGGTGGCGGTCAAAGCACTTCAGCATATACTCGTGGTACTTGGCCTGATATTCCTCGGTATGGTCGCCCCGGCGGGGGTGGGCACTGTGGAGGTTGGGCATGCCCTCGGCACCGTACTCGGAAAAGCCCAGCGGACGGTTGGGGTATACCAGATGGAAAAAGTCCATCCACAGGTCATTCAGGAACAGGCCCGGCACATACCAGCCCAGATACAGGTTCCAGCTGACCAGATCGGTGATGTGTGCCACCGGGTTGAAGGGGCCGCACATGGCGTAGCAGGCCAGCGTGGTCAGGCGGGTGGGGTCCATCTTGTGGCACAGCTCGTTGAGCACCCGGTGGTTGTCCAGCATATCCGCCTTATCCTTGGTGGAAATAGTGATCTCGTTGGACACACCCCAGCAGACGATGGAGGGGTGGTTGTAGTTCTGGTGGATGAGCTCCTTCATCTGGCTGATGGTGTTTTCCCGGCCATTGGGCAGATGCTCGGAGATGTAGGGGATCTCTGCCCAGACCACCATGCCGTACTGGTCGCACAGGTCGTAGAAATACTGGTCGTGCTGGTAGTGGGCCAGCCGGACGGTGTTTGCACCCAGCTCCCGGATCAGCGCCATGTCCTCATCATGCATCTCCCGGGTGATGGCGTTGCCCAGACCCTTGCGGTCCTGATGGCGAGACACACCGTGAAGGGGATAGGGCCTGCCGTTGAGGAAAAAGCCCTTCTTTGGGTCTACAGAGAAGCTGCGCAGGCCCACCTTGGTGGTCACTTCATCCACCGGCTTGCCGTCCTGCAGCAGACGAACCACACAGGTGTACAGGTATGGGTCTTTGATGCCGTTCCACAGGTGGGGAGCATCCAGATGGAGAAAAGTATTTTCGCCCTCGCCCTTTGCAGCGGTGCGGCCCTCAGCATCCAGCAGCTCCACCGTCACGGTGCCGCTGCCTTCCACCAGCGTTTCCACCTGGATGTCGGCGCTGTTCTCCTGCAGGGCCGGGGTGATCTTCACGCCTGTATCGCCAAAGTGTCCCAGCGCAATGTGGTTTTTGTTCACCACCAGCAGGCTCACATCCCGGTAGATGCCGCCGTAGAAGGTGAAGTCTGCTTTCTGGGGGTAAACGCGGTCATTGACGCTGTTGTCCACCCGCACCGTGAGCTGGTTTTCTGCCTGCAGCAGTTCCGTGACCTCTGCCCGGAAGGTGGAGTAGCCGCCGTCATGGGTGCAGAGTTGCTGACCGTTCAGCAGCACGGAGGCGCTGGCGTTGACACCCTCGAACTGCAGCCACACCTGCTGCTGTGCCGGGTCGTACACCGGTGCTGCAAAGCGGGTGCAGTAGGTGCAGCAGCCCCGCCAGTAATCGTTGCCGCCGTCCTGACCGTCCTTGGCGTTCCATGTATGGGGCAGCTCTACGGCGGTGGTAACGCCGTTCGGGCCGGTGAACTGCCAGTCCTTCATGAGCTTTGCAATACTACGCATCCGATTCCTCCTGTTTTTGCTGTGGTACAGTGATTTTTTGTTGTTTTCTGTTCTTTGTCATTATTTTATCAGAGTGGCCGTATTTCGCAAGATGCGTGCGAAAATCGGTCGTTTTGCGTGCGCATTCGGTTTTGGACTGCCAAATGTGAACTGATATATTTGTGAGTTTTTCACAAGAAGATGTATCCAACAAGCCGCAAAAAGAAAACCGCCGCAGTCCTTCCGTTTCCGGAACTTCTGCGGCGGCTGCCGTTTTCTTAACTTATTTTTGCAGCGGAAAGATGATCTTTTCCGCAAAAAACTCTCCCTGCTCTTCCAGAGTCAAAGTGCCTTTGTACTTCTGCACGATGCGCCGGATCACCTTCAGCTCGTATTGTGCAGAGCGGCTTGCCTGCTGTTCCGGCGGACGCAGCGGGCTGATGATGTTCACCACCACAAAACCCTGCCGCACACAGACCAGCAGATCGATGACCCGGCACTCCGGCCGGGAGACCTGCACGGAGCTTTCCACGGCGTGATCCAGCGCATTGGCAAACAATGCGTACAGATCCCCCGCTTCAAAAAAGCCCAGACAGCTGCCGTTTGCCACAGCATTCAGCTGGATGCCCCGGGACTCGCACAGCAGGCTCTTCTCGGTCAGCACCACATCCAGCACCTCATTGCCGGTGTTGCGGTTCGCATCATACAGGCGGGCCGCGCGCTCGGCCTCATCAATGCGCTCCTGTGGTACCTCTTCGGGCGACAGCTTGCGGAGATTGGCGATCTGCACTTTCAGCTCATGGCAGCGCTTGTTGATGATCTGCACGTTCTGCCGGGCCACCTGATACTGCTGGCGCTGACGCTCGTACAGCAGATTCAGTTCACTCATCTCTTTTTCCATGGCAGACTTCTTGAACAGCTCGCTCTGGAAATACAGCAGGGTGATAAAATAGAACTGCCCGATCAGAATGGTAACGGTAAGACTCAGCGGAGTCTGTTCGGCGCGGGCATTGTCCAGCACGGCGGCCTGCACCATGAACAGGATGCCAATGAAGAACGCGCTGAACAGCTGCCGAGGCCCGATGTTGTATTCTCCTTTATAAGGAAGCTGCCGTGCCAGCAGGATGTACACCGCCGCAAAGAATACCGCCCCGGACAGCAGCTGTACCAGAACCGCCCAAGGGGAAGCCATGTTCAACGGGTGTCCATACCGGGTAAACTGCAGCTCCAGAAAGCACCAGCTCTCGTAGGCGCACTGCGCGATGAGCAGGCTCCATACTGCGCAGTACAGGGCACCTTTTTTATTGATATCCGTACACAGATAGATCATCCCGCCCAGCAGCGCAAAAAAGGAGATGTAAAGTACTAGCAGCAGGAGCTGCTGCTGCCACAGTGTTGTGGACTGTGCCAGAGGGTCCAGCAGCTGCGCCAGCAAAAGCAGCGGGAGCAGCATCCCGCAGGCGCGCGCCCAAAAATGGGAGCGATGCCGCAAAGGCAGACAAAAGACCAGCGCCGCGCCCCAGCGCAGCAGCGCCCGGAGCAGGCTGTTCAGCAGCGATGTGGTCACAGCACACCTCCCATGTAGGACGCTACTGCGGTAAGAAAGGCCGTGCGCTGCCGTCGGCTGATCTCCAGCCGGTCGTTTTTCACAAGGGCAAAGTCGCTTTCAATGCCCTTGACGTAGGCCAGATTGACCAGATAGCATTGGTTGCAGCGGACAAAATGATACTCGGCAAGCTGCTTTTCGGCACTTTGCAGGCTGGCGCGTGCCGCGAACTCGCCTTTGGAAGTGTGGTAGTACAGCATCCGGCTGTGGGTCTCCAGATAATAGATATCAGCGGTGTCCAGCAGCTGGATGCCGCCGCCCGCCAGCTGCAGCACCACCTGCCCGCCTCTGCGCCGCTGCACCCGCTGGATGGCGCGGGAAAGCTTGGTGCAGAACTGATAATAGTTCACCGGCTTCAGCACATAATCCAGTGCATCTACCTCGTAGCCTCGGATGGCATACTGTGCCATGTTGGTCACAAAGACCAGCACCACATCCGCATCCACGGCCCGGATGGCTTCGGCCGCTCCAAAACCGTCCAGCCGTGGCATCTCCACGTCCATAAAAATGATGTCGAATCCCGGCGTATAGTGCTCTGCGATCTCGGCACCGTCTGTGATGAGACTGATCTCCACCTGCAGGCCCTGCTCCTGCGCATATTGCCGGACGAACCGGTTCAGGCTTTCCCGTGTTTCTTCCTGATCCTCTACGATCGCAATTTTGAACATCCTGCACCCACCTTCTCACTGCGTCTGATCGCCGTATGGCTCTTTTTATTGAAACACACTTTTCTATGAAATGCAATGGAAAACCTTGCGGGGAAAACAGATGCGGCTCTCGTCCTGCTCTGACGTGGGTTAGTGGATGGCGCAGCAAAAAAGCCCCTGACCAAAAGGTCTGGCGGCATCTTTCTTGGTAGACATTCCTACGCATTGGGAACCGCGCATTAACAAACACCCCACTGGGGTGTTTGTTGCCCCGCCTGCGGCGTGGCCGTGCTGTTCGAGTCCTGTACCGTCCGGCTCTGACGTGGGTTAGTGGATGACGCAACAAAAAAGCCCCTGACCAAAGTCAGAGGCTCTTATTTTGGTGGACGGTACAGGACTCGAACCTGTGACCTCCTGCACGTCAAGCAGATGCTCTACCAGCTGAGCTAACCGTCCATAAGTCATATCGACTTGAATAGTTTACCACAGCCTGTGCAAAAAAGCAATACTTTTCTGTGATTTTTTATTTTTCCGCCTTCAGCGACCTGCGGACGATATCGTACAGCACCGGCTTCATGGCTTCAATATCATCGGGTTTGCCCTCCAGCACGCTGGAATAGCACACCGACATGCACATGCTGCCCAGTGCCGTGATGCGCTGGTAGATCTCCCGCTCGGTGCGGCCGGCCATTTCCGGGCTGGTCAGCACCACATTCAGCAGCTTGCGCATCAGCGGCTCGGCTTCGCGGCTGGCCTCGATCTGGTCCAGCCCCGGCCATATGAAGTTGTGCTCCAGAAACTTGAGCACCAGCGTATCCTTCCGCAGTGCTTCGATGATGTGGTCGATCACCGCAACCATCTTGTCCGGGAAGTTTTCGTGCTCTGTCTGCTTTTCCACCGCTTCGCACGCGTCGCTCAGCAGCTGGTAGCTCACCCGGCCCAGCAGCGCCTGCATCACCGCACCCTTATCCTGAAAATACAGATAAAAGGTGCCCTTGGCCACCTTGGCCCGGCTGGTGATGTCCTCTACGCTGGTTTTTGCGGCACCTCGCTCCAGAAACAGATCATAGGCTGCTTCCAGCAGCGCCCGGCGCTTCTCCTGCTTTTTGCCCTCCACGGTACCCATATTCCCTGACGATTCCTCTTTTCCGCTCGGTTTCATTCGCGCATTTGTGTTGTCTCAATCATTTTAGCAGTCCTTTCCCGATAGTGCAAGTCAAAAAAGCTATACAATTTCAGGCAGTTGATAAGAAAACTGACTTCTGGTCATTTTTGTACTTGACACCCGGTTTGTCATGGTTATAATAGTGTTTGCTTGGAAATGACCACCAGTCATTTTGCTAAGATTTTTAACCATTTTCTATGGAGGGTTCTCATGAAAAAGATCGCACAGGGCATTGTGCGGCTGCGCAAGCTGATCCTGACAGTAGCATTCCTGCTGTTGATCCCTTCCGCAATCGGCGCAATTGCTACCCGCATCAACTATGACATCCTCACCTACCTGCCGCAGGATCTGGACTCCATGATCGGCGAGGTAGCCCTTGAGGACGATTTCCATTTGGCCTCCACCGGCATGATCACGGTAGAAGGCTTACCCACAAACGAACTGATCGCCATGAAGAAGGACATCGAGGCTGTTCCCGGCGTGACCCAGACCTTCTGGCTCAGCGATGTGATCGACCCCAGCATCCCCACCGAGATGCTGCCCGCCGATGTGCAGCAGTTCATGTTCGGCAAAAACGATTCCACCATGCTGATCGTCCGCTTTGATGCCCCCAGCGCCAGCGACGAGACCATGGAAGCAGTCGCTCAGATCGAAAAGCTGCTGCGCAAGGACTGCTTCTTCGGCGGCATGAGCGTTATCCTGCAGGACACCAAGGCACTGGTCAATCAGGAAATGCCCATGTACATCCTGATCGCCGTGGGTGCCAGCCTGCTGGTGCTGTTCCTTTCGCTGGAAAGCACCATCACCCCGCTGCTGTTCATGCTGGGTCTTTTGTTCCCCATTGCGTACAACTTCGGCACCAACATCTTTCTGGGCCAGATCAGCTACATCACCGAAGCACTGGCCACTGTGCTGCAGCTGGGTGTCACGATGGACTTCTCCATCTTCCTGCTGCACCGCTATCAGGAAGAGAAGGAGCTGCGCTCTTCCAACGAGGAGGCCATGTCCAGCGCCATCTGCAAGACCATGACTTCCATCTCCGCTTCCAGCCTGACCACCATTGCAGGCTTCCTTGCACTGTGTGCCATGCGCCTGACGCTGGGCCGCGATATCGGCCTTGTCATGGCAAAGGGCGTTGCCCTCGGTGTCATCTGCACCGTGGTCATCCTGCCCTCCCTGATCCTTACCTTTGATAAATGGGTGGAAAAGTACAAGCACCGCACCGTGATCCCCAAGCTGAAAAAGCTCAGCTACTTTGTCTCCAATCACTCGGTGCCCATCGTGGTTATCTTTATCCTTATCCTCATCCCCTTTGCCATCGCGCAGAACAAGACTGAGGTCTACTACACTCTGTTCGACTCCCTGCCGCAGGACCTGACCGGCATCGTGGGCACCAACAAGCTGGGCGAGGACTTCGGCATGACCACCAGCCACTTCATTCTGGTGCATGACGACCTGACCGCCACTGAGGTGAGCGACCTGTGCGATGAACTCAAGGACGTGGACGGCATTACGCAGGTGGTAAGTCTGGATTCCATCACCGGCCCGGGCTTCCAGACCGAGCTGCTGCCCGACAGCATCATGGAGATCCTGCAGTCCGGCGGCTACAAGCTGATCCTTGCCAACAGCTCCTATAAGACCGGCACGGATGCCATCAACAACCAGCTGGACGAGATGATTTCCCTCATCAAGACCGTTGACCCCGAGGGCGTCATCACCGGCGAGGGTGCCATGACCAAGGACCTGATCGAAGTGGCAGACGTAGACTTCAAGAACGTCAACGTCTGGTCCATCATGGCCGTTCTGGTCATCATCGCCGTTTCCTTCAAGAGCATTTCCATCCCGGCGCTGCTGGTGGCCAGCATTGAAGCCGCCATCGCCATCAACATGGGCATCCCGTACTTCACCGGTACGCAGCTGCCCTTCATTGCAAGCATCGTCATTGGCACCATCCAGCTGGGTGCTACCGTGGACTACTCCATCCTGATGACCACCCGTTACCACGAGGAGCGCGCCTTTGGCCGCACCCCGAAGGAAGCCGCCCAGCAGTCGCTGGAGCACTGCAGTCAGTCCATCCTGACCAGCGGCCTGACCTTCTTTGCCGCCACCGTCGGTGTGGCTGCCATCAGTAAGATGGAGCTGCTGAAGAGCATCTGCCTGCTGATCTCCCGCGGCGCACTGATCAGCATGGTGGTCATCCTGGTGATGCTGCCCGCAGCCCTGATGCTGTGCGACTGGATCATCCGCCACACCACCCTCAAGTGGATGGTACCCGAATCCGCCAACGCCAAGAAGTCTGAAAAGGAGTAATTACGTTATGAAAAAATCGCTTCGTTTCGCCAGTGCGGCGCTGGCTCTCACCCTCGCCGCAGGCTGTGCAATGCCCGCATTTGCAGCTGGTAAGAGCAGCTTTTCCAAATCCGAGACCGTCTATGCTGTGATGAACGGCGACGGCTCCATCAAGAGCACCACCGTCAGCGAGCACCTGTACAGCGCCTCCGGCCTTGCAAACGTCACCGACAAGACCACCCTGACCGACATCCAGAACACTGAGAGCGATGCCGAGTTCACCCAGAACGGGGAAGAGCTGGTGTGGAACACCAACGACACCGATGTTTATTACAAGGGCAATACCGACAAGGCCCTGCCCATCGATGTGAAGGTGACCTACGCTCTGGACGGTCAGGAAGCCGCCCTTGAGGACATCATTGGCAAGAGCGGCCACCTGACTGTGACCGTCAACCTGAAGAACAACGAGACCGGCACCGTGAACGTGAACGGCAAGGACCGCACCATCGTCACTCCGCTGATCACCGCTGTGGGTGTCATTCTGGGCGGGGATGCTTCCAACGTGACCGCAGAACACGGTATGATCGAAAGCGCCGCCAAAAGCAGCGTTGCCGCCTTTGTTACCCTGCCGGGCGTGAAGGATTCCCTGTCCGGCCTGCTGCCCGATGAGGTGAACAGCATCGAAGACTATTTGCAGGACACCGTGACGGTGGAAGCCGATGTGGAAGACTTTACCTGCCCGCAGGTCATGGTGGCCTGCGCTACCAGCACGGCCGCTCTGGGTACGGACAATGTGTTCGACCTGAGCAGCATTAACGACCTGACCGATGGCATCAACCAGCTGAACGACGCCATGAGCCAGCTCATGGACGGCGCTTCCCAGCTGGTGGACGGCACCTCTCAGCTGGCAGGCGGTGTTTTGGCTCTGCTGGACGGTGCCAACACCCTGAACAACGGTGCTGCCGCTCTGGACGACGGCCTTGGCCAGCTGACCAACGGTCTGGACACCCTGAGCGCCAACAATGCAGCACTGAACGCCGGTGCGCAGCAGGTGGCGGACGGTGTGCTGGCTTCTGCCAACAAGACCCTGAAGGAAGGCGGCCTGATCGACGAGGACATGACATGGTCGAACTACGAGGCTGTGATCGACAACATCCTCACCATGAACGATAAGACCCTTGCTGCCGGCCGCAAAAAGATGGTGCGCACCATCTGGGAGCAGGAACCCAGCTTCAAGGATAGCCAGCTGGATCTGGCCCTGTATCTGTCCGCGACCAAGACGAACCACGATCTGGAAGCAGCCCTCAAGCTGATGCAGAACTTTGACGCTTCCATGCTGACCGGCGCTCTGGAGATGGTGACCAATGCCGATGCAAAGAACACCGCCAAGGCCGAGCTGAAGTATCAGGTGGAGAACAGTCAGGATATGGCCGATGTCCGCGCCCTGAAGACCAGCCTTTCTCAGATCCAGTTCTTTGTTTCCAGCGTGAACCAGTACACCGCAGGCGTGCAGACCGCTGCGGACGGTGCCCACTCCGCAAAGGATGGCAGCGCACAGCTGGCTGCAGGCACCAAGACCCTGTATGACGGCGTGAACACCCTGAACACCGGTGCAGGTCAGTTGAATGACGGCGCTGGCCAGCTGAACGACGGTCTGAACCAGTTCAACGAGGAAGGCATCTCCAAGCTGACCGGCGCGCTGGATCAGGATCAGCTCCATGGCCTGAAGACCGTGCTGGACGAGATGACCGACCGCCTGAACGACTACACCAGCTTTGCCGGTGCACCGGACGATGCCGAGAGCAGCGTGAAGTTCGTCTACAAGACCGCTGAAACCGTGGCTGCTGCCGACACCACTGTAGCCGAGACCGAGACGGTGAAGGAAGGCAATATCTTTACCCGCCTGTGGCAGCGCATCGTGAACCTGTTCAAGTTCTGATAAGACATCTTCGAGAATTCATGTTGAACCTCTTTCCATAGAGAAGGGGCTGTTGCAAAGCAGCCCCAACGAAAAAATGAGATAGGCTTCCCCGAAAGGGGCTGCCTATCTCATTTTTTTTTGAGATCTGCCTTTGAGTTTTCAGCATTCTGCCCGTTTTGTACGGTGAATGCGGCTGTTTTCAACATTTTAAAGAGACGCTGTTTTGCAACAGCCCTGCGGGCGATGGAATGGCCCGACTCGTGTCCGGCAAGAAAGCTGCCCGCCCACGATATGCAGTTTACTTGCGTGCGATCATTTCGGTGTAAGCCAGCACCAGCGGGCCCACGCCCTTGGCATCGTTGCAGACCACCGGCTCGCTGAAGTAGTAGGCCAGAGAGCCGTCGCGGTGATCCTTGCCGCCAAGACCCGCCACCAAGCAGATGCCGTCCAGCTGCAGACTGCCATCCGGGTTCTTGGAGAGGTACTTGTCGCAGGTGCCGTAGAAGGCCTTTTCGGCCCATGCGGCCATGCGTTTCGGCAGGTAGCCCAGACGCACGCCTTTGAGCACCGCGTAGGCAAACAGAGCGGTGCCGCTGGTCTCGAGGTAGTTGCCCTCCACGCCGGGGTGATCCATCACCTGCCAGAACATGCCGGTCTCCTCGTCCTGGAATTTATGCACATCCTCAATGGTCTGCTTGAGCATTGCCATGATGCCGCGGTACTCGTTGTACAGCTGCTCGTCCATCCGCTCCAGCACGTCCACCATGGCTACCATGAACCAGCCCATGGCACGCAGCCAGAAGTTGGGGCTGCAGCCGGTGACGGGGTCGGCCCAGTACATCTGGCGGCTCTCATCGTAGCCGTGGTAGTACAGGCCGGTCTTTTCGTCCCGCATGTGCTTTTTGATATTCATGAACTGTTTGTAGCTGTCGATGCAGCCCTGCATCTTGTTAAAGCGGGTCTCGTACTCCATATAGAAGGGCTGGGCCATGTAGGTGCCGTCCAGCCACACCTGCCACGGGTAGATGTCCTTGTGCCAGAAATTACCCTCTTTGGTGCGGGGCTGGGTGGCCAGCTGGCTGCGGATGGTCTCGATGGCCTTGCGGTACTTTTCATCCCCAAAGATATCGTACAGGGTGAACAGGTTCTTGCCCTGATTCACGTTATCCAGATTGTACTCCTTGGGGTCGTAGGTCTTGATGGAGCCATCCTCCTGCACAAAGGAATCAATGAAGCTCTTGGAGAAGTTCAGATACTTCTCGTCGCCGGTGGTCTTGTACAGGCTCAGGCAGGCCGTGATCATGCAGCCGTCGATGTAGTTCCACTTGTTGGGCTTGCCGCTGCGCACCTTCTCGATGTTCCACATGGGTGCTTCGGCGCTGGAATTGGCGATCAGGTAGTCCACGTAATCGCCCAGCATGGCAAGAATTTCTTCATGGGTCATGGTATCAGTCCTCCTCAAAATGGCCGACATTTGCAAAGTGCAGGCGTTCGCCCTCGTAGCCCTCGATCTTCACGTTGTGCAGGTCGATCTCCTTGACGTTCTCGGCGTAGATGGCCAGCTTCTTCACCAGAGGGCGGTTATCCGCCATAGCGGCCTGACCGGCCTCGGCATTGGGGTCAAAGGTGATAGTGACGTTCTTCATGGAAACGCGCTCAATAGGCTGCTCCGGCAGGCCGTCGAAGTAGCATCCCGCGAACTGAGCGTCGGTGGCGACGATGTCCTCCATGGTCAGGCTGCCCAGCTTCGGGGTGTACTCGTCCACAGGCATGGCATCGCGGCACTGCACATAGGGGCCGTGGCCGTCCGGGTCGCAGAAGTAGAACATGTTGATGACGAAGGGTGCCTTGACACCGCGCATCTCCACGTTGCGGAACACCAGCCCGTCGATGACGGCGGTGTTGCCGCGGCCACGGCGGGTCTTGACGCGCAGGCCGCGGTCGGTGTGGTCCATCAGGCACTGGGTGACCACCATATCCTTCACACCGCCGCTCATCTCGCTGCCAATGACGATGCCGCCATGGCCTTTGTCCAACAGGCAGTTGCGGATAACGGTGTGCTCACAGCTCTTTTTCAGCTTCATGCCAAGGAATACCTTGCTGGCCTTCATGGCAATGCAGTCGTCGCCCACATGGATGTTCACGCCGATGATGCGGATATACTCGCAGCTTTCGGGGTCGATGCCGTCGGTGTTGGGGGCATTGTAAGGATTGTTGATGTTGAAGTTCAGCAGGTCAAGGTGCTTGACGAAGATGGGGTGGATCGTCCACGAATAGCTGTTCTGCACCGTGATGCCGTGCAGGCAGATGTTCTCGCTGTCCACAGCAGCCACAGCGCGGGGCCGCCATGCGATGCGCTTGATCTTGGGCGTCACCCACCAGTCGCCGTTCTCGGCATCGCAGTCCAGCGTGCCCTCGCCGGTCACAACGACATCGTGCACCTGCGTGATGTTCAACAGACCCGCAAAGCTGTCCAGCGGGTTGCCCTCCCAGCCGGTCAGGTAGTATTCATCCACCTCGTTCTCGCTGGGGATCACGCCGGGCAGGATGGGGTAGTGGGTGCGGTCATTGTCGCCCAGCAGCACAGCGCCCTTTTCAAGATAGAGGGTGGTGTTGCTTTTCAGGAACAGGCTGCAGGTGCGGTAGCGGCCTGCGGGCACGTACACTGTGCCGCCCTTGGGGCAGGTGGAAAGAGCCGCCTGCAGCTTGAGGGTGTTGTCCGTGGTGCCGTCAGCCACCAGACCGTAGCGGGAAGCATCCACAAAGAAGGTCTCGGCCTCGGTGGTAAAGGTGCAGGTCAGGCTTTCGCCCTCGGCCTGCACACCCACCGTGTACTCCGTACCGGGCAGCAGGGAGAACAGGGAGAACACGTTGGTCTGGCAGGCTTCGTAGACGGTCTTGCCGTTCAGGGTAACGGTGAACGGGTGGGCCGGACGATAGCACAGGCCGTTTTCCAGCTCGAAAACAGCGCTGCGCGTCATGGAACGAATAAGCGACAGATTCATGGGAGAACCTCCTGATGGTTTTGTCTTGCCCAAATGCCTTGGGCATGGTATGATGAAAAAGAACCCTCTCAGTCAAACTCTTTGGGTTTGCCAGCTCCCCCGAAGGAGGGAGCTTTTATGGAGCGGAACGGTCAAATGCATAAAACCTCGCCCTTTGGGAGAGGTGGCATCGCGCAGCGATGACGGAGAGGGTTTTCCCTCGGAAGATGATGAGAAGTGTATTATGAGATCAGAACGTGAAAAGATCACCGGCAAAGTGGCCGCAGCTACCCTGCGCCTGAATATTGGCCGCTACGAGCTGCCGCCGGATGAGGACACCTGCTATCTGCTGCTGGTGTCGGAGGGCAGCGTCACGCTGGAATACGAGGGCGGGAATGTGCTGGTAAACCCCGGCAGCGCCGTGCTGCTTGGCCCCGGCGGCTGCCGCTTTGCACAGACCGGCAGCGCCGTGCCGCAGATCGTGGGGTGCCACTTTCCGCTGGGGATGCTGCATGATTTGAAAAACACAGCCGGGCGGGATTTCGGCCGCCTGTTTGCGCCCGGGGAGCGCACAGTGCTGTATGCACCGGTGCAGTGGCAGAGCCGCATCCGTACCCTGCTGGAAATGATGGCCAGCGCCAGCACCGAGCAGGATTACCCCGGCCCGCTGTACCTGCTGCTGATCCTGCACTATGTGGAGCAGGAGTGCATTGCCGAGAGCAGCGCTGTGGCGCGTCCCCACAACGAAACGGTGGAGCAGATCTGCGCCTACCTTGCGGCCAATTACCGGCAGAAGTTTTCCCTCACCGAGGTGGCGGCGCAGTTTTATCTTTCGCCCTACTACCTGAGCCGTTTGTTCCGGCGGGTAACGGGCCAGTCCATCGTGGATTACATCAACAACCGCCGCATCGAAGCGGCCCAGAAGCTGCTGGAAACGACCGAGCTTTCCATCAGTGCGGTGGCCGAGCAGACCGGCTTTGCCAGCGCCGCCCATTTCCGCCGGGTGTTCCGTGAGGTGATGGGTACTGGCCCACTGCAGTACCGCAAAGGACATAAGAAATAAGAAACACCCCCTGCGCCATCTACGGGAACGGCACAGGGGGTGTTTGTTTGTATCAGATGATCTTATGCTGTGCGGGGAAAGGGCTTAGCCCTTGACGGCACCGGCAGAGATACCTTCAACGAACTGGTCCTGTGCACAGAAGAAGACGATCAGCTGCGGCAGGATGGAGATGAGGGACAGAGCAAGGATCTTGTTCCATGCGAAACCGGTATCACCGTCCATGGACAGCTTGACGAACAGGGACATCGGGTACTTACCGGGAGTGCTGACGTAAAGCAGCGGACCCATGAAGTCGTTGCAGCTCCACATGAACTGGAACAGTGCGCAGGACACCAGAGCGGGGCCAAGCATGGGCACGATGACCTTGTACAGGGTCTGGAAGGAGGAGCAGCCGTCGATGGCAGCGGCTTCGTCCAGATCACGGGGGACATTGCGCATGAACTGCACCAGCTGGTAGACGAAGTAGGTCTCGGTCGCAAATGCGCAGTGCACCCAGATAGCCAGATAGAAGGGGCTGTCCAGCCAGCCGAACTTGTTGTACAGCAGGTACTGCGGCACATTCAGAACGACCTGCGGCAGGAACAGGGTGGCCAGCATGATGTTGAACATCAGCTTACGGCCGGGGAAATCGAAGCGGCCAAAGCCGTAGGCAGCCACACAGGCGGAGACCACCGTGCAGATCACCTTGGGGATGACGTAGCTGTAGGTGTTCAGCATGGCCTGCAGGATGTTGATGGAACCGCCGAAGTTGTTCAGTGCGCCGCGGTAGCCATCCAGAGTGGGGTGCTTGATCCACAGGCTGATGCCTGCAAAGATCTCGCTGTTGTCCTTAAAGGTAGCGCTGATCATCCACAGCAGGGGATAGATCATGATGACGCCGACCAGGATCAGGACGAAATACTTGAAGAAGGTCGCGATTTTGTTCGATGCTTTCATTCCCATACTGGTCACCTTACCTTTCGTCAGAGTAGTAGACCCACTTCTTCTGGCTGGTGAATGCAATGATCGTCAGGATGCAGACGATGATGAACATGATCCATGCCAGAGCGGATGCCATACCCATGTCATAAGACTTGAATGCGTAGTTGTAGACCAGCAGAGAGATCAGCGTGGTGGAACCACGGGGGCCGCCATTGGTGATGATGTACGGGCCATTGAACTCCTGGAAAGCCTGGCAGATCTGAGTGACCAGGTTGTAGAAGATGATGGGAGTGATCATCGGAACGGTGATGGAGAAGAACTGACGCCACTTGCCGGCACCATCAATGGTAGCGGCTTCGTACAGGTCTGCAGGCACGCCCTTCAGAGCGGCCAGGAACAGCACCATGGCAGAACCGAACTGCCAGATACGCAGGAAGCAGATGATCCACAGCGCGTAGCTGGGGTCAGACAGCCACTCGGGGCCCTGCACCAGACCAAAGGTGACAGCGCGCAGAACGGTGTTGAGCAGGCCGTCCACACTGAATACAGCCTTCCACAGAACGGCGATTGCAACAGAGCCGCCCAGAATGGAGGGAATGTAGTACACCGTGCGGAACAGGTTGACGCATGCGATCTTGAAGTTCAGGATGTATGCGATGAACAGCGCAAAGACCAGCTTCAGAGGCACGGTAATGAAAGCGTACTTGAAGGTGATGAGCAGCGCCTTGGTGATCTTGGTGGTGGTAAAGGCCGTGATGTAGTTGGCCAGACCAACGAACTGGGTGCCGCTCTTGAAGAAGTTCATATCGGTGAAGCTGTAGTACAGCGACTGACCGAAGGGAACTGCCTTAAAGACGACGAAGCCGATGATCCAGGGGATCAGATAAAACAGACCCTGATATTTGTCCAGCCATTTCTGGAACGGGGTGCGCCCGACGACGGGAGCATTGCTTTCTTTCATCTGGGAAATCCTCCTTTTTAAGGAATTTCGGAGCATGAGACGGACGAAGGGGTAACAGACTGGATACAGCTTTGTCAAGATTTTGTAATATATCTCTGACAAAAAAGGGGCATCTGCCGGTCGGGCGGCAGGTGCCCCTCGGGTTCAGTCAAAGGGTGCCCTTTTCTGTGCGTGACCGCACACGGCGGCACTCAAAAATGTAACTTAGCCGATGGTGTAGCCAACAGACTCCATGCCGTCCAGCAGGGTGTCAACAACGTCTGCGCCGGCAACGCCGTCGTAGTCAACGGTATCGAACACTTCCTGATAGATGCCGGTGCCGGAAGCCTTCAGGTCGTTGTTCTCGAACAGGGGATCCAGCTTGTTGGTGGTGAAGGCCATGACCTTGGCGTTTGCCTCAGCAACCAGATCCTTGACAGCGCCGGCAGCCTGAGCAGCAGCCAGACCAGCCTTGGAAGCGGGGATGCCGCACTCGGAACCCATGATGGAAGCGCCCTTCTCCTCGTTCAGCAGGAAGTTGATCAGGGTAGCAGCCTCGGCAACGCACTTGCTGGTCTTGGTGATGGCCAGACCCATGGAGACCTTGGAGAAGCCGCCGTTGTTGTCGCCGAACTTGATCTCTTCGCCAACGGTGAAGCCGTCCTTGTTGGCATCATCCAGAGCGGAGGAGTACTTGGAAGCAGCGGAATCCCACTCGAAGATGCCTGCGATCTTACCGGTGATCCACTCGTTGGACTGGTGGGTAGCGGTATCGGAGTTAGCGGAGTAGTAGGTCTTCAGGTTCATCATGACGTGGCCATCCACCAGGCTCTTGATGAAGTCGATGCCCTCAGCGATCTCGTCCTCGGTGTAGTTCAGGGTAGAGGTGACGGGATCAGCCCAGTCCTTGCCGTACTTGGACTCGAGGTAGAAGACCATCAGGATCATACGGTCGTATGCGCCCAGGTGCATGGGGTAGTAATCGTCGCCCAGCTTCTCCTTGAATGCCTTGCCGGCAGCCATCAAATCATCCAGAGACTTGGGAACTTCGGTGATGCCAGCCTTGTTGAAGGTGGTCATGTTCCAGAAGAAGATACGGCCGGTCATGGAAACGGGCACGCACTGCTGGCTGTTTGCAACGTAGCAGGCATCCATGGCAGCGTCATCCCACTGGGTCAGATCCAGGAACTTGGAAACGGTGTTCAGATCCACGAACTTGCTGCCATCAGCAGAGTAGTTGTACAGCCAGTTCCAGTTCACCTGGCACACATCCTGTGCGTTGCCAGCGATGAAGGCAGCTGCCATCTTCTCTTCCCAGCCGGACCATGCGGCGAAGGTGGGCTCGATGGTGATGTTGGTGTGCTCAGCCTGGAACTCCTTGATGGCGTTCTGGTAAGCCTCGTGACGGCTGTCGCCGCCCCACCAGCTGATGGTCATGGAAACAGGGCCGTCAGACAGTGCCAGGCTCTCGTCTGCAGAAGCAGCGGGAGCGGAAGAAGCGGTGGAAGCAGCAGAGCTGGATGCAGCAGAGTTGCCACCGCAGGCAGCCAGAAGGCCGGCAGCGCCCACAGCGCCGGTGACCTTCATGAAATCACGACGAGAAATTGCCTTGCTCATTTTCGTTCTCCTCCTAAATACAGAAAACATCATCTCGAACGGGGGGTCTGCACATACCCCGTTGTATACAATTATGATAACAAAACAACAACCAAAAAGAAAGACGCAAATTGCAGATATCTGAACAAAAAACGTACAAATATTGCTCTTGTTTTCGCGCGAGAATTGACGCCTTTGCTGAAATGAATAAACTTGGCTCGAAAAACTGTGCAACATGTATACTTCGCCATTTTGCATAGAAAACTGGGATGCATCATAGGGGGAACGTCGAATTTTGCAATAATTTTGTAAACATTCCGTTTCAGGACGTGGAAACGTTGCATACATTGTGGACGAACAACAGCTTAAAAAGCCCGGATGGGAGTCTTTGAACTGATATATCAATAGCGCAAAAAATGTGCACTCTGATATATCAATTGCGTGAAGCGGGCATCCGGCACCGGTCTGCAGGCGTGGAAATCGGTGCCTCTTCGCCCTTTTGGGGGGTGAAGAAGCACCGACAGCAACATATTTTGCGCTGCTGCGTGGACTGCGCCTGTGGGCCGGAAATAAAAAAGAAAGGCTGCCGTGTCGTTGGACACAGCATCCTTGTATACAAGCTTATTCGACCCGCGAAGCAGCTTTTTCGGCGTAGAACGCGCGTTTTGCCTTGAAGTAGCACTGGGGGCACATGCTCACGTACTGCACATCGTTTTCCAGATCGATGGCCACCTGCTCGCCCTCAAAGACGAATCTGCCGTTCACCTTGCGGCAGTTGCAGATGGCCTTGCGGCCGCAGGTGCAGATAGTCTTCATCTCCTCGATGGTGTGGGCCAGCTCCAGCAGGCGGGTAGAGCCGGGAAAGCCCTTGAGCGAAAAATCTGCCCGCAGGCCGTAGCAGATCACCGGAATGTTCAAATCCACCGTGACCATGAACAGCTGTTCTGCCTGCTGCGCAGTGAAAAACTGGCTCTCGTCGCACAGCACGCAGGCCAGCGGCGCACCGTCAGCGTTGGCCGTGCGCACGGCCTCGAACACGTCCGTCTCCGGCGGGATCAGCAGATCAGCCTTGCGGCGCACGCCCAGACGGCTCACCAGCTCACCGCCGCCCTTGGTGTCCACCTGTGGCTTGAGGATCAGCACCCGCATCCCCTGTTCTTCGTAGTTGTGGGCTACCTGCATCAGGGCGGTGCTCTTGCCGCTGTTCATCGCGCCGTAACGGAAATACAGTTTTGCCATTTGAAAAACTCTCCTTACAGAAAGAACCCTCTCAGCCAAAGCCTGACGGCTTTGCCAGCTCCCCCGATGGGAGAGCTTTTCTGCATCTTCCGGGCAGGCTGTCCTTCGCCGGAGAAGCAGAAACTTTCCCGTCCCCACTCATAAAGCTCCCCTTTCGGGGGAGCTGTCGAGCGTATGCGAGACTGAGAGGGTTCTCTTATTACTTATAATAGGTACGTTCAGTCCTGATTGCGCAGGCGGTAGCCAAGGCTCATCAGGCTGTCGCCCAGATGGACGTTCTCCACCACCACATCGGGATACGGCACAGAGAGGTCATAGTGGGAGAAGTTCCAGAAGCCCTCGATGCCCAGATCCACCAGACGGCCGCTGACCTGTTCCGCACCGTCGCGGGGCACACAGAGCACTGCGACCTTGGGGTGATGCTCGGCACAGAAAGACTCCAGCTCGTCGATATGGCGGATCTGGATGCCGCTGATCTCCTTGCCCACCTCGCTCTGTGCCACATCAAAGGCGGCGATCAGGCGGTAGCCGTTGGTATCGGTGGTGATAAAGCGGCTCACTGCCTTGCCCAGACGGCCGCAGCCGATCAGGATGGTGGGCAGGCGGTCACCGTTGCCGAACAGCAGGCCTTCCAGAATGGAGAGCAGGTTTTCCACCAAGTAGCCGATGCCCTGCCGGCCATTCACATCGCCGATGCAGTTGAAGTCCTGCCGTACCTGCGAAGCGGTGGTGCCCATCTGAGCAGCCAGCTCGCGGGAAGAAATGCTGTTGATGCCGTCTGCCTGCAGAGAGCACAGATAGCGGTAATATTTGGGAAGACGCTTGATAACGGGAAGCGAAGCCCTTGCAGGAGTGTTCATAGAATACTTTCTCCTTTCGCTCTATCGCAGTACTTGCCGCAGCTGCCTGCTTTACAGATGCGGCGCAGAGAAACCCCGATCCGTTTACGGGTTCATATTGCAGATATTACAGTCAATTATTTAAAGTATACTGCACCGATGGAGAATGTCAAATCATTCTCAAAAAATTTTTATGAAATGTTACCGCTTTTTTGCTGCAGCGGGTCTGCATAGCCCGGCACAGGCTGGGGAATGCTGACAAAAAACGCAGGAGGAAAGCATATGAATGATGAAACGCAGCTGACCGACGCGCGTCAGCTGGAAAAGGAAGAGATCGAGGATCTGGGCACGGTCACGCTGGCCCGTGGGGAGCATGTGATCCACTGCCTGACCGTCATCGGCCAGATCGAAGGCCATTCGGAAGCGCCGCAGGGCCAGAAGACTACGAAGTATGAGCATGTCATCCCGCAGCTGGTGGCCGCGCAGGAAGATCCTCGCATCGAAGGTCTGCTGGTGTTGCTGAACACGGTAGGTGGTGATGTGGAAGCAGGCCTTGCGCTGGCGGAGCTGATCGCCAGCGTATCCAAGCCCAGCGCAACGCTGGTGCTGGGCGGCGGGCACTCCATCGGTATCCCGCTTGCCGTCAGCGCCCGGCGCAGCTTCATCGTGCCCACAGCCACCATGACCGTGCACCCGGTGCGGCATTCCGGAGTCATTCTGGGGGTGCCGCAGACCATGCGCAGCTTTGAGCAGATGCAGCAGCGCATCACCGGCTTCGTAGCGGCCCACAGCGGCATGACCGAAAAACGCTACACCGACCTGATGCTCCACACCGGCGAGCTGGTGATGGACATGGGCACCGTGCTGGATGGACACCGGGCTGTGAAGGAAAAGCTCATTGACGAACTGGGTGGGCTTTCGGATGCGCTGGCGTGGCTGTATAAAGAGATTGAACGCAAATGAAGGCCGATTTTGTACAACAATAGGTTTGCCATTTTCTTCCCTGCGTGGTACAATAATAAAATCAAATAGTGTGTCTACTACAAACGCGGGGAACAAAGAAACATGGCAACAAAAAAACGTAAAACGACAACACGGCGCGCAGCATCGCGCAAAAAGCGCGCAGAACAGCGGCTCCCGGCAGGGCTTGGCACCCTGTTTGCAGGCCTTTTGCTGGTGGTGCTGGCCTTTGTGGAGGGAGATTCGGCATGGAAGGCCCTGCACGATGTGCTGTTCGGACTTTTTGGCTGCGGCAGCTTTGTGCTGGGCGCGGCAGTGTGCTGCCTTGCTGTGCAGTATACCCGGGGCGAAGACCTTCTGCCCAAGATCTTCAAGCTGGTTCTGGGGCTGGTGTTTGCCTGCGGCACGGTGATCGTTTTTTCCGATATCCAGCCGCAGGGCATGTCGGCATTTCAGATGACGGCTGCCTGCTACGCAAACGGCGTGAATGCATGGATCGGCGGCGGTGCGCTGGGCGCACTGCTGGGCGGCAGCCTGCTGCTGCTGTGCGGACGGCCTGCGGCAACCCTTATCATGATCGTGCTGGCACTGTGTGTCAGCCTGTACATTTTTGATCTGACCCCGGCAGAGGTGTGGCAGTGGCTGTGCGCTACGTTTGGCGGCGTGCACGCAAAGGGTGCGGCCATGGCGCAGCAGAGCGCAGCCCGCCGCGCTGAACGTGCCGCTGCCCGCGCGGCAGAAGCCGAGGCTGAGGAAGACTACGACGAAGCAGAAGATGAATACCGGGATGAGGAAGATGCCGAAGAGGAGATGGAAACTCCGGCTTTCCGCATCGGTGTGCCGGACTGGCTGAACGGCATCCGCCACTGGGGCCACAAGGTGACCGAAGAGATAGAGGCGGAGGAGCCGGAGGCCGCCCCGCAGCCGGAGCCGCCCGCAGATACTTCCGGCCAGCCGCTTGCCCAGCCGGAGCCTGCCGCCCCGGCCATCACGCCGGTGCAGGTACGGGTATCCCGGCCCCGGGCTTCCTTTGACGTAGACCTTGGCCCCGACCACACTGAGGTGAAGGAGGGCGGCAGCGAACCCATCGAGCCGCTCATCGTGGGCCCGGGCGGCACCTTTGGGCAGAACCCGCTGCGCCCGGCCCCCAGACCTGCCCCGCAGCCCATCGTACAGGACGCGGTGGAGACCGATGCATCCGATTTCTTTGCAAAAGCTGCAGAGCCGGTGCAGCCTGCGGCAGCGGAAAGCTTTGATACTCCGGTCATGACCCCGGCAATGCCGACGGCCCAGCCGGAAAGCCCGGCAGCGGCAGTCACGCCGGAGATGCCCGACGTGCCCATCCAGCCCGCAGTCCCGGCGGCACCCGCCCGGGTGAGCGCCGAAAACGCCGTTGCCATGCGCGGCACACCCGACGAGGACGGCTGGATCAGCATTACCAGCGAACCGGTGGAGGAAAAGGATATCAGCACGCTGGTGGCAGCGGCAATGGAAAAGCCTGCCGCTTCCGAGCAGGCCGCGGCAGCGGCCCCTGTGGACGAGACCGAACCGGTGGATACTTATCAGTACCAGTATCCGCCCATTGAGCTGTTTGAAAAATCGCAGGACGAGACCGACCCCGGCGCGCAGGAAGAGCTGAAAGCCAACGCCCAGAAGCTGGTGGATACGCTGGAAAGCTTTGGCGTGCGCACCCGTGTGCTGGATATCTCCCGGGGCCCCTCCGTCACCCGGTACGAGGTGCAGCCCATGGCGGGTGTCAAGATCAGCCGCATCACCTCGCTGGCAGACGATATCGCCCTGAACCTGGCGGTGGCGGACGTGCGTATGGAAGCACCCATCCCCGGCAAGCCTGCCGTGGGCATTGAGGTGCCCAACCACAAAAAGACCCCGGTGTATATCCGCAGCGTGTTCGAGAGTCAGAGCTTTTTGCGCATGACCTCACCTCTGGGCATTGCGCTTGGCAAGGACATTGCCGGTGTGGCACAGGTGGCAGACCTGTGCAAGATGCCCCATCTGCTCATTGCAGGCAGCACCGGCAGCGGTAAATCCGTGTGTGTGAACAGCATCATCATGAGCCTGCTGTTCCGCTCCAGCCCGGAGGACGTGAAGCTGCTGCTGATCGACCCCAAGGTGGTGGAGCTGGCCGAGTACAACGGCATTCCCCACCTGCTGATGCCGGTGGTCACCGAGCCGAAAAAGGCCGCAGGTGCCCTTGGCAGCGCGGTGCAGGAGATGGAGCGCCGCTATCATCTGTTTGCAGAGAACAATGTGCGCGACATCAAGTCTTTCAACAAGCTGGCCGCAGAACGGCCTGATCTGGAAAAGATGCCCTACATCGCCATTATCATCGACGAGCTGGCCGACCTGATGATGGTGGTGGGCAAGGATGTGGAGGACTCCATCTGCCGCATCGCCCAGAAGGCCCGCGCCGCCGGTATGCACCTGATCGTAGCCACCCAGCGCCCCAGCGTGGACGTGATCACCGGCCTGATCAAGGCCAACATCCCCAGCCGCATCGCATTTGCAGTGTCCAGTCAGGTGGACAGCCGCACTATTCTGGACGGCTCCGGTGCCGAAAAGCTGCTGGGCATGGGTGATATGCTGTTCATGCCCGTGGGTGCGCCCAAGCCTACCCGTATTCAGGGCACTTTCGTGCGGGATGAGGAGATCAGCCGTGTGCTGGACTTCATCAAGCAGAGCGGCACCGTGCAGTATGACGAAGCCATGATCGAAGCCATGGAAAAGCACGCCATTCAGGACGGCAAGAAGGGCAGCGGCGGCGCGGACTCCGACGAGGATCCCGATACCGACCCGATGTTCAAGCAGGCCGTGGAGGTGGTCATCGATGCCTGTCAGGCCTCCACCAGCCTGCTGCAGCGCCGCTGCAAGCTGGGCTACGCCCGCGCGGCCCGTATCATGGACGAGATGGAACAAAAAGGCATCATCGGACCCTACGAGGGTGCCAAGCCCCGTGCAGTGCTCATCAGCCGCCAGCAGTGGATCGAACAGCAGATGAACCAGCCGGAGGAATGACCCTCTCAGGCGCTGACGCGCCAGCTCTCCCGAAGGGCGAGCTTTATGAGTGGGTAAGATATCGTCTGCCTTCAAAGAAAAACTGGATGAAAAGATGCAAAAAGCTCCCCCGATGGGGGAGCTGGCAGCGCCGCAAGGCGTTGCCTGAGAGGGTTTAACAATAAAAGGAGCATTATGGACAACTCTTCCCCAAAGATCTACACCGAATTTCTTCCCATCAGCCGGGCCGATATGGAGGCCCGCGGGTGGGAGCAGCTGGACTTTGTGGTGGTGGGCGGCGACGCCTATGTGGACCACCCCAGCTTTGGCACTGCCATCATCAGCCGTCTGCTGGAAGCCGAGGGCTATAAGATCGGCGTGCTGGCCCAGCCACGCTACACCGACTGCGAGGACTTCAAGCGGTTCGGCAAGCCGAAGTACGGCTTCTTCATCGGCGGCGGCAACGTGGACAGCATGGTCAGCCACTATTCCGTGGCAAAGATCCCCCGCGCCGAGGACGAATACTCCCCCGGCGGCAAGGGCGGCGCACGCCCGGACCGCAGCGCCACCGTGTACACCCGCCTTGCCAAGCAGGCCTATCCCGACCTGCCGGTGATCCTGGGTGGTCTGGAAGCTTCTCTGCGCCGCTTTGCCCACTATGACTACTGGCTGGACACCGTGCTGCCCAGTATCGCCGAGGATTCCGGCGCGGACATCATCAGCTTTGGCATGGGCGAGCACCAGACCGTGGAGATCGCCCGCCGCCTTGCCGCCGGGGAACCGGTGGAGAGCATCACGGACGTGGACGGCACCTGTTACATGACCGACTTCGACCATCTGCCCGAGCGCTACGTGGAGTGCGCAGGCTTTAAAAAGGTGGCGTCGGATAAGACGGCGTATGCCAAGGCCTGCCGCATCCAGATGGACAATCAGGATGTGGTCAGCGGCCAGATCATCGTGCAGAAGCAGAGCGAAAAGTATCTGGTGCAGAACATCCCCGCAAAGCCGCTGGTGCGCGGGGAGCTGGATAAGGTCTACGCTCTGCCCTACACCCGCCGTTACCACCCCATCTACGAGAGCATGGGCGGCGTGCCTGCCATCCGTGAGGTGCAGTTCTCCATCATCCAGAACCGCGGCTGCTTTGGCGGCTGCAACTTCTGCGCCATCCAGCTGCATCAGGGCCGCCGTGTCACCAGCCGCAGCGCGGACAGCATCGTGGCAGAAGCCGAGCGCATGACCCACGAGCCGGATTTCAAGGGCTACATCCACGATGTGGGCGGCCCCACCGCAAACTTCCGCTTTCCCTCCTGCCGGGAGCAGATGCTGCGGGGAATGTGCACCGGCGGCAAGCACTGTCTTGCACCTACCACCTGCTCCCACATGATCGTGGACCACAGCGACTACCTGAAGATCCTGCGCCGGGTGCGGGAGCTGCCGGGCGTGAAAAAGGTGTTCATCCGCAGCGGTATCCGGTTCGACTACCTGATGGCCGACCCGGACGACACCTTCTTCAAGGAACTGGTAGAGTACCATGTGTCCGGCCAGCTGAAGGTGGCTCCGGAGCACTGTGCCCCCAACACGCTGGCCTACATGGGCAAGCCGCCCATCGAGACCTTCAACAAGTTCAAGGATAAATTCTATGAGCTGAGCAAAAAGGCCGGCAAAAAGCAGTATCTGGTGCCCTATCTGATGTCCAGTCACCCGGGCAGCACCCTCAAGGATGCGGTCTATCTGGCAGAATATCTTTATAAAAACCACATGCGCCCGGAACAGGTGCAGGATTTTTACCCCACCCCCGGCACTGTGAGCACCTGCATGTTCTACACCGGCCTTGACCCCTACACCCTGAAGCCGGTGTTTGTGGAAAAGACCCCCGAGGGCAAGGCGCTGCAGCGGGCGCTGCTGCAATACTACGAGCCTCGCAACGCCGAGAAGGTAGTCAAGGCGCTGAAGATGACCCACCGGGAGGACCTGATCCCCCTGCTGGTGCCCGCCGCAGGCCGCCGCGCCGTGCAGCGCTCTGCCCGCCGGGCCGAAGCCGCCGATGTGACGATCCACAATGACGGCACCTATACGGTGCGCCCGAACCAGAAGGGCCATAACGGCAAGCCTGCCCACGGCCAGAACCGTGCCGCTGCACCGACAGGCCGTGCACCCAGCCCCGGCGCACGCTTTGCGCCCCATTCGGCACCCGCGCGCAAGCCAAAAAACGATCAACAGAAAGAGAACACAACGTGGAAAACTGGAAAGAAGAAAAAGTAAACGCGCCTAAGAAAGGCCTGTGGCAGCGCCTTGCTGCGCTGGCCGCTGCCGCCGCACTGGTGCTGAGCCTTGCGGGCTGCAGCGGGCTGCCGTCCGTCCCGGGCGGAAGCGCCGATGTAGTGCCGAACCCGTCCGCTTCTGCTGCGGCGGCTGTGGATACAGTGGACGCACCCTTGGAGGTGCATTTCATCGATGTGGGTCAGGCGCTGAGTGTGCTGGTGGAATGCGACGGACAGTTCATGCTCTACGACGGCGGCAATGTGGACGACGGCAGTCTCATTGTCTCTTACCTGCAGAGTCAGGGGGTGGAACAGCTGGAATATGTGTTCTGCTCCCACGCGCACGAGGATCATGTAGGCGGCTTGGCTGCCGCACTGGCCTACTTCCCGGCGTACCATGTGTACAGCCCGGTGACCGATGCCTCCACCAAGTGCTTTCAGGATTTTGTTAAATACACCCAACAGCAGGGCCTGCAGGTAGAGGTGCCCGCCGTGGGCACGATGTGGCCGCTGGGCGGCGCTACCGTGACCATGCTTGGCCCGGTGGCACAGTACAGCGACACCAACGATACCTCCATTGTGCTGCGCATCGACTACGGCTCCACCAGCTTCCTGCTGACCGGCGACATGGAAAAGACTGCGGAGACCGACCTTGTGAACAGCGGCGCGAACCTCAGGGCCGATGTGCTGCAGGTGGGCCACCACGGTTCCAGCACCTCCACCAGCTACCTCTTCCTGAACGCGGTGCTGCCGAAAATGGGCATCATCTCCTGCGGCGTGAACAACAAGTACGGCCACCCGCACGAGGAAACGCTGAGCATCCTGCGGGATGCCGGGGTGGATGTGTACCGCACCGACCTGCAGGGCACCATCACCATTGGCAGTGACGGCCAGAACTACACCGTGGGCACCGAGCACTTTGCGGCAGATCCCGCGCTGAACCCCACCGACCCGGCGGCATCCAGCACAGCCCAGCAGGCGTACATCGGCAATGTGAACAGCAAAAAGTTCCATCTGCCTACCTGCCCGAACCTGCCGGCAGAGAAGAACCAGATCCTCTTCTCCAGCTATCAGGAAGCCGTGGAAGCAGGCTATACGCCCTGCTCCAGCTGCATCAAATAAAGAACGAACTCCCCCAGTCTGCTTCACAGACAGCCCCCTCCTTGAGGGAGCTGGCACGGCGTGAGCTGTGACTGAGGGAGTTTTCTTTTATCCGCCGCCCTGCGGGATTGATAAAATCCAACAGGTGCGGTATACTTAAGACCACTTTATTTCAAAAAAGCAAGGAGGTGCGGCGAATGATCGGTGCACCGCAGCCGCTGGTGCTGGCAAAACCGGCGGCGATCGATACAGCACAGGCAGCGCGGTATTTCGGGGCCAGAGGGGAACCGGACGACCGTACCATGACCCTGTTGGAAACATGCGCCATGCCGCTGCTGGCGGCGGCAACGCCCCGGGCGGTCTGGCTGGAAGCGGACACGGCTGCCCTTGCCGAAGCAGGCATCCTGCGGGGTGGGGATGTGATGAAGCATCTGGAAAACTGCCCGCAGGCGGTGCTGCTGGCCGTGACCCTTGGCCCCGGCGTGGATGCACAGATCCGCCGTGCCGGTGTGGGAGATATCGCGGCGGGCGTTGCGTCCGACGCACTGGGCAGCGCGCTGGCCGAGCAGGCCGCAGACGCAGCCGAAGCAGAGCTGCGCCAGTGGGCCGCAAAAGAGGGAAAGTATTTGACCGGGCGGTTTTCGCCCGGCTACGGTGACTGGGATATTGCAGTACAGCCGCTGGTGGCAAACGCGCTGGATACGGTGCGCCGGGCGGGCCTGTGTGTGACCGATACCAACCTGATGACCCCGCGCAAGAGCGTGACGGCCATTCTGGGGGTCAGCGGCCACCCGGTAAAGGGAAAACTGGCCGGGTGCGGCCACTGCGTGCTGCGCACCCGGTGTGAGTATAGAAAGAGGGGAAAGACCTGTGCAAGCGAGTGAACTTTTCAAGCAGAGCAATACCGTCCTGCTGGACGGCGGCATGGGCACCATGCTGCAGGCTTCGGGCCTGAAGCTGGGTGCAAAGCCGGAGGAGCTGAACATCACGAACCCGGAGCTGATCGAGAGCATCCATGCCAAGTATGCCGCTGCGGGCAGCCGCATCGTCAACGCCAATACCTTTGGCGCATCGGCCCACAAGCTGGCGGGCAGCGCCTACAGTCTGGAAGAAATCATTGCGGCGGGCATCGCCAACTGCAAGCGCGCCTGTGCGCCCTACGGTGCCCTGACCGCGCTGGATGTCGGCCCGCTGGGAGAACTGCTGGAACCCAGCGGAACGCTGGCCTTTGAGGATGCGGTGAGCGAGTATGCGCGCATCGTCCGGGCAGGCGCTGCCGCCGGGGCCGACCTCATTTTCTTTGAGACCTTTACCGATCTGTACGAGCTGAAAGCCGCTCTGCTGGCCGCAAAGGAAAACAGCGGCCTGCCTATCTTAGCCAGCATGAGCTTTGAAGCCGGCGGGCGCACCTTTACCGGCTGCACGGTGGAAAGCTTCGGCGTGACCGCCCGTGGCCTGGGTGCCAACGCGGTGGGCATCAACTGCTCACTGGGCCCCAAGGAGATCTTTCCCATGGCAAAGCGTCTGGCAGAGGCTGTGCCCGGCGACTTTCCGGTGTTCGTCAAGCCCAATGCGGGCCTGCCCCGGGCCGACGGCAGCGGCTACGATATCACCCCGCAGCTCTTCGCCATGGAAATGAAGCCCTACCGGGACCTGCATCTGTTCGCGGCGGGCGGCTGCTGCGGCACCACGCCGGAGTTCATCAAGCTGCTGAACAGCGTTTTTGCAGGCTGCGTACCCGGTCGTCCGGCCCACAAAATGCCCTCGGTGCTGTGTACGCCGGTGGATTTTGTCAATGTGGACGGCATCACGGTGGTGGGTGAGCGCATCAATCCCACCGGCAAAAAGCGCTTCCAGCAGGCACTGCGGGAAGAGGATATGAACTACGTTCTGGAGCAGGCGGTCAGTCAGGTGGAAGCCGGTGCTCAGGTGCTGGACGTGAACGTGGGCGCACCCGGCGTGGACGAGCCTGCCCTGATGCCCAAGGTGGTCAAGGCCCTGCAGAGCGTCACCAGCCTGCCGCTGCAGCTGGATTCCTCCAATGTGCAGGCACTGGAAAACGGTCTGCGCGTGTACAACGGCAAGCCCATCGTCAACTCCACCAACGGCGAGCAGGAAAAGCTGGACGCGATCCTGCCCCTGTGCAAAAAGTACGGTGCGGCCATCGTGGGTCTTGCCATCGATGAGCGGGGCATCCTGCCTGCCGCCGAGGACCGTGTGGCCATTGCCCGCCGCATCACGGAGGCGGCCCTTGCCGTCGGCATCCCGCGGGAGGACATCTACATCGACTGTCTGACCCTGACCGCCAGCGCCCAGCAGAAGGACGTTCTGGCCACCGTGCAGGCACTGGAAGCCTGCAAGAAGGAGCTGGGGGTGCGCACCATTCTGGGCGTGTCCAACATCAGCTTCGGCCTGCCCTGCCGCCCCTATCTGAACACCACCTTCCTCACCATGGCCATGTACGCCGGGCTGGACCTCGCCATTATGAACCCTTCCAGCGAGGAGATGATGGCGGCAGTGTACGCTTACAATGTGCTGACCAACCGCGACCCGCAGAGCACCAAATACATTGAGCGCTATGCCGACCGCGTGCCCGCCTCGGTGGCCCTCAAGCAGGCCGCGCAGACGGTGCCTGCGGCTTCGGCATCCGCATCCGGTGAAAGCGCAGAGCTTACCGGCCCTTACGCTCCGCTGATGAAGGCGGTGGAAAAGGGCCTGAAGGGCGATGCCGCCGCCCAGACCAAGGCACTGCTGGCCGAAAAGCAGCCGCTGGAAGTGGTGGACGAAGCGCTGATCCCGGCGCTGGACATCGTGGGTGCCAAGTACGAGAAGGGCACGCTGTTCCTGCCGCAGCTGCTGCAGGCCGCAAGTGCGGCCCAGAGCGCTTTTGAGGAGATCAAGAACGTCATTGCCCAGAAGGGCGAGGGCAGCGCCAGCAAGGGCCGCATCGTGCTGGCCACCGTCAAGGGCGACGTGCACGACATCGGCAAGAACATCGTCAAGGTGATTCTGGAGAACTACGGCTTTGAGGTGATCGACCTGGGCCGTGATGTGCCGGTGGAGACGGTGGTGAACACTGTGCGGGAAAAGAATGTGCATCTGGTGGGCCTTTCCGCCCTGATGACCACTACCCTCAAGAGCATGGAGGAAACCATTGCCGCCCTGCACGAAGCGGGCTTGGACTGCAAGATCATGGTGGGCGGTGCGGTGCTCACGCCGGAATATGCCGAGAAGATCGGCGCGGACTGGTACGCCAAGGATGCCAAGCGCAGCGCGGACATCGCCAAGGAATTTTTCGGGGCGCAGTAAAAGCAGGAATGCAGGCCAGTAGGAAGCTTTCTCCGCGAACAGCCCGGGACTCCAGTCCCACCCCAACGCTTATGCGCGGGGCCTCCTTTGAAAACACCTGAAAATCTATTTGCAAATTGTTCAAAAACTCCACAAAAAATGCCACAATTGTCTGGTAACATAAGGGTGCAGTCAGGGAGATGCAAAGACGTCTCCCCAAAGCCGACAAGGGCTTTCACCTGCGGGGGCTGGTGCATCTGGCACAGCTCAGCACTTTTGCCGCCCAGCCGGGCAAAGGCGGCGCACACGTTGGCCGGTGCGCCGCCAGTGCGCGGGCTGAACGAGGAAACCTCGTCAAAAGAACAGCCCACCCTGGACGGGATCATATCGATGAGTGCTTCGCCAATGGAAAACAGTGTGCTGCCGGACATAGAGAACCTCCCAAATTAAGATGCTGGTAATAAAAGACTTCCCCCGGCGAGGGGGATGATTTTGTGACCGCTCCCAGTGTAAGGGCCAGAGCCCGGGCTGTCAATGCTTTTTTGCGCGGTACAGGGCGTTTTTGTGTTGACTTGCATTTTGGGGTGTGCTAAAATATGCCGGTATGCGTAAAAAATGCCATGAAAGGGAACTTGTATGAACCTGACAAAACAGTTCTTTAAATATGTATCACAGAATATCTTCGGCCTGCTGGGCACCTCGTGCTACATTCTGGCCGATACCTATTTCATCTCGCAGGCGGCGGGTACCGACGGCGTGACCCTGCTCAACCTCTGCCTGCCGGTCTACAACTTCATCTTTGCCGTCGGCTCCATGGTCGGCCTTGGCGCGGCCACCCGCTACGCCATCCTCAAGGCGCAGGGAGACGAGCGCTGCCAGCGCTATTTTTCCAATGCCATCTTCTGCGCCTGTGTGCTCAGCGTGCCGTTCCTGCTGGTGGGCATTTTTGCGCCCGGCGGCCTTCTGCGGCTGATGGGCGGTGACGCGGGGATCATGGCGCTGGGCATCCCGTATGCCCGTATCTTCCTTATGTTCACGCCCTTCTTCATGTGCAACTATATCGTGTCGGCCTTTGTGCGCAACGACGGCGACCCCTCCCTTGCCATGGTGGCTACCCTGAGCAGCAGCCTGTTCAATGTGGTGTTCGACTATATTTTCATGTTTCCCATGGGTCTGGGGCTGGCCGGTGCGGCGCTGGCCACCGCCGTGTCTCCCATCATCAGCATTTCCATCTGTAGCCGCCACTTCTTTAAAAAGAAGAACGGCGTGCAGTTCGTGCGCCAGCGCCCCTCGGCAAGGCTGCTGGGCCAGAGCTGCCAGCTTGGCATCTCCGGCTTTGTGGGTGAGATGTCCTCCGGCGTTACCACCACCGTATTCAACTTCCTGCTGCTGGGTCTGGCGGGCAATGTGGCGGTGGCGGCCTATGGCGTGGTGGCGAACTTTGCGCTGGTGGCAACGGCCATCTTCAACGGCGTAGCACAGGGTGCACAGCCGCTGGTGAGCGAGTGCTACGGAAAAAGCGACAAGGCCGGTGCCAGAAAGCTGCTCATCCTGGGCAGCTGCACCGCACTGGTGCTGGCAGCGGTGCTGTACGGCATCATCTTTGGTGCTACCGATGCGCTGGTGGGCGTGTTCAACAGCGAGAACTCCACCCAGATGGCGCAGTTTGCCCACATGGGCATGCGGCTGTACTTTGTGGGCTACTTCTTTGCCGGGTTCAACATCGTGGCGGCGGGCTACCTGAGCGCGACCAACCGCCCGGTGGAAGCCTCCGTCACCTCCATCTGCCGCGGCATGGTGGCCATCGTGGTCTGCTCGCTGGTGCTGAGCCGCCTGTTTGGCATGAATGGTGTGTGGGCAGCGTTCCCGGCATCGGAACTGCTCACCGCAGTGCTGACCCTGTTTTTGCTGCTGCGCGGTAAAAAGCAGACCGCATAGCCTTTAAATATAAAGCTCCTGTTCGCGCAGAGATTCCTCGGGCGAAAGCCCACTCTGCGCGGCGTGACCGGCCATTGCCCGCCACTGTGCGGGGGATTGGCCGGTTTCTTTTTTGAACACCCGGCACAGGTAGTTGGCACCGGAAAAGCCGCACAGGCTGGCTACCACGTCCAGTGTGTACTCCCGGTGGAGCAGCAGCCGCTGGGCTGCTTCAACGCGCACAGTGGTGAGGTATTTGCCCGGCGACACGCCAATGGCTGCGGTAAAGGTGCGCACTAGATGGCTCTTGGACACGCCCAGCCGCTCGCTCAGCTCCTCCACGCCGTAAAGGCCCGCGTAGTTTGCGCGGATGTCCTCAATGGCGGCCTGCACCAGCGGCGGCAGGGCGGACGCGGCACTGTCGGCGTCAGAAAGCTCACACAGCAGTGCGTAGGCCAACTGGCTGCGGGCACGGCTGTGGGCGGTCTTTTCCTCAGCAAGGCGGTCCATCAGTTCGGCAGCGGCCGGGCAGGAACCGCCCTTGGCAAGGAAGGGCAGTTCGTGCAGCCCAGCCAGAAACTGGGAAGCCGCCTGCCCGGTAAGCTGGACGCAGAGCAGATGGCAGATGCTTTCCGGCACAAGGGCCAGCGGGGCACGGCTCAGGATCAGGTGCCCGGCAGGCACGGACTGCGGCGGCAAAATGAGCGCTGCACCCAGCGGCAGCGGCCCGGCAGCAGGTACGGATGCAGAGCACTGGCCGCTGGACACAAGGCACACCCACAGTCCTTCGCCGGAGAGGGTGAGGGGGGCAGACAGCTGCAGATCCTGCACGGAAGCGGGAAAAGCGATGGTGTTCCAGTCAAAAAGCAATATCTGACACCTCTAATCAATAAAATGCTATTTTATATCACAAAATTATCTGTTATTATAGTACCAACGAATGAACACGCCGTCAAGAGCGTGAGAACCTTAAAAATTATGGAGGCAAACGACTATGGCTTCGATCAGCTGCCAGCACATCTATAAGATCTATCCGGGTGCTACCGCTCCCGCTGTTACCGACTTTAACCTGGAGATCCAGGATAAGGAATTCATCATCTTCGTCGGCCCCTCTGGCTGCGGCAAGTCCACCACCCTGCGCATGATCGCCGGTCTGGAGGAGATCTCCAAGGGCGAAATGTACATCGGTGGCCGTCTGATCAACGACGTTCCCCCGAAGGATCGTGATATCGCAATGGTGTTCCAGAGCTACGCTCTGTACCCCCACATGACCGTTTACAAGAACATCGCTTTCGGTCTGGAACTGCGCAAGACCCCGAAGGACGAGATCGACAAGCGCGTGCACGAGGCTGCTAAGATCCTGGAGATCGAGCACCTGCTGGACCGCAAGCCCAAGGCTCTGTCCGGTGGTCAGCGTCAGCGTGTTGCTCTGGGCCGTGCAATGGTTCGTAACCCGGCAGTCTTCCTGCTGGACGAGCCTCTGTCCAACCTGGATGCTAAGCTGCGTACCAGCATGCGCACCGAGATCATCAAGCTGCACAAGAAGCTGGCTACCACCTTCATCTACGTTACCCACGACCAGACCGAGGCTATGACCATGGGCGACCGTATCGTTGTTATGAAGGACGGCATCATCCAGCAGGTCGATACCCCGCAGAACCTGTACGATATGCCTTGCAACATGTTCGTTGCTGGCTTCATCGGCAGCCCCCAGATGAACTTCCTGGACGGCACCCTGATCAAGAAGGGCGACCTGTACGGTGTTGACCTGGGCGGCGACGTGATCCCCCTGCCCAAGGAGAAGACCGCAGACGGCAAGCTGGATGCTTACGTCGGCAAGAAGATCAAGATGGGCATCCGTCCCGAGGATATCGACGACGAGCCCGAGTTTATGGCAAAGCACACTGACTGCCAGCTGGATGCTCAGGTGGACGTCTCCGAAATGATGGGCGCTGAGATCTACCTGTATCTGGAGTACAAGGGCAACAAGATGACCGCTCGTGTGGCTCCCACCTCCAAGGCTCGCAACGGAGACACCGTCCGCGTTGCATTCGATCCCCACAAGGTCCACCTGTTCGACATCGAGACCGAGCTGACCATCCTGAACTAAAATTTAGCGACGATCATTTTTGATCCTCCTATCATAAGAAAAACCGCCGAAGGGAAGCCTTCGGCGGTTTTTCGTTTGTGTGTTCAGCTTTACGCTTCAATGGACCCGTGCTCCTTTCATTTGCTGGCAGTGCCGGGCGCGGGCTGGCGCACCAGCTCGATAAAGGCTTTCATCTGAGGGGTCAGCCATTTGTCACGGTGGTAAAACAGCTGACGGTGCATCTCCACGGTGCAGTCCGGCACATTCAGCCGGGCAAGACGACCTGCGGCCAGCGCCGGACGCACGATGTACTCCGGCAGGAAGGAAAGACCCATGCCCTGCTCCACCATCTGGCACAGCAGCGCAGCGCTGCCCAGCTCCAGATAAGGGTGGATGGCAAGGCCGCGGGCGGCAAGGCACTGATCCAAAGCGTCGCGGTAGCTCATGCCGCGCTCAGTGAGCAGAAATTCCTGCCGGGGCAGCTCTTCCAGCGTAACGGCTTCCTGCCCGGCAAGCGGGTGAGCGGACGGTGCAATAAAACACACCGGCTCCGGCACATCCGCCGCAAGCACCAGATTGGGCTGCAGCAGGGGCTGGTCCAGCGTATAGGCTAGATCGATCTGATTTGTGCCCAGCATCTGCAGCATCCCGTCGGCAGTGGCGGTGCACAGCACCAGCTCCACCTGCGGGCACAGGGCGTGGTAGCGTTTGAGCAGACCAGGCAGGAAGGTGGAGCACACCGAATCCGCCAGCGCGATGCGCAGACTGCCGCTGATCTGCCGGGCGGGCTGCAGGGCAGCCTGCGCCTGCTGGGCCGTGGCCAGCAGGGTGCGTGCATAGCCTAAAAAGGTCTGGCCCGCATCGGTGAGCCGCACGGTCTTGCCCACGCGGTCGAACAGCGGTGCGCCCAGCTCTGCTTCCAGCTGTGCGATCTGGGAGGACACCGCCGACTGGGAATAGCCCAGCTGCCGCGCAGTGTGGGAAAAGCTGTGCAGCTCGGCGATGTGCAAAAAGGTATTGATGTTCCGCAGTTCCATAAACGCTTCCTCTCAGCGGCGGGCGATGCCGGTCACGGTGAGCACCTCGCCATCCACGGTAAAATGCACCTCTACCGGGCCGAACTCCATGCCGTACACCCGCTGCGGGTCGTGCTGGTAGGAGGGGCGCGGGTCACCTGCCAGTACGCCGGTCAGGGCGGCGTGGTCGGCCTGCGGCACCTGTGCCAGCAGATCGGGCGGGAACTGTACCTGCAGACGGTGGAACTGGGTCTGGCCGGTAAAGCCCTCGGCGGCATCCGGGTGGCAGTCGGCATAGGGGATGTAAGGCTTGATGTCGTAGATGGGGGTGCCATCCATCAGGTCGGCACCGCGCACGATGAGCACCGGGCCAATGTCCGGCCGGTGCTCGATGCCTTCCAGACGCACGCTGGAAAGGCCCAGAGGATTGGGACGGAACGGCGACCGGGTGGCGAACACGCCCATGCGGGTGTTGCCGCCCAGACGCGGCGGGCGTACAGTGGGGGACCAGCTGTCCCGCACCGCGCCGGAGAACTGCCACACCAGCCAGATGTGACTGAAATCTTCCAGACCGCGCACGGCATCGGCATTGCGGTATTCGGGCGTAAAGATCACCTCGCCGCGCAGCTCGTCCACAAGGCCGCTCTGGCGCGGGATGCCGAACTTGGTGGGAAAGGCAGTATGGATATGGGCAATGACCTTCAGGGTCATCTCTTCAGGTGCAGTGGGCATGGCGAACTCCTTTTAATAGATCTTTTTCAGGGGGCATTCCGGCGGGATGCTGTACCGTGCCCGGAATGCGTCCAGTTCCTGAGGCGTGCGAATGAGCTGAACGTCCTCAAAATGGCCATCCGGGGAGATGAAACCGGCCACCTGCTCCCCGGTGCAGATGCTGCACCGCAGTGCAGGCTGCTGGGTGGCGGGGTCGTAAGAACGGGCAGGCTTTTTGCGGGAGAAAAACATGAGAAGCCTCCTTCTTTTATGAAACGTGCCTGAAAGACTGCAGGCGGCTCACAGCCCCCGGCACAGGCCGACAGCGCGGCCCTCAATGTGCAGCTCTTCCAGCTGCAGGCCGGTAAAGATCATGGGTGGGCAGACGGCGGCATTGTCCGCAAGCAGCATCACAGCATCACCCTGCCGGTGGAAGTGCTTGAGGGTGGCCTCGCCGCCAATGCGCACTGCGGCGATTTCGCCCTGCTCCACCTCCGGCTGGCAGCGAATGCATACGATGTCGCCGTCGCAGATGGTGGGGGACATGCTGTCACCGTGGCAGGTCAGGGCAAAGTCGGCGCGCCACGCGGCGGGAACGCCGATATAGCGTTCAATGTTCTGCTCTGCCGTGATAGGAGTGCCGCAGGCAATGGAACCGATCAGCGGGACCTGCGTCATGGCAGGCAGCGGCTCAAAGCCCGGCGGCGGACAGGGTGTGTCCAGCCCCAGCAGATAGGCAGGGGTGGTCTCCAGCGCGGCTGCCAGCTCTTCCACCTTGGACTGCGGCAGGTCGTTGATGCCTTTTTCCAGCTTGGTAATGGAGGATTTGGACCGATAGCCCATGCGCTGGGCAAGCTCTTCCTGCGAAAGGCCCAGTTCTTTGCGGCGCAGATGCAGACGGGTAGAAAGCTCAGACATGCGAAACCTCTCTAAAAAACGTATGGTTGTTCTATAAAAAAGAATGCTGTTACCAGAAGTATACCAAAAAATTGCATTAAAATCAACTTTTTTCTGCGAATTTGCAAAAATGGGTTGACACTGAATCAATGCGGGAATATACTACAACTAAAGATTGTGGAACGGCATTGCCGATACGAAAAAAGGAGAGCGGAATATGGCAAATACTGAAATGATCCGGGATTATATCCGCGCCAGTGGGTACAAGATGCAGTATGTGGCACGAGCCTTGAAGATCAGCCCCAATGCACTGAACCTGAAACTGCAGGGGCGCACACAGTTCAAGCTGAGCGAAGCAGAACGGCTGAGCGCGGTGCTTGGTCTGAGCATGTACGAGCGGGATCTCTGCTTTTTTGAAGAGCAGAACCGCCGCGAAGTGCTGGCACGCCGCGCGGATGAAAAGAGGAGGGCAGAACATGACAAGCGAGCAGAGAAATCAGACGCGGCTGGCACTGTACCGGTATGGGATGCGGCAGCGTGCACGAAGCCCGGTGGAGCGCAGCTGGTGCGCCGCCATTGAGGAGGGCCTTGCCTATTACCGTAAAAACGACCCGCTGCGTGCGGATCTGTTCGAGCTGCGCTATGTGCAGCACCGCACGGAGGACGATGTGATCGATCAGCTGCACATCGGCCGTACTACTTACCAGAAAGCCCATCAGGACCTGCTGAGCACCATTGCCGTGTACGCGGCAGAGCGCGGGGTGTTTTACCGCGAGACGGAAAGCTGAAAGCAGAATGCCCCCGGACGCTGCCAGCAGGCAATGTCCGGGGGCATTTTTGAACTCAGGCTTTTTTGTTCGGGTCCTGTTTTTCGCAGTGGCTGTGGCAGGATGCACAGTTGCCGCCGCAGCCCTCGCCCTTCCAGCCGCCCTGCTTGGAGATCCACACAACGGCCAGTGCAAACAGAACGATCAGAACGATCAGCGTAATGATTCCACGAAGTGTCAGCATTTTTTGTACCTCTTTTCCCGGTGGGAAAGTTTCTGTGTTCAGTATACACGATTTGGCATCAAAGGGCAACCGGAAAGCGGATACAAAAAGTGTGATTTTTTTAAAATTAGGGCTTGCATTTTGGCAAAGGCCGTGCTATAATAATCACGTTCCAGTTCGGAACGCACAAAACAAAATATGGAGGATTAGCTCAGCTGGTTAGAGCACCTGCATCACACGCAGGGGGTCTGGGGTTCGAGTCCCTAATTCTCCACCAAACGTAAGGCCGTTTACCTGAAAAAGGTAAGCGGCTTTTTCTTGTATCTACGTGCTTTTTGATACGAAAAAGTGAAACGAATTCACTTTTGCATATTGATAATGAAACGTGTAGGAGGCCCCCTTTTCAGTCGTTTGTAGCAAGTTTGTAGCAGATCTGTAGCAAAATTCGGAGAGGAACGGCAAAATGGCTCCGGAAACCCGATTTTTGCAGATTTTTGGGTATAAAATTTTATCCTCAAATTTTGTACAGAATGACGACGGTGCTTTTCATTCGGATTCTGATGCCGTATAATAAAGAAAAAGATCATGGATGAAAGGAGAAATCGCTGTGCGCTACACCATCCGGCATTTTGATTTGCCACTGCTTACCTTTGAAGCAAACATGGACAGTGCAGATACTGACCTCCATATTATAAAGGTTTACGAAGAAAACAGTTCCTTTCTACCTTTGAACCTGACTGTATCAGAAGATGGCGTAGAACGCTGGCTGCGGCATCGCACAATTCCGAAGAACCGAGCGTATGTAGATGCTCTGCTCTCCAAGGTGGGGCTTTCTTTGAATCGTCCGCTGGGAATTATCACCGTCTGCAAAGGACTTTCACTCAATGATTGCTTTTGGGTAGATGCAGAGGGCTCCGGTGACACCTTTGAAAAAGTAAATCTTTACGATAACCGATTCAGTCAGGTGCTGGCAGCAATCGCCTTTACAGGATATGGCAGCAGCATACGAACTTCGCTTGCGTCCTGCCCGGAGTTCTCGACCAACGGGATGCTGCCAAAATGCTGGCGCAGACAAAACGGAAAAATCTATCTTTATAAAGGTGGCACGTCAGGGTTCAGTAATCTGGGATTTGAACCGTACTCGGAAATGTATGCTTATCAAGTTGCACAGGTGATGGGCGTGAATGCGATTCGCTACACCCTGACAAAAGATCTGAAAAAGACGCTTTGTTCCAAGTGTGAGCTGTTCACCAGCAAAGAGTATTCTTATATTCCCATCGGACAGCTTGTGTCCAAAGGTGGAATAAAAGCAATTTTTGCGTATTATCAGACGTTAGGTCAGAACTTTGTGGATGCACTGGAAGATATGCTGGTCTTTGATGCAATCATCTGCAATACAGACCGCCACTATGGAAACTTTGGCGTGCTGGTAGATAATAAGACCAATGCGATTGCGGCACCCGCACCGCTGTTTGACCACGGAAACTCGCTGTTCAGTCTGGGCGGAACGGATCTTTGGGACAACCAGAAAGCATTTGATGAATATGCCCGCACACTGCTTCCGCTTGCATACGATGATTTCTTTGCAGCTGCAAAGAGTGCAATGAAACCTCGTCACCGTACAATGCTCCATAAGCTGCTGGATTTCCATTTTGACCGCAGAGCGACACGTTATAATCTGCCGCCAAATCGCTTGAAGATGATCGAAAAAGAGGTACAGCGCAGAGCAAGAGTGCTTTTAGGGTAAAAAAGAAAACCGTCAAAACGTGAGAGATTTCTCTCTCATGCGTTGACGGTTTTTCTGGTATGTAGGGGTTATTCTTCTGGCAGAGCCAGAACTTCATCTTTGACCAGTTGATTGGCCGAGTCAAAGGCTTCGATCATCTGGGTCGCTTTCGGATGGAGATAGACTTCATCCAGCGTTTTGGATTTGGGCGTGTGCCCGACAGCGCGTTTCAGGATATCCTTGTTGACGCCTGCGCGGTCACAAAGGCTGGCGTAGGTATGGCGGGTGGTGTAGGGCGTATAGGTGGCAAGCTTCCCGGCAAACTCCGGTTTGCGCTTACCATTTTCGTCGTAAGGATTCGGCTGGATGCCGATTTCCTCCAAGAAAGGATAGAATTTGCGGTTACGCCAGTTCTTCTCATTCCAGAAACCGCCTTTTCCATTGGGAAAGAGCGGACCATTTTCCACAGAGGTGGCATACGCATGTTCAAAAACCGGAATGCCAAAGTCGAGAATGGGAATGATGCGGTTGCGTCCGGCCTCGGTCTTGCAGCCGCCGATCAGATAAGCACCGGATTCCGTGCGGTGAAAATCTTCGTGTTTGAAGTGCAGCAGCTCATAGATACGAACTCCGCAGGCCAGAAGAGCAATTACCATCTGCCCGGTGGGCGTGTTCTTTTGGCTCAGGATCAGCGTCACCTGTTCGTCCGTGAAAATCTCGCGTTCCGGAGATTTGCGTCCTTCGACTTTCAGGACAGATGCAAGGTTGGCATCCACGACACGCCAGCCAATGGCTGTGCGATACAGCTTACTGATAAGAGTACGCTCTTTTTCCAACATACTTTGAGACAGGCCGTTATCGGCCATCTTGTCTAAGATGTTTTGAAAGTCCTGCGCATAGAGGGCGGCAATTTTGAAGTGCCACAGCGGACGGAGATATTTCCACGCAATGTCATAGAGCTCGCGAGCCTTATCGGACCGGCCCTTATATTCACGGGACTCTTTGAACATCCGGAAGCAGTCCTGCAGGGTAGAGTCCTGATAGGGTGTGGCCGGACGCTTCATCATTTCGGCGCGTACCGCCTCGGCTTCTTCACGGGTGACGTAGGTGCCAACAGCCTTCATGACTGTAATTCCGGTGTGAGGATCGGGGATCGGCATTCGGAGCAGCCATGGCTTCCGGCGTGTTCCGGACATTCGTGTGATGCTGCCATTGCCAGACGAGGCTTTCAGCCGGGGCGATTCTCGTTTGGCTGGAACGGCAGGTGGAGCTACTGCACCGGGGGATGGCGTTGTGCCAACGGGATGACCGCAGGCAGAGCAGAATTTAGCGGTATCTGAGATTTGATGGCCGCAATTTTCACAGAACATAGATTTGAACCTCCTGCTTCAAAAAATGCCCTCAGCATCGGAGGATACTGAGGGCGAACGGTTAGATCAGTTACGGGCGCGGGAAAGCTGGTAGTCCAGGCTCTGCTCAGCCGTGAGCCCCTTCTGGAGAAAGCGGATCACATTGGGGTAAAACACGTAGATACGTGATCCGTTCGGTACGTGACTTATGTAACCGGCGGCTACGAGATTGCGGAGACCGTGGTATGTTATATCATAACCTTCGCTCCGTGCACGGCGAGCCGCACCTGTTAGTGTAAGAAAATCCTGTTGCTTATCAATCATAACTTTTCTCTCCTTTCGCAAAATAATGGAAAGCACAGGTGGCTTCAAAGTAAGAATATCTTTCTCAGATATAGGACTCTTAAAGTGTGATTAAGGGTACCAGGGAAGATCTGGCATTTTTGAAAAATCATAACGCTCCAAAGAATGCAAATCGGGTTGTACTTCCTCATATTGGGCGTTTAAAGGGGGAACGACATAGCCGCAGTTAAAGAATAGGCTCTGGTCACGCAGCGTGATAGCACTACAATCGATGTATCCACAATCGCCGGAGTGGCAACATGGAGCCTCTGTAAAGTAAATTGGGGCGCCCATAGTTGAAAGCAGATCAGCGTACTCGGGAGAAACAGGGTTTTCAAAAAATCCATCTGGGATGTTCATGATAAATCCTCCTACTTGTTTATTCAATAATAGATGTCGGAAAGTTGATGCTTACCTGAATACAGTCGGAGCTGGGTTGGAGCGAGTCTCCGATGTGCGTGAAATCGGATAACAGAAGGCACTGACCGACCTTCAGCTTTTTAAGAAGCTCGACCGTTCCGGAACGCCGAACTGGTTCGGCTAGCATCTCGGAACAGGCTCGAATTTCCGTGAGCGGCGGTTTGAAGAAAAGCTTGGTTCCAGTCTGACTCAACGCCAACTGCTCATCTGGAGCAAAGCCCTTCAAAGATTGTGAGATTAGAATAGAACCGATTGAAAACTTGCGGCCTTCTGTGATAATTCGGTTCAGAATCGTGCCGCGACCAAGCCTGAGATTCTGCACTTCATCGACCATGATAACGATGGGAATCTGCAGCGCACGAGCGGAGCGAAACCAATCGTACAACAGAAGTTCTGCCAAGGTAGTCCTGATTGTATCAGGATAGCTGCTCACATCAAAAATATGTATATGAGGCGAAATCGGAAGGGAAGAGCTTCCGTTTTGGCGGCGTTCAAACACATCATGCTGGAGAAGCGGCTCCAGTCGATTTCCCAACATGCGGACATTTGCAGAAGTGGAACTTTTCAATGCCTTAAGAATGCTTGGGAAGATATGGGGACAAATTTCCCGGTGCTCCACAATCGTTTTGACCTCGGCTGTGAGCGATGCGATTTGAGCAGGGCCAAAACGATTATTTTGTCCAATGATCTGGCAAAGACCATAGGCCGTGTCATAGGGGGACTCTGTATTGCTTCCACAAGGTTTAGGATTGAGAATGTCGGTGGCCACAGATTCATTGTAGAGATCATGCCTGATTGCCAGTGCCTCAAATTCAGAGGACAGCGGTGGGCAAATGTGATCAGGCGACAAAGTGTGTCCAAGGTCCAATGCGAGCAAGGGGGTTCTTTGCTTAGCGAATTGAATTGCCATGCATTGCCCCGCCGTGGATTTTCCGCTGCCGCTTGATCCAGTAAGGAATATACTGGAAGGATCAACTCCGGGGTGAAGTTGAAGGTGGACCGGGAATTTTTCAGCACCTTCCTGATACGTGCCAAGGAATGCCTGGATTTCTGGCCTTGAAATCATAAGATAACCTCCTTTAGGTTGAAATAGTTGTAATGTCACGACGACCATATCCATTCACAAAGCTGCAATTAATTGATCGAAGCCTGACATTTTTGGAATGCCCGGTAGAGAGCGTGAGCGTCTTTACGATAGAGCTCGAAAGAATGCCAGCTTCAGTCAACTGAGCCAGAACGTCAGATGTAAGAAATTCCGGCATGCGCTTTGCGACCAAACGTTTCACAAGATCAAGGGTGAGATAGAGCTTATACTCATCATATAGTACCTCCTTTTCTTTGCAATAAGTCTCGTCTAAATCACCAATGTCCCGGAATCGGATGGTCTGTTCGCGTGCAGCTGCATAAAGGGCATTGCGGAAGCAATCCGATGCGGTTGTGTTTAGCATAGAATCCCACCGGGAAGGATAGTGATCGAAGGCGGTTTTATAAGCATCTCGAACCTTTTCTTCGGAAAAAGACGCTTTTTGAGAAAACGTCCAGCAAATGATTTCGCTTACAGCACGTAAAACGGCAATTTCCTGACAAAAACTTGATCCTTCCATTCTGTCACGTTCCTCCTTATATGCGCGATACACGCGGGAATCAAATTCGTTTGGATTGCCCTCTACCAAGGAAATCAAATCACCCCATGTTACAGAATCTACACCGGTAGTAGCGGAGCAAGCCTCTGCCGGATTTAACTGGATCGGAATGCAATGCTCACGAATCTCCGGCGTCAATTCTTTTGCCTGAACAATGTAGATCGAACGACTCGTGCTTCCCTTCTCGGCTTCATCGGAGAGGTAATCATAATTCGTAGCTTTCTGATACCGGTTGGACGCAAATCCACCACGGACATGGATGAGCAAGTCGTCTCGATGATGGTTCAGCTGCTTTTTAAGCTCGGCGAGCTTGCAATTGAGAGTGATCTCTGTTGTGATCGAAAAACTCTCAGAGATCACAGCAAACGGCTTAGTCGGCTGCATGTCTTCAGGAAGACGTGTCTTCAAGAAGGATAATCCGATGACCGCGGCCATCATCATCTGGTCTTCGGATGTCAGAGCATCAGGACGAAGAATCGGACTATCCAGCGGCGCCTCACATCCTGCCGACTCTTTGAAAAACCATCTTGAGGCGTTGATATTCCACCCAGGTATAGGTTGAAAATAGATCTCGTGCTTACTCAAAAGCTGCGCAACGAGCATATAAAACAACCGGGGACCATCTTTTCCACAGCGGAGTGTGCCGCCGCTTTTGTAAAATCCTTGAATCAAAGCGTTCTGCTGAAATTTGTCATCGGCAACACGGAAGCCTGAAAGTGTTCCGTTAGGAAGTCTGTACTGGACTTCAATGCTCTTAGAGCCGTCCCGTGGATCGATCACATATCGAGCAGAGAACTCTGTACAGTCTGACACGGGCTTGACAACCTTGTAGAATTCTCCAAGATTGTTTTCCTTAATGAGGTAATACTTTCCATCGGGAAATTCTACGAGACTCTCTGTTTTATATGCGGTGAATTCTCGCAGGTAGGCGCGATTAGCTGCTTTACAAAGCGGATTCTCCCTTTGCTGCTGTAGAGACTGGTTCGCACTTTTCAGAGCAACGTTTTCCTGCTGCAGAGCAGCGTTTTGCGCCTGCAGCATGTTTACTGTCGATAAATCTACATAATTGCCACCTCCAAATGTGACAGCTGGCTGCGGAACTTGCGGCGCTTGATAGATACTCATGCCATACAGCTCCCTTTTTCTATATTTAGTTTTCAAGGATCAACTGCTACGTTTCCTTCGTAGCAAGGTGCCGGTGCCTCAAGGGCTATGCTGTATTGTAGATCATCGTTGTACCTCCTGCCGGTTATGCGTACTAGGCATCGAGTGAGCCTTGTTTTGCTTGGCTCAGTCCCCGGAGCGCTTCCGGTGACCATAGGATAGTCTTTTTTGAGCTAAATCGCAACAAAGAGGTAGAAGTACTTCTTTAAACGATAGAATGTTATTGAAAAAAGAACTATATATGATATAATGAATTAAATGAATGAGTTTGCATTGAAAAACTGCATGAAATATAATATTTAAAATAACTGAGGTATACGAATGAAGAAAAATCAAGAAAAGCAGGATGAAGCAGCGGAGAAGTTAGTGAACGACTTTATACGGCGGTGCAATGTCGCCGACAGTATCTTAAGGTACAGTTTTCGATTAGATATGCCAGACGTCCGAAAAATGCCAAAGCAGGAAAATCTAGTTGACTGGGTGGGGAAAAGCGCGTATGAGTTGTTTGATCCCTTGGTCGAAGACAGGCCATCGATGGCGTTTGGAGTTATATGTTCAGGCTCCCTTAATTATTTTGATGGAAGGCTGGAATTTTTTAAGAAAAATGCAGTTGTATACTTTTATTGCCAGTTGCGCGAATTAATTGGAAAGGGAAATCCTATAAGCGCATATGATGCAGTAGAATATACTTATTTTGAATCTGATAAAAATAATGTAAAAGACGGTGTAATTGCAGGGATGGATTACTTGATTCAAAATAAGGTTTATAACTTTCAACCGGGTAAAATTATTATTAATAAAAACGGAGAAGATAATGGCTCTTTAAGCATAGACACAAAAAAGAAAAATAAAAAGTCGTCAGGAAATCATGCTTTGAATACAAGTATTCAGGGCATAAATAAGAAATTGGAACTTATGCCATACTTTAATGGGTTCTTTGTAGAAGGACCTAGTGAATTCCGAGAGGGTGAGCGGGAAGTAAAAGGGCTTAAATTAAGCGATTTGGACGTAGCGGCTGCATTCCGAAGAAAAAGCAAGAGCCTTGAAAAAATTAGTATAATAAAAGAGGTGCAGGAAACGCATAACAAAGCAGAGAGCGGACAATCTAATGATCAAATTGCAAAAAAAGTGATTGTAGGAATCGTAGAAACATATAAAGATCTCATTGAATTGAGGAAAGAAGATAAACTAACATCGGCTGACCGATTGTATATTAGAATTAGAGTTGAGCAAGCACTTGGAGTACAACTTGTGATGCGCCTGTGGAATAATGTGGTCAAGGTTTATAATACAATGGGAACGGCTTTCTTCGATAGAGAATCAGTAACTAGATTGGACAAAATTTTTAAATGCAACAATATTCTTAACCGAGCAGAACTGGTGGATATAGCTTTTGAGGCATTGAATGCTATAAAAAAAGGAAAGGATGTTACAACATGGAAAGAGGTAATTTCAAATGATATATATGGAAATTTGGTAACTACAGCGCAGAGAGAAGATGATGTACAAAAGTGGAAAAATATATATGAAGAAGGCGTGGCTTTCTTTTCCGAATGGTGTATTCCGCTATATAATACGTGCTTTTGTGTGCTACTATATAGCGCGGTGAAAAATGAAACAAAAGATAGTGCAGAGATTCTCAAAAAAATGTTTGCATATCTGTCGAGTTATATTAATGAAAATCAAATTGAATTTGAATCTGGAATATCAGAAGATACGTTGTTGGAACTGAAAAAAATAAAGAGACGTCCTGAGATAATTCGAGCACTATCTGACTATATAATTGGAATGCTGGATCAACCTGAGACAATGGAAGCTCCAATTACACTATTCGAGCTTGATAAGATGATACCGAAAAAAGCGAATGGAGATTATTTGAAATATATGAAGCTTCAGTTTATTGAAAGAAATAAACTGGTGATTGGGTGGAGCCCAGAAAAGAGTTAAATATACATCCTACATTTCCGAAAAAAATGAGCGTTAAATGTTCCCTGATATCAGGAAAATAGGAATTTTCAAGCAAAATTTTTTTGAAAGTGTAGGAACAAGAGACACACAATAGCGTTTTGACATAAATTCAGGGCGGTCACACGGGTGGTCGCCCTTTCTCTGTATCTGGTATGATTTGACCTTCGGCAACATTATAGTAACCCACCAAAGGAGGATTTGCCGTTATGTTTGATTGCTATGACACTCTGATCACTCCAGAAGAAGTTGCCGATATGTTGGGATGTGGTATGAACACCACCTATAAGCTTTTGAAGTCAGGAAAGATAAAAGCCATGAGAATCGGCCGATCTTGGAAGATTCCCAAGAGAGCGGTGCAGGAATATATTGTACAGGAATCTCACATGAAATCAGTTGGGTGGTAACATGAAAAAACCCACATGGATGATGTTCCATGTGGGTTTTCTATTGCCTGAAAGTAGTGCTTGATGGAGTGATGTACATACGGGTAATCCAATGTTAATGCTAAATAATGTATAGAGCAGAAGGAAGGTGAAAGTTAATCTTTATTAATGACACTAACATTAGGATAAAGCGGCTGAATGGAATAGTTGTAGTACAAACAGTCGCACAAGAGCAGCCGAATGTGTAGTGTATATACATTTGGCTATTCTTGCTAGGAGGGGGAGGCGGATGCCGTCATAAATAATATTTTATTCTATAAATTCTCATCTATATTTTCAATGATATTAATTTATCTTTATGAAATATATGAATAGAAAGAAGGTGATTATAATGGGAAATATCTTTAGTATACGATTGACAGATGAAGATAAAATTCATCTACAACAGAGAATGGATGAAACTGGTAAAAATGCAACAGAAGTATTTAAGAGCGCAATCTACTTTACTGAAATAGGTGCAGACCTTGTTGATGAAATTATATCTAATATTGGATATTATGCGAGTGAAAAAGATCTGGAAGGGATAAAAGAGGAGGTTCATAGATATGTGTTATATCGAACTCAAAAATGATAAGTATGAAACTTCGGAGGACTTAAAACATTTATTGCAATATATTCTTAGATTAGATAAGACAGCAGAAGATAGTCAAAGAGCGAATACTATAACAAATACCTTGGCAGGTTGTCAGCCAGCGATGATTCCCAATGAATATTTGTGTGATCCAAGTGCCGTTTATAACCTGATGCTTTTTGAAGTCAGGAGAAGACATAAAGGTATTCCGCAGTTTGCAAAACACCGCATTGTTTCCTTCGCAGCAACAGATTGTATTTTGCCACAGGATGTAGTATCTCTAGCAGAAAGAATAGCAAGTATCTATGCGAAGAAAGGTTATATTACAGCCTATGGAATTCATGCGGATAGATTTAATGTACATATTCATTTTGCAGTTTGTGCAGTATCATTTCAAACACAGAATATGTTTCATATTCAATGGAAAACTGAACGGAAAATGCTTGAGATGGTAACAAATCAATGGAAATTTGAGTTTGACGAACTGCTTCAAAATAATATCCAAATGAGGCAGTCAAGAGAAGCTGCATTGTATGGTGACGATATCGTTCGATACGGAAGCGTTCCGATAACTGCAAAAGGTCAAATGATTCAGAACATAAAATCAAAGCGCAAATAAGAAGGGAGAATACAATGGATAAGTTTGATGAAAAAGTTATCGGTTACGAATCTACGAAAGAGATTCTGCGTCAGATTCTGGATATTCTAAAAAGACCGGAGGTTTATAAAAGAAAGGGCATTTCTATTCCAAGAGGGCTGCTGATGGAATCTGATCCCGGTCTTGGAAAAAGTCTGCTGGCATCTATCCTGATGGAGGAATCTGAACGAAAGCCCTTTGTTTTTCGTAAAACCAGTCAGGAAAACAGTTTTCTGGATGAATTAAGGGCTGTATTTGCTATGGCAAAGGAGGAAGCACCTAGTATACTGCTCCTAGAAGATTTGAACCTCTATGTAGAATCCACCTCTCCCTATGCTCCGGAATGGGCTTGTCTGCAAGCCTGTATTGATGATACAAAGGACACAGATCTTTTTGTGATTGCTACTACTAACGATACAAGGTATATGCCACCATCCCTGTTGAGACCGGGTAGATTTGATTATGTGATCTATCTGCAACCTCCGATTGGAGAGAATGCAGAGAACATTGTCAGCTACTATCTCAGGGATAAAGATTTGGCAGAGGATGTGCTGATCTCAGATATCGTCAAGGCTATGCCCAAGGTAAGCTGTGCTACACTGGAAACGGTAATGAACCTTGCTGCGCTGAACAGTGTCTACCAAAGTCATGAGCACATCCAGAAGGAAGATATCATAGAAGCTCTTCTTCAGGTGGTATATAAACTCCAAAAGACGGATAAGGAAACCGACTCCACAGAGTTGCAGAAGATTGCAGTACATGAAGCTGCCCATGCAGTGGTCGGAGAAGTTCTTCACCCCGGAAGCATTGGAATTGTCACGGTTCGCGGAAGCCAAGGTGTGATCGGTGGTATGGCAAATGGCTGTGCTACTTATGCACAAAATGAGGAGGAATTTCTGGATGAAGTGACCAAAACATTGGCAGGCAGAGCGGGTGTGTCTCTGATCTATGGTGTTATGGATATTCAGGCATCGGCCGATATAGAGCAAGCAGATAAGCTCATGGATATTTGGCTGTGTCACTTTGCAGGTGGTGGCTTCGTAGGAATTGAATCAGGGGACAACAGAATGTCCGAGCAGAGACTTTCTTATAATGAAGCCATCAAGTCAACAAAACTGGAAGAGCTTTACCGAAGAGCATATAAGATTCTTCATAATAATAAGTATTTTCTGCTTGCTGTGCAGCATGGTCTTCTGGAACATGAAACGCTTCTGAACAGTGATCTTGCAAAAATTCGGGAATCTTGTATCTAAAACCTATTATTCAAAATGATAAAACGGGGCTATTGCACACGCCCTAACAAAAAAGACCAGAGTTATTTAGCCAAAAGGCTGAACCGGTCCGTGAAAAGTAGACAATAGACAAAAGACCTCCCCGTGTAGGATAATAGAACTACACGAGGAGGTTTTGTTATGTCCAGAAAATATACCAAAATCAAAGAATTAGAACCACAGATACTCGCAATGCGAGCAGAAGGAAAAACATTTCCATCGTGCAATTTCATGATTGCAGCGTCCATTGTACAGGCACTTGGAAAATGTGTAAAAAGTGTTCTGCATTTCTCTTTGTAGAAATCCATTGCACTCTGCGGCAGGGAAGTCAGATTCCCTTCGTTGTCACATCCGGCCAGAAATCCCGGCCCGGCAAGAACATCGGCTCCATCCCACAGCGGACGATTGAGCGGTAGGCCAAGCAGCTTGCCTTCATCATTGCAGACCAGTGTGACCGCTGAACCGGTGTCACTTAAGGTGATGCATTCGATCAGCCCGCCTACAAATTTCTGCATGGCTTCAAGGGTGTTGTCTAGCTCAATCTCCTTTGGCAGCTCCATTGGCAGGAGCGCAAGGACTTTGATTTTTTCTTCTTTCATTGTGTGCCTCAAAATAAAAACAGGACAATCCAAAATGAACTGTCCTGCAAAAATAAAGGGGAGCATCCGAAGATACTCTCCTAAGTGAATAATTATTTTTTCCTTACCATACAGCGTTTCTTGAAGAATGCGATGCCATAACAGAGAATGTCATCATAGTCATCCCGGAAGTCCGCTGCGTACATTCGGTCATTGATCTGCTGAATGGCAGTATCACAGGCATCCGGCAGAGCATCCAGAGTTTTGGCATACTTGGCTTCAAAAATTGCCACGCGGCCATTGCGGATATCCTTTACGATAACATCGCTGCGACCCTCGCCATGCTCTTTGTTGGATTCTACCACATAGCCAGCACCAGTAAAGATGCCTGCAAGGAAAGCGTGGTAAAAATCCTCCCGATAGTCATGGTAGCTGATGGTCATGCGAAGCAGCTTGGTCATTTCTTTTGTCAGAGCTTCGCTGTTTCCGCTCCAGACTGCATCAAACAACGGGCTGCGGTTCCATGCCTTTGCACTGTCGTCAAACCATTTGCTTACAGTGGTTTCAAAAATTTCCCGAATCTCTGCATTGGGAATCATCAGCGCAGAGTAGCCATCCGGCAGCGAATCTGTCAGATCCTTATCCCGCACCTTGGTCAGATAGCCTGTCAGATACAGCACACTCCAAAGATTTTCCTCCGAGGAGTGTAGGTAATCGTAGGTCAGGTTTTCTTCAATATGCTGGACAATGGAGCCGCCAGCCATCAGCGTTTCGAGCTTCGTGGTGATATTGTCGCCTGCATAGTCGATAAAAGAACGGATGATGGCGTTATCACTGGTGTTTTTCCAATAGCTTTTCGGTTTCTGTGCTACACCATATTGGAAATCCCGCAGGTAGCTGATAACATCCCACGGACAATAAATGTCTGCATCGCCAAAATGATAACCGTCGTACCATGCCTTGATTTCAGCAGACTGCGATTCAAGACTGGCATCTTTCAGCATTTGATCTACATCTGCCTGTGTAAAGCCAAAGGATTCGCTCAGCCGAGGAGACAAGATGGTGTCCGAAACGAAATTGTTTGTCCCGGTAAAGATGCTTTCTTTTGCAATTTTCAGGCAGCCAGTAACAACAGCAAAGTCGAGCGAGATATTGTCTTTGAGCGTGGTGCTCATCATAGCACGCATCACGTCCAGCATCTGCGAATAATATCCGTTGTTGCTGGCTTTGGCAATAGGAACATCGTACTCATCCAGAATGACGACCGCCGACTTTTTGAAATGGATTTCCAGCATCCGGGTCAACAGCAAAAAGCAGCTTTTGGTTTCATCCATGGATGCAGTACGTCCCAGAATCCGCTTAAAGATGCCTTTGTCATCGTCGGAAATAGCATCGTCATCCAAAAGAAACTGATAATCCTGAAATGCAAATGCCAGTTTCATGCACAGCATTCCATAGGCACTTTCAAAGGTCAGACCGTCCGTGTCCTTGAAAGAGAAAAAGACCACAGGACACTGATTCATCCACTTTTTGCAAAGTGTCGTATTTTTGGAAATCGCCAATCCCTCAAACATCTGCTTGCTGTCTTTGCGGATGTCAAGAAAATTTGCGAGAGTGCTCATACCGAGAGATTTACCGAAACGACGAGGGCGAGTAATCAAATTGACTTTAGGAATGCCGCCATCCAGAATCTCTGCAATCAGATTGGTCTTATCAATATAATAATATCCTTTGGTACGAATCTCTGAGAAATTTGAGATCCCAACAGGAAACTGCAAATCTGCCATGCAATGCTCCTTTCTGCTCATAGAGATGAGCTTTCAGAACTTACTACTGTAAGTGTACCATGAAATATAGAATCATACAAGAATCAAGTGACATCGAAATAGAGCAGTTTTATTATGCTACGTTCAATCTGGTTGCCTTATAGCAGTCAGCGCACATTCCCTCATGGGTAGCTGCAAACTCTGCGGCCTGCATGATGGAGCCATCCTTCAGCTTGACCCTCTTGATGGGCTGGTTGCAACGAGCGCAGATGCAGGGCACAGGCGGCTGTTCCGGCTTTGGGCTGGTGGATTTCGGCTTCGGCTGCTTTTGCAGTTCCGCCTCCGGCTGCGGTGCAGCATCTTCCGGCAAATCTTCTCCGGCATAAACGTACAGGCCAAGGCCAAACATAGCGAGGTTCTTCACTAAGCACCGCATGATAGCTTTATTCACATCGAACATGGAGGCTGCTTCTACGGTGCGTTCTTCCATGCCGATCTTTTCACGGCGGCGGGTCTGAGGATTGTAGTCCCATTTCGGGGTGGTATAGGTGTAAGGCACAGCTTTCATGGCTTTGTTTGCGCCATCCAGTACAGGCAGCCACATTTCGTGCGAAACGCCCTCAATCGTGACAGTAGTATACACCATGAAGCCGGTGATGGGATCATAAACATAGGGCAGGCCGTTGAATTTCTTGACTTCGTAGCTGGCAGAAGGATACCGCTTTTTCACCTCCGCCCAAGCATACGCCCAGCTTACATATTTAAGTTCCGTGCTGCCGGACTTTTTGACTTCCAGATGATCTTTGAAGTCGATAGCAAATAATTTTACGAATGGATTTTCCATAAGAATGCCTCCAATTCTGATAAAGAAAAAAGGGCACAACAGCGTCAACTGTTGTGCCCCATGATGTGAAAATTACGGATTGAGCAGAAAATCAATGATGTTTCGATGAATGATTCCGTTTCGGCTTAAATTCACCAAATCACCACTGATAACATACTTAGGATAGTTGTCGTGCAGCCGCTCAAGATTACCGAACTCCCGTTCTTCATCGGCGGGAGTGATCAGGTAAGCAACCTGAATATAGAGCTTTTCATCTCCACGGTAGCAGATAAAATCAATTTCGGTGTCGTCCAGCTTGCCGACCTGAACTTCATAGCCACGGCTCCGCATTTCCAGATATACGATGTTCTCATACAGCTTGTTGCTGTCAAGTTTTTCGCTTTTCTTGATAACGTTACGCAGGCCAAGATCGACTGCATAGTACTTTTCTGTGCTGGACAGGAGCGCTTTTCCTTTGATATCATAGCGGCTTGCATTCAGAAGGATAAAGGCTTCCTTGAAATAATCAACGTAGTTCAGTACGGTAGCAGTGGTTGTCTTGATTCCTTCCGAAACCATGCGTCCACTGATATTACGGGCAGAAAACGGATTGCCGATATTATCCAGCAGGAATGCAAGGACATTACGTAATGCGGTCTGTTCGCGAATATTGTGGCGCAGCATGATGTCACGGACAATGATAGCCTCGTAAAGATCGTCCAGATAGGTGGTGATTGAATGATCGTCAGGGAGGAAGAAACGCTGCGGAAAACCGCCGTACTTCAAATAGTCTGCGAAGAGCTTTTCATCCGAAGTATAGGTTCCGTTTTCAATGCATTGCTGTTTTGCTTCGGCCAGCGAAAAGGGGAAAACCTGAATCTGGATGTATCGTCCGGAAAGATAGGTTGCCAGTTCGCCGGAAAGCAGCTTGGAATTGGAGCCGGTCAGGTAAATATCACAATCGAAATCGACACGAAGAGAATTGATTGCAATCTGCCAGCGCTCCACCTCCTGAATCTCATCCAGAAGAATATAGATTTTGCCGGTACAGCCTTCCGCTTTTTCTGCGATGTAGTCGTAAAGCGTTTCTGCAGTACGGGTGTTGCGGAAGCGCATGGACTCAAAATTGGCCTGAATAATGTTCTGTGCGGGAATGTTGCGCTGGAGGAGCACGTCCTTGATCTGACCGAGAAGGACTGTTTTTCCACAGCGCCGGATTCCAACCAAAACTTTGATCAGATCCTGATCGATAAAAGGAATGATCTTATCCAAATAACTTTTGCGCAGAACCATCGTGCATCACCTCATATTCTTATCTTAGCATACAATTATTGTTGTGTAAACAGTATTGTGCTTTTCTATTAAACAAAAATAGCTGAAGCGCAAATTTTGTGCGCCTATAGACGTACAAAAATTATGCTGCATGGATAATGGTAAACCTGCGGCTGCTTACATTCTTGCTGTACCGATTGAAAATATCGGGCTGTTCTTTCTTCAAACGTTGGGAGTCTACCCGTTTACTTTCGGAGGATACCCAGGACACCTTGTAGCCCGGTGCTGTGCCATAGGCAGCGTCCTGCATCTCCAACTTCACCTGCTGTTCAATAGAGGCTTTTTCCTGTTCCAGCTGTTCGATCTGATCAGAAAGATCCTGCCGCTTATCCAACAGGTCGCGGATGGGATTCAGATCGGCAGTTTTGTTTCTATCATCTGCAGAGTACAGCTGATTGATCTGCTGTGTATCCCCCTCGCTTCCGGTAGGTACAGGCGGAATTTCGGGCATCACGTTGTATTTCCAGAAGTGCTCTTCCTTGGCAATGAGGTTGTTCAGAACTTCTTTGTCGGTTGTGATCTTGTGAATCACCAGCTCCTTCCCGAAAATCAGAGCAGCAATGTACCAGCAGTCAAAACCGCTGACAGCCAGATAGTGATTGACCTGAGCCATGTAATGTGCAGGGATTTTGCCATCTGCCCACTTATCCGCAGAGAACGGTGAAACCGTTTTGCATTCCAGTCCTGCTTTCTGCCCGACAATCAAACGGTCAAAGTCCGCTAGAAGCAGTGGATGTTCCTCACTTTGGTAGATGGCATTTGCACGGCGTACCTTCAGACCGGTTGCTTCGGTGAAGCGTTGTGCGACATAATCTTCCAGATCGCGTCCCTGGCGCATAGCCTCATTATCGATGTTCTCAATAGTTTCGCTGATTTTATCGTGGTACACCTGAAATGCAGAGCGATAGGGATTCAGTCCAAGGATGGCACCGGCATCCGTGCCGGTAATGCCGCACTTACGGTAACGGAGCCAATCTTCTTTGGACAGGTTCAAAGTTGAAATCAATCTTTTCATGCGCTTTGCATCCTTTCTTTCATAATAGATTCGGCAAGAATGAAGTCATATTCCACCAAGTCTTTGATAATGGTGGAAAACTCATCCACCAAAGTGCGGTCATCATCCAGCCACAGGGTATACAGGAAATCCAGAATATTCCGCTGCACCCGAAGATGGTTCCAGAAACGCTCGTCCATCTGCTTTTCGGTGTCCAACGTAATCAAGGCACTGACGATGGTGCTTTTCATCGTGATCTCGTATGCCGTAGTGCAAGTAGGCTTTGGAAAATCGGCTTCGATGCTGTTCAGGAACTCAGAAAATTCCCGGACAGCCCGGTTGCTCACATCGTTCATACGTCCTCCTTTATGCTGCTGCCAGCACCATCTTGTAAGCCTTGTCGATCATGGGATTGCCCTCTGCGGTGCGCAGGAACAGGTTCTCGTTGTAGTTTTTGGTCTTGCGGAGAGGGTCTGCGTGGGTGGCAAAATCGGAGACGGCGTTGATAAAACGCCAACCGTTTTTGCCGACCCATTCCAAATCCGGTGCGTTATAGTAGCGAGTCTTCAGATCTTCCTGCAAGCGCAGGTTATTCTTCCGCTGGCAATCGGACAGGTCCTCAGAAATCGGGAAAAACTCATTGATGAACTCCTGCACCTTGTGATCGGATAAATCGATACGAGCCAGCTCTTCGCCACGGTTGCCGAGTTCAACCATATAGTTGCTGGCCAGCTGCAGGGTCTCACGGGCATCCTGCACCCGCAGCAGAACATTTTCGGTGTGGCGTGCAGTCCAGCTGCGCTTTGCGGTATTCAGCGCAAGGTTCAGCGTGTTCTGGCAGACCACACGGATCGGAGTCATGGCCACTTTCACACCAGAACTTCCGTCATGACTGTTGAAGATCACAAGATATGGTGCTACTTGATCTCCAGCGATAAGATATTTCCTCGGAAGCCTTGCCAGCATCCATACCTTCTTGCCGCCCTGTAAAGAGCCTGCGGTTTCATAGGTGACACCCTCACCCAGCAGGTCATCGGTGAACTGGAACGCTTCTTCGTTCTGCACAATGCGGTAGCGGTCAGATACGACACCGAGTACGGAATCATCTGTGCTGCGGACGTTAGCCCGATAGCCGGGGATCATAGAACCCGTGCCAGAGTAGATATTGCGGCTTTCCACCTGCCAATCCAGACCGGCCAGTTCCAAGGCTTCACGGCTTGCAGGGGCATCCATCACGATACGGCCAAGGCCGTGCCAAGGGGTCTCACGGACAGAGAACATCGTTTCAACATTTGCGGGCATAGTAAAATCTCCTTTTCAGTGTACTGTGATCAATTGTTGTTTTCCATTTCTTCAGCGATGCGGACGAGGACTTCCACCAAGACGGTGCCAACTTCTTTGACGATTTCGGACCAAAAGTTCATAAGGCTTTCTCCTTTCTGCGCAGCTGCGCTTTAAAATACGATGGTAATAATGATAGTGATGGTGCGGAATAACAAAATGCTCACCTCCAGACATAAAAAAGCCCCTGAGTCTTTCGACTCAGAGGCTTTGGATCATGATTATTATATCTGGGTGAAAATTTGAAATTTGAGAAAGTTATAGATTGAAATTTTACTACATACAGTAGAAAATAATGTGTTAGTCGAATAATTAGATTTGGGTAAGATTATCATCGACAGTTGCAGCCGTTGCAACACCATTGGTAGATACAGATGCCGTATCAGGTAATGCAGGGATTGCCGGAACCGGGAGCGTGACCCGCATCCAGCCCTGCATGAAGGACTGGAACGATGTTCTGGTGCACCGGGCAGAGATCCCGAACCGCAATTATTTCAAAAGCATCGTGCTGAAAGAGCCGTCAAAACCGGAAACGGTGAAGATTCTGCGCATCGTGAGCCGAACTTAGACGGGCTTTGCATAACGACAACTTCAATGCTATAATAAAATCAAAAACTGCTGTTGAAAAGGGAGGATGCCTTGCCATGATGCGCTATGAGGAAAGCGGCGACTTTGCCACAACGCTGCACAGACGGTTGCTCTACATCCTGAATGAAAACCTTCCCGGTTCTACATGGTACTGCATCGCAATGAAGATGCTGCAATATTATGGCGACTTGGACATGATTTCTATTGAGGAAATGGCATCGCTGTGTGCAGTGTCAAAATCCACGATCTCCAAATTTATCAGAATTCTTGGCTATGAGGACTATCGGACATTCCAAAAACAGGCTGCGATCAATTTGAATCGAAAACAGCGCGAAAACTATTTCGTAACGGATGTTATGCGCTATATTGATGAACATTCGACGGATGCCTATGTGGATGCGGTGCTCCGGGATATCCGTATGACCTATGAATTGCTGGACTGGGAAAAGTTGGATCGGCTTGCAGCAGAAATTTACCATTATGAAAAGGTTGCAGCATTTGGTTGTGACTTTTCTGAAACGGCTGCATTGGATCTGCAGACAAAGCTGCGCGACCAACGCAAATTTATCGTGACGAACATTGATGACCAGAAACAGGCGGATTATATCCGGAATGCGGACGATAAAACACTGGTCATCGTGTTCAGTGACAGCGGTGAATATGTGCAGCGTCCGCAGAATACGGATTCGGTACGCGCGCACTGGGCATTTGAGAACTTCCGAGGGAAGATCGTGATGATCACCTCCAACCCGGACGCAGAAAAAAATCCGCTGGTCGACTATTGCTTATTATATCGTCACTGCCGTGAAGTACATACCCACCGTATTTTATATGCAGTTCTGACGGATCTGCTGGCTTATCGCTACCATGAATATCTGCGCAGCAGAAAGCTGCTTAAAGAAAACAGAATTTAAAAATTTGCCGCTCTGTGCTGGAAGTTTCCAGAAACAGAGCGGCTTTTTTGCTATACAGCGATTATTTCTGCACAAAAATCAGAGAAATGATTTGTGCAGAATGGATGGTTTTAGACTCGTTTTTTCCGAATTGCGAAAACTGCTGACAGAACGTTCTTTTTTTGCTACACTCATGCCAGATCCAGACCGGTCGATCAGAATACGGGGCAGCATCCCCGGATGTTTCACAATACAAGGAGGTTTCTCAGAATGCAGCTATCCAACAACTTTTTGTGGGGCGGTGCAACTGCGGATTTTCAGTTTGATGGTGCCTATCAGGAGGACGGACGCGGTCTGTCCACTCATGACTTTGAAACCGACGGTTCGGTACAACATCCCCGCTGCAACACGTTCAAAACGGCAGATGGTCAGTTTGGCGAACTCCCCAGCAGCTTTTTTGCACCGGATTCCCTCCCGGACGGCGCAGAACCCTGTCTGTACGAAGATCGTTACTATCCCAGCCACAAAGCGGTTGACCATTACCACCGCTACAAAGAAGATATTGCACTGCTGGCAGGCATGGGCATGAATGTTTATCGGTTCTCCATCTGCTGGAGCCGGATCTTCCCGACTGGCGATGAACTGGAACCCAATGAAGCAGGATTCCGCTTCTACGATGGCATTTTTGCCGAACTGGAAAAGCATGGAATGCAGCCGCTGGTCACGATCCATCACGATGAGCTGCCGGTTGCACTGGCCTTGAAATACGATGGATGGTCCAGCCGCCACACCATCGACTGCTACGTGCGGTACTGCAAAGCACTGTTTGAGCGGTACGGCAAGCGCTGCAAATACTGGCTTACCTTTAATGAGATCAACGCGGTCCGCGGCTTTGCGGCTTGCGGTACCCACAAGTGCGACAACCAGACCCACTACAACGCGGTGCACAATATGTTCCTTGCCAGCGCACGCGCCGTGAAACTGGGCCATGAAATGATGCCGGGCAGTATGTTTGGTGCCATGTATGCCATGAGTGAGCTTTACCCGGCAACCTGCAAGCCGGAGGATGTGTTTACCCGTTTGCAGAAGCGGCGGGAAAGCTATTACTTCATTGATACCATGGCACGTGGTTATTATCCCAGCTATGCGGCAGACCTTCTGGCACGCCGGGGCGTGATCCTGCACACCGAACCGGGAGATGATGCGATTCTGGCAGCTGGCGCGCTGGACTATGTTTCCTTCAGCTACTACCGTTCCAATGTGTGCAGCACAGAAACCAGAATGAACGTGATCGGCGGCGATCCGAACCCGTATCTGGAACTGACCCCGTGGGGCTGGCCCATTGACCCGCTGGGGCTGCGCTTCCTGCTGAACGAACTGTGGGATCGCTACCAGAAGCCGCTGTTTATTGTAGAAAACGGTCTGGGCGCAGTGGACAAGGTGGAAGAAGATGGTTCCATTCAGGATGACTACCGCATTGCTTTCCTGAAAGACCATCTGCGGGCAATGATGGAAGCAATCGTGACAGACGGTGTACAATGCCTTGGTTACACCATGTGGGCTCCGATCGATCTTGTCAGCCTTTCCACGGGCGAAATGAAAAAGCGGTATGGCTTCATCTATGTGGATATGGATGATAAGGGCAAGGGCACATTGGAACGCAAGCCCAAAAAGAGCTATTACTGGATGAAGGATGTCATTGCAAGCAATGGCGAAAAGCTCTGGGCCGAGTAACAGGAATTGGACAGAAAAGGAGAAATCAAATGGCATTCGATGCAAAAAGCGCCGCAGCGGAGATCGTTCGGCTGGTTGGCGGAAAAGAAAACATCAACAGCGTTGCGCATTGCATGACCCGTCTGCGCTTTGTGGTCAAGGATCTGAAAAAAGCAGATCAGGAAGCACTGAAAAAAGTTCCCGGCGTTCTGGGCGTGATCTATGCTGGCGGGCAGCTCATGGTCGTCCTAGGGAAAAACCTGCTGCCCGTGTATGAAACGGTGGTCAAAGACTTTGACCTTTTGGAAGGCGCAGCAGTCAACGAAAATCTGGACGCTCCGGCAGAAAAAAAGCCGCTGACGCTGAAGAGCGCAGGCGTGGCTGTGCTGGAGTATGTTTCGGCAGCGGTCGCCCCGATGATCACGGGTCTGGTGGCAGGCGGTATGCTGAAGGTGGTTCTGCTGCTGATCACGCTGGTCAATGCGGGCTTTGCAGATACTGCGACCTACGCTCTTCTGAGCGGTCTTGCCGATGCGCCGTTCTTCTTTATGCCCATCTTTGCGGCCTATGGCGCTGCGAAGAAGCTGGGCGGAACACCGATCTACTCCATGATGTGTGCCGCTGCTCTGCTGCATGGCAAGTATACAGCGCTGGTGGCCGCAGGTGAGCCGATCACCCTGCTGGGACTTCCGGTGCGTCTGATGAGTTATTCCAGTTCTCTGCTGCCTGCCCTGCTGATCGCGCTGTGTGCCTACTATCTGGAAAAATTCTTTAATAAAATTATTCCGGGAATTTTCAAGTCCCTGCTGGTCGGTCTGTGCACCGTCACGGTGACGGTGGTTCTGGGCTTTACGGTCCTGGCACCTCTGGGCGGTTATCTGGGCAACTATCTGGCCGTTGTCTTTGGCTTCCTTGGCGATAAGATCGGCTTTATCACTGTGGGTCTGCTGGCTGCTTGCTTGCCTTGGCTGGTCATGTGCGGTATGCACCTTGGCCTGGTGCCGTTCATGACGCAGGCGCTGACGAACCCCGGTTATGATGCCGTGTTCCGCCCTGCATTCATCCTGCACAACATGGCAGAGGGCGGCGCCTGCATCGGTGTGGCACTGCGCACCAAGGACGCTGAAAAGCGCGCCGAAGCACTGTCTATCGCGTTTGGCTGCATCGTGGCCGGTGTTACGGAACCCGCAATCTACGGCATCAACCTGCCCCGTAAGAAGCCCATGTACGGCGTGATGGCCGGTGGTGCTGTCGGCGGTGTGGCTGCTGGTCTGCTGGGCGCAAAAGCCTATGTGATGGGCTACTCCACCGTTTTGGCGCTGCCGATCTTCCAGAACACGATCGTTGCCATGAGCATTGCGATCGTGACAGCGATCGTTGTTGCAGCGGTGGTTACTTATGTGCTGGGCTTTGAGGAAAAAAACTGATTTTTCCCAAAGAAGATAAGAAGGAAATGAAGAAGTTCTTCAGCGAAGAACTGTAAATGAAAGAACGGCCGCCTGCTGCACCGATGGATGCAGCAGGCGGCCGTTTTCTATGATGTGCAAGGATCCTTTTGTGCCCTTCAATCGACTGGCAAGTGGCGCTGGAATGCCGCAGGCCGTGGAACACGATGCGGGCAAACTCCGGGTGTTCCGCATTTCTGCACAGCTATTTTTTCCGCTGCCGCTGAACACGGCGGGCGGCGTCCCGTCCTGCCGCGATCCCGCTGCCGAAGGCCCAGTGCAGATTGAAGCCGCCGCAGCTGCCGGCGCAGTCCAGTGTTTCGCCCACAAAATACAGGCCCGGACAGCCCTGAAACTGAAAATGTGCATGCCGGAATTTCACAATAGCGCATGAAGCAGCACATCAGATTTTGGCTGATCTGTTTCCGAACGACTACGGAAAAGCAGTCAAGTGCCGTGGGCACATTGCCTATCGGGAGAGAAACGGAAAGCCCTCGTGGGAAGAATGGCAGGCGGATACCCTTGCAGCAGAGCTGCTGATGCCAACATTTCTGATCAATGCCGAAATAGAACGTGTAGCGTTGACTCTGCCAAATGGGATTCTGTACAAATCAGTGTCTGACCCTAACTATGAAAAAATTCTGGAGATGGCTCAACGGATTGGGGTTTCTTGGTCTGCGATCAGGATCAGACTGCAGCAGATGCAGGTTATAAAAGGCAAACCCATCCACTGCCATCCATTGGACATCATGCGATTTGGAGAATGAATATGATTCAGTTAAAGAACCGTCCCTTTGCCGGTAAGGTCTTTTCCGATGTGGGAGGCGTCACGTCTTGCGCTGTGCTTGTACGTTTTCCAACGCTGACCATTTTGCTTGTAGAGGAAGAATCAGAACTGGTTGAAGTGATTGCTGCTGCAAGCAAGTCTGGTTATAGTTTTGCTAAAAAGAAAGCTGGATTGCTAATCTCCGCAGCGCAAAAAGCGCAGACATTGGGGATTCATTCATGTGCCGATGAAACACTCATTGTGTGTACCATTCAAATACTTCGTACATTGTCCGAAAGTGTGCTTCAAATAGAAACCGCAATAGATAATTTGCTGGCTCAGATAAAAGAAATGCGAAACAACGTTTCTTTGCTGCAAAGCATCACTGGTGTTGGTAGTCATTCGGCAGCCTTTTTACTAGGAGAAATCGGAGATATCTCGTTGTTCAAGAAGCCGAAACAGCTTGCAGCATATTGGGTTTTAGACCCAACAGAGCGGCAATCCGGATCATTCAGAGGAACAAAGAACAAGCTCTCAAAACGTGGCTTTCCCTATGCAAGAGCTGCACTTCACATGGGAGTGGTTAATTCGATTTGTAAGCGTGGAAAGGACTCTGCAGCGAACCCCGTACTGCTCAGTTATTATGAAAAGAAATGTAAAAACAAACCGGCAAAGGTTGCTCAAGCAGCGTCAATGCACAAACTGGTCTTTATAGTCTTTGCAGTCTTGCGTGACCAGATGCCCTTCGAACTGAAAACGCCAGAGCAGCATGCTGTTGAACAGGGATTTGTAAAAGCAGCCTGAAGTTTTTGAGAGATTCAAGCCCTGAAACAAACACAGGGCCTTATTTGGTATACGAAAAATTTGAATTTGGCATCTTTCACTGCCCTTGTTCTTTACTTGGTGTAAGCGATGGCAGGGCTATAAGCGATGAATACCGAACTCAAACCGTTCGATTTCGTTCTTATTGGCTACCTGTGCTATTGACTTTGCTTAATTGGTCTACAATGATGTTTCTTTTTGAGTCGGCTTATCTGTCTGTTTGTTAAAATTCATGTTGTGGTTATGCATTCATGAGTGTGGTGCTAAAGATTTATGGCAGTAGCACATTGCTTTTATACAAATAAAAGTGTACAATAATAACAACTTTGCAAGCAATCCCCTTCAAGGAATCAACTGGAACATGGGTGGAGACTGTACCTGTTAAGCGGAATGGTTTGAATGAATTCAATTCAACATAAAAGACAGTTGCTCATTTGTGAGTAGGAGGAATATATGATGTTTGATTGTGGTTTACAGAATATTTTCCGGCTGAAAAACGGACAGTCCCGTTCCATCAACTGGGAAAACCGGAACGGAGAAAAAGGAAAAGGCGGCATGGCATCCAGCAATCTTGGTCCGTCCAGAAAAGGTTCCCCGTGTATCCCGAAAATAGAAGCAGGAGAGACCGTAACACTTGGTGAGATCCAGGGAGAAGGCATGATTCAGCACATCTGGATCACCGTTACAGACCGTACCAGTGAACGTAGCCGTTATGTTCTGCGGGATCTTGTTCTGCGCATGTACTGGGACGATGAAGAATTCCCATCCGTTGAATGCCCGCTTGGCGATTTCTTCTGCTGCGGCTTCGGTGTTTCCTACCAGGTAAACTCAGTCCCGATTGCTGTCAATCCGACCCGTGGTTTCAACAGCTATTTTCCGATGCCGTTCCGTAAAAACGCCCGTATTACCATTGAAAATCAGTGTGATGAGCCGATTCCGGCCTTCTTTTATCAGATCGACTATTGCCTGACAACGGTTCCGGAGGATGCTGCCTATTTCCATGCCCAGTGGCGTCGTCAGCGCATAACGGAAAAGGCAAAAGACTACGTTGTCCTCGACAACATCAAAGGGAAAGGCCAGTACGTTGGAACTTATCTTGCGCTTACCAGCCTCGAACGCTACTGGTACGGAGAAGGTGAGATGAAATTCTACATCGATGGAGACAAGGATTATCCAACCATTTGCGGAACCGGAACAGAAGATTACTTCGGCGGTGCCTGGAGCTTTGCAACACAGCAAAATGGCCAAACCGTTGAAAATCAGTACTGTACTCCGTATCTTGGCTATCCTTACTACTCTAGCCACGATACCTTCCTTCATAATGATTACCACAATGATGATCAGATGCCACAACGCAGCTTCTACCGCTGGCACCTTCTTGATCCTATCCTTTTTGAGAAGGACCTTAAGGTAACTCTGCAGCAGATTGGTGCCAGTCACGGAGGTCTTTTTGAACGTCAGGATGATGTCGCTACCACAGCTTACTGGTACCAGACGCATCCTCATGTACCATTCGCGCCACTCATGTCCAGAAAAGAGCGCTGGCCAAGATGATTTTTGACGCTTTTCCTATTTTATATGTTTCATGACTTTGCATACTCTGTGCATGATTTCAAATTCTGTTCTTGCGGATTGTGTGCAGTCGATGGCGGGCATGAGTATCTCCGTAGATGCGGAAATCCAGAAGACTGGGAAGAATTATCTGAAGCGCAAAGCGTGGATGATTGAAAATTAAGCTGAACACGATTTTCAAAGTCGAAGTTCAGCGGCAAGCAAAAAGCTCTTGGCCTTTAATAAAGAGGCCAAGAGCTTTTTACATCTTGTTTTGGAACATAAAAGAAGGTACAATGGTAGAAAAGAAAACGTGCATCAGTCAAATAAGGTGGTGGAGGCGATGGGCAAGGCGACAGTCTACTGCATTATGCACACGGAAAGATGTGTGGCACAGGTGAGTACGGCTGGTGAGTGTAAAATTTATTTTGAAGATTTCATGCCCTATGGTCTGGTGCTGAAAAAATCGAATGACTTTGATACTCGAATCAATAATGTGATCAATTTCTATTCTTGGTGTGCATCTCGGCTGATACCACGTGACCGTACTTATGCAAAGGAAATCCTGAACAGCATTGGCGCATCCCAAAGTGTTACGGATCGGGAGCGTGCACAGATTGCGCTTTCGTACCATTGCCTGTCTCTGCTGGATGTGTTCTGGGTAAAAGAAGAAAATGAGACTGTCCGATTTGAGGATATCAATCTCTACACACACTCTTTAAGCAATGCTCTTGTGGACATTGCACTGCGTGGGCATCAGATGGCTGTGACAAATGCCCATCTTTTGGCAAATGATTTGTCCACTGGCGGATGCTATCCTAAAGTGTGGGTGCGCAAAGAGGAAGGCTTCTATCTTTATAAAGCTGGCGGACAAGATGCAGTCGAGCGCGAAGTGCTGGCAAGTAAGATCTGCCGATGCTTTGACTGTCATCAGGTTTTGTATGAGCAAGGGATGTTTGAGAATGAGCCGCTTTCTATCAGTAAAATCATGACCTCGCAGCGATATAGCCTTGTGACGTATGCAGCTTATGATGTCTACTGCACAAACCATGATTGGAACACGCTGGATAAAATTCTGAAACTGGATGCCCACGGATACTATATGATGAACATTTTGGACTATCTGGTGGGAAACACTGACCGCCATTGGGGAAACTGGGGTCTGTTGGTGGACAATGAGACAAATCGACCTATCCGTCTGCATGACTTGATGGACTTCAACCGAGCATTCCAGCAGTATGACACGCTGGATGGTGCAAACTGCCTGACTGTTGGAAAGCGGCATTTGAGCCAGAAAGAAGCAGCGATGGAGGCTTTGAGGAAAATTGGATTAAATCAATTTGTTGATGTGGCAGTTGACATTTTTCCTAAATATAAAAACTGGCTGATAAAGTTTCAAGTGCGGCTACATGCTCTAAAAGCAAACGAAAGCTTCAGATAACTTATATCAATTTGAGTACATGAGGAGAAAAAATTATGACATATACAGAAGACTTTAAGTGTATTCTTGCTAAACAGGACAATGTGGTAAATGCAAATCTGTTCATTTTGAGAAATAGCAACCCCAAGAAGATAAAAGTTTTTCCTGAAGAAGTGAGCAGTGTGTTGCTGGAAAAATACTTTGAAACACTATCAGTTACAACAGATGAAAGCGAGTTTGTGGACTTTATTCCAGATACAGTCGAAAAAAATACTTTGCAAGTTATTAATACGGAAGTCCTAGATCTTTGGCCGGCAATGGTGACCGCAAAGGATAGGTTGCAGAATGTGAATAGGGCTGAAATTACAGTTGAAGACTACAATTGTAGTGGAAACACTATAATGATGGACATCGAATTTGATAATGGTGAACATGTGTACTTTCTGACAGTCTATCGTAATGTCGCAGCATGGTATAGAAACAATATTTGCTTTACAAAAAAAGAAACAGGAAAATTTCATCAGCAATCTGGAAATGTGCTAGCATTGACACCATGGGTAGATGCGGTTATCTTTGACAAAAAATGCTATATTATTAACGAAGTGAACTTTAATAGAATATTTAAGTTTGATGAGGTTATTAAAAATCAAGTGGCCGCAAATGAACGGGAAATTCGCAGCATGGGATTTATTGATGACAGCGACATATTCATGGATTTTTTGGTAAAATCGAAGCGTCACAAAAATTCTATGGCAAAAATTATTATGCAAAAACGTCTTGAAAAAATTAGGACATTTTCTCCACAGTATATCAGAGAACAAATTGAGCATCAGCCAAGGTTGTCCTTTATATCGTACACAGAAAATGATAAGATTGTTATAGACAAAAAGTCATTTGAAGCGGTTATGGGAATTTTGTGTGGTCGGATTAATTTGGACCTGATAACAAAGGAGCTGAATGGAATGATGGAAAGTGAGTAAATTTGACAGACTGGCGTTAGCAATAAGTTGCTTTTTGCCACTATTCATTATTTTTGGTTTGGAAAATTTATGTGAAGCAAAAAGTATGTTTTCACCAATTGAAAACATAACTTGGAGACTCTCATTGCTGAATCAATCAAAAGGGTTTTACTTTAATGTCAGTCAATTTTCAATTTGGCTAATTCTTCTTATGGTTGGGATTGTTGGAATTGTCCGATTCCATAGAAAATTTCTGAAAGCTAAAAAGCTATCAAAAGAAGTGGTCGTTTTAGTAAAGGCTGAAAATATCACGGCGGACTATTACTTTACGTATTTTTCTTTGTTCGTGATTTCTTTTTTTAGTGTTGATCCGACAGTTCCTAAAGATGTCTTGATTTTTTCTTTTCTGATGGTGCTGATTATATGGGTTTATATTGTAAATGAAATGTATTTCGTGAATCCCGTCTTGAATATACTACGTTACAAATCTTTTTCTATTGTCTATCATAAAAACTTAAAATTAGAAGAAGATGATGAAAAAGAAATTGAGGAGTTTGAAATTAAAGTGTTTTCGAGAGTGCCGTTAAACAGAATGATGGGCGAAAAACTTTTTGTGACGTTTAGTCAGCATGACTTTTCTGTATGCTATCTAGTTATGAAAGAAGGGCGGTAGGCTATAGAAAAATGTACGTGTTCAATTTGCCGTTTGTAGCAAATCTGTAGCAAATCGAGTCTATTTAACGAATCATCGTTCTAAAAAACGAAAAGTCATCATGTATCACACGCAGGGGGTCTGGGGTTCGAGCCCCTGATTCTCCACCATACAGTTCGTACTCGAACCCGATTCTTTATGAAAAAGGGTTCGGGTACGTTTTTTGTTTATCGGAAGTTTGCGTTTGCGACAGCAACAAACACCCCAGTGGGGTGTTTGAGCAACAGAATAGGCTACCAGGAGATCCCAAGTCGTATGACGTGGAATTTTTTTGTTTCGATCAAGGACTCGAATGGCATCCACGTAAAAAGTCCATAGCAAATGAGCCGGGAGCCTTCTGTAGATCAGAGGCTTCCGGCTCACTGCATATTCATGATAAAAGCAAAATTCCTGCCACCAGTACCATGTTGCAGGCAAAAAACAGCGCGGGCAGTGCATCCACAAGGGCCGGCGAAAGAGTGAAATCGTCCGGGACAGGATCGTTTTGATTCACGTGATCGACCTTTGCATTTCTCCACGCAGCGCCGGAGAGACCTTTCTTGCTGAATTTCTGAAAAAGAGCAGCGCTTTTACGCAAGATCGTCAATGCATTCTGCGGCAGGTCACGGGTCAATATCCAGCTCACGCAGAAGCAGCTGGAGGGCGGGCGAGATGTTCTCGCGGTTCCATACGGCCCAAGCGGGAACGGTATCGTTTTCCAGCGGGATAAAAGTGAGGTTTTTGTTGGCGGGCAGTTGAGCCAGCACCGGCTCGGCAAGGATGGTATAGCCGCCGTAGAAAGCCAGCTGCAGCATCAACTCCTCCATGGAATACGCAAATTTGATGTTCTGCGGGTCGCTGCCGTGGCGGGTAAGGACCTGCGCAAACTGGTTCCACAGCTCCCGGTCCATGGCGGGTACATAATATTGTTCGCTGGCAAGCTGGCTGCGGTGCAGGGACGCATATGTAAATACAGTAGGCGGCAACGAAGCCAAAATCCGCAAGTACATTCGAGATCAGGAAGCTGATGACCAGATGTGTGATCAGCTGAGTTTCAAGGAATATGAAGATCCGTTCAAGAATGTAGCTGACTTCGATGATGACGATTTGCCAGAAGTGCCTACAGATAGTATGAGAAAGTAAGAGCGACGTCAGTGTGCGGTTGACGTCGCTCATTGTGCGCCTTTAGGCGCGGCTGGTATTGTGGCCCCTATGGGGCCGTTTTGCAAACCCCGCGTTTTCACGCGGGGTTATGATTTGTGTGATGGCATCGCCGCCGCCTGCTCCGTCCTGCTTCCGCTTGCCAGACCATCCAGCGTGAGAAGCCCTCGCACTTCCCGTAAAGGCAGATCATCGATTTTAATTGCGGCCTACTCTTTAGACCATGACTTCGCGTCATCCTGCCGGAGCAGTCGGTGCCGATGCCGTTCTGCTTTGTCTGCTGCGTGAACCACTTTCACTCCTGAAATGAACTGCATGAAAAATCAGAAGGACTCATTCTATTGACTTTGCCTTTGCAGGGGAGTATACTCCATGTCACCAAGAATATTACGGCTATGACGAGAAAAAGTACCCGGAAGGAATGCTGCAGAGAGCTGCCGGTTGGTGCAAGGCAGTGCAGGGCATCCGTGGGAAGATCCTCTCCGAGCTTTCCGGCTGAATGGACGGTGTGCGCCCCAGTAAGCAGGAACGGCAGGCCCCCGTTATCACGGGCCGCGCGTTGTTGGACGTGCACTGAGTGGTCAGCGTTGTGCTGGCAATAAGAGTGGTACCGCAGAGGATTTTACACGCCTTTGTCTCTTACAGACCGTAGGGGACAAGGGCGTTTTGTTTTGCGGATGCTTTTGTCCCAAAGCATGTCAGAAGGAAAAGGAGAAACAATTATGAAAACACTTGAAAAAGTAAGCGACTTTGTGGGCAAGTACATGGCCGCCATCGTTATTGTGGTGGCCGCGGGCGCCCTGTTCTTCCCCGGCCCGTTCAGCGTGGTAAAGACGGCGTGGGTCAATAACCTGCTGGGCATCGTGATGTTCGGCATGGGCCTTACCCTGAAGCCGGGGGACTTCAAGGTGGTGTTCAGCCGCCCGAAGGACGTGATTATCGGCTGCGTTGCACAGTTTACCCTCATGCCGTTTCTGGCATGGGCGCTCACGCAGGTGTTCCACCTGCCCACCGAGCTGGCCATTGGCGTGATCCTGGTTGGCACCTGCCCCGGCGGCACCTCTTCCAACGTGATGACCTACCTTTCCAAGGGCGACGTTGCACTGTCCGTTGGCATGACCGCTGTTTCCACCGTGCTGGCTCCGTTCCTCACTCCGCTGCTCACCCTGCTGTACGCTGGCCAGCGTGTTGACGTGAACCCCATGAGCATGTTCATGTCCATCGTCAAGGTGGTGCTGGTGCCCATCGCACTGGGCTTTGTGGTCAATCACTTCTTCCATAAGTTCACCGAGGAAGCCGTCCGCGTGCTGCCTCTGGTCTCCACTACCGCCATCGTGCTGATCATCTGCGCTGTGGTCTCCGCCAACAGCGCCAAGATCATGACCAGCGGTCTGCTGATCCTTGTGGTGGTCATCCTGCACAATGTGCTGGGCTACCTCACCGGCTTTGGCGTGGGCAAGCTGCTCAAGCTGGACTCCACCAAGTGCCGCGCGATCTCCATCGAGGTGGGCATGCAGAACTCCGGCCTTGCAACCAGTCTGGCCGCCGCACACTTTGCACAGTATCCGCTGGCTACCATTCCCGGCGCTGTGTTCTCCGTGTGGCATAACATTTCCGGTGCGATCCTCGCCAACTTCTTTGCCCGCACAGCAGAGAAGAAGGATTGATCTTTCATAACATAGTAAAGCCCCCGGCAGACGAAGACCTGCCGGGGGCTTTGCTGTGCCTGCGGGCCGGGCATCTGCAACAGAACCGGCACAAATCATGCTTTTCACGCTGCTTTTAGGGCGATTCACGCAGGTTTGCTTCCAAAATCCGGTAAAGTGTGAGATAATCAAAGTACCGTAATGCATACCCCCCCCCCGTAATAATTTTCGCAAAGGAGGAACCCCTATGAAACGAAATATTTTGGCCCGGCGGGCGGCTTCCGCTGCGCTGGCAGCATGCATGATGTTCAGCCTTTCCGCCCCGGCTCTGGCCGCAAGCACCGATGCCCTGCTCCAGCAGAGCACCGCCGCCAAAAGCGCGGTGAGCGTGCTGGACGAAGAGAACGATATGGCTGTGTATCAGATGAATCTCAAGTACGGCAGCATCAGAGTCTATATTGGGGATGATGGCAAACAGTATGTCCAGCAGGGCGATAATGAAGCCCAGCAAAAGGACGATCTGCAGATCACAACGGACGGCGGCCGGACGGACAACACCCTGACCATCGAAGGCGGCACCACTGGTGCAAAAGTCACACTGTCTAATGTCAATATCAATGCTTCCGGCGCGGCTGTTTCGGTCAGCGGCAATGTGGAGCTGGTCATTGCAGGCACGAATACCCTGCACAGCGGCACGGACCACGCCGGTGTGGAAAAGGCCGACGACAATGGAACCCTGACCATCAGCGGCCCCGGTAAGCTGAATGCCTACGGCGGTCAGGGCGGCGCAGGCATTGGCGGCGCATGGCATAAAAATGCCAGCAATATTGTTATTGAAGGTGGTACGATCGAGGCCCACGGCGGTAACTGGGGTGCAGGCATTGGCGGAGGTCAAAGCGCGGCGGGTCAAAATATTACGATTCGCGATGGTAATGTAACGGCGATACCCGGTGGCGAAGCAGCAGGCATTGGCGGCGGCTTTCAAGGTGACGGCAAAAACATTACCATTGAGGGCGGCACGGTACATGCAGAGTCCGGCGGCGGAAGCGGCCCTGTTGCGGCCATCGGCGGCGGACGAGTGGATGGCAAAGGCGAAAATATCCAGATCACCGGCGGCAATGTTACGCTGAAAACTGTAGATGACGATGACATTTATATCGGCAATGGTCAAGAGGAAGCTGAAATTGACCCCAGCAAGCTGCTTGGCACGATCACCAAACTGGACAAGGACGACAATCCGGTTGCCGAAATTGTACAGGATTTCAACATCAAAATCAATGATAAGCCTGTTACCAGAAAGAACTATGAAGACATCCTTGAAGACGGTGTCCTCTACTATAACATTGAGGAAAAGACCCTGAAGCTGAAGGATGGAAAATCCTTTGAAGGCGCCCTGACCATCACGGCACCGGAGGATGTTTCCATTGATCTGGAAGCGAATGCACGCCACGTTGTGAACGGTAACCTGACTGTGACCGGCGCAAAGGATGTGAAAGTGACCAAGCTTAAAGGTGACGATGCTGCAGAAGAAGCTATTGTAGCAATTAATGGCAAGGCGGAGATCAGCTGTTCCGGTGATGTGATCCTCAAAAATTTAGGCGGTTCGTCTTATCGCGGCCGAAACCTGACAAGGGATGGCCTTACCGTGAATGGGGCAAACAATGTCACGACCGAAGGCAGCATTGGCGACCAAACGATTATTGACTGTACTGGCGATATAGAGCTTGGTAATAAGTGGGGCACGACGGCTTCGAAACTGACGGTGAACAGTGCAGACAATGTGAAGGTGACGTCCGGCAGTGTGAATTGGTCGATCGAAAATGGCGCAAATATCACATGCAGCGGTACGGTAGAAATTAAAGGTGAAACACCAATCAAAGGTGATGTGACGATAGATGCAGGAAAAGATGTTTCTCTTGAGTATGAGGAGGATGAGGCGTATGAGGACAATCAGAATGTGATCAATATCACGGCAGCTGGCAAGGTGGAACTGAACAGGAACGGTACGAGGAACCTTGGCAAAGTGATCTTCGCTCAGAAGAAGGGCCAACCCTATGTCTATTTCACGGACAAATCTTCGGAGGAGTACAAGGACTACCGCATTACCCCGATTCCTAAGACAATAGAAAGCAAATACCTGCGCATTGAGCCGAGGGAGACTTACAGCATTACCGTGAAAAACGGCACCGCTCAGGTGGGCGACGACACCACCGGCCTGAATACCGCCTTTGCAGGCGAAAAGGTCACGGTGAGCGGTAACAACAAAAACCCGAGTGTTACAAAGTTCGGCGGCTGGAAAGTGATCAGCCCGGAAAGCTTTGAACTGACCGAAGAGCAGAAAAATACCGAAGAAAATATGACCTTCACCATGCCGGCCAGCCCGGTGGAGCTGAAAGCTTCTTATAGCTTCCCGGCACCTGTAGTAGATATGCCGGTCATCGTGACGGGCGGTACGATCCGCGTCGGAAAGGGCGAAAGACAGACGGGCACGGTGCTCGTACAGCCGGGCCAGACCGTCACGATCGAAGCCGATGAGCCTGCCAAGGAGAATGAGTCGTTCCATCACTGGAAGGTGGAAAATGGCACCAGCACCGCCTTTGCCCCGACCGAGGGCAGTCTGGGCTCCGAAACGGAAAAGGGCACGGAAAAGATCGTCTTTACCATGCCGCAGGACGGCGTGAAGCTGACCGCCGTTTACAGCATCCCCGCTTCCGTGCTGAGGAGTACCGTTACTGTTGAGGGCGGCACGGCAAAGTCCACTCTGGGCGAGGGCAGCAATATCCCCGCAGAGATCGGCACCACGGTGGAGATCACAGCTACCCCGTATGATGCCGAGAAATACCCCGGCATGGAGTTCGTGGAATGGGAGATCAAGTACCCCGATAGCTTCTACGAGAAATTCCCCGGTGGCATTCCGGAAAATCTGCAGCTCAAGCTGGACAATGCCAAGAGCGCGGCCACGACGTTTGAGATGCCCGTTTACCCGGTCAAACTGATCGCCCACTGGTCGGCCAGCGCGGTGGCCGACCCGGACGAACCTATTGATGAAGACTTCGGCGTAGAACCTGCACCCATGGATACCACAGGTGGCACCATTGCCGCCGTGGCCGTTGGTGGTGCAGCCATCTGGGGCGGCTATGAGATCGCCACCCGCGTGATCCTGAACGACCTGCTGCCTGCGGGCGCGGCCATCCCCGCAAACCGCGGCCAGCTGGCACTGCTCATCTGGACTGAGAAGGGCAAGCCCGAACCCGCCGCACAGCCCGCCTTTGCAGACATCACCGACGCCGAGCTGGCCAAGGCCGCTCAGTGGTGCGTGGAGCAGGGTCTGCTGGATGCACGGGAAGGCAAGTTTGAATCGGACGGCTGGATGCCCAAGTTCAAGACCATTGAGATCTGGAACAAGGCGTTCCCCAAAAAGTAACCTCTGAGCGTTTCCTCCGTAAAGCCTCAGAATGACAGATCCCCCCGATACCGAATGCCCCGGTATCGGGGGGATTTTTTGCGCAGGCACGCGTGGCATTGGCGGCGGCAATCATCTCCGACATTTCAATGATCCAGTGACCTTGCAGTTTGCGCGAAACAAAAATACTCCGGCAACTTTCCGACCAAGAGAAAGTTACCGGAGCATTCCGTTTTACTTATTGTTTTTTACCAGCAGCGCCTGATAGGGCTCCAGTTCCACATCCGCCAGCCAGACGGAAGTGCCTTCCGGGGTGTGATACTCGCCGCCCAGAGCGTCCAGACTGGCCCCTGCCGGGTACTCGGTAAAGTTGAACAGCCCCACCAGCGTTTCCTCACCGCGCTTGCGTACCAGCGCCAGCACGCCGGGGTTGTGGCTGTCCCATGTGGTCACCCACGCATCCGGGGCAAAGCAGGGGTCTGCACGCATCTGGCGCAGCTGCTCCATGCCCTGCCACAACTTGTTTTGCAGCGTGCCCTTCCGGGTGCGCTGCTTTGCGTCCTCCCAGTTGAATTTGCTGCGGTGCAGATTGCGGCTGTCCTCCACACGGTCGGGGTCGTTTTTATAATCCCAGCCATTGAGTTGTGCAATTTCATCGCCGCAGTTCAGCATGGGGAAGCCCTGCAAAAACGCCATAGCAGTGTGCAGCAGCAGGTCACGCTTTACGGCGTAGTCCAGTGCGGCTTTATCGTCCTTTTCCAGTGCCTGCTCCACGCCGCACAGGCTGGCGGTGGTGCCGCAGCTCCGGGCATCGCCGGTGGCAGGGTCGTAGTTGTACAGCTCACCCTTTGCCCAGCTGCCGGGGAAATTACCCTCGTAGAAGTGATACAGATATTCCTTGTGCTTTTGCGGGTCAATGCCAAGCCGTTTCTCTACCGCCTCGTCCAGACCCCAACCGATATCATCGTGGCAGCGCAGATAGTTCACGAACCAGCAGTTGTCCGGCAGGGCGTGGAGGGCATCCAGCTGCGCCTTCAGCAGCCGGGTATCCCGGCTGGCAAGGGCACCCCACAGGTTGACCATGGTGGACACGTTGTAGAGCATGTGGCATTCCGGCTTTTCCGGGGTGCCGAAGTACGCCGCCAGCTCCTTGGGAGCCATGACCACCTCGCCCTTGAGGATGACCGCCGGGCAGACGCATTCCAATACCATGCGCAGCATCCGCACGATGGTGTGCACCTGCGGCAGGTTGCGGCAGGTGGTGCCCAGCTGCTTCCAGATGTAGGGCACTGCATCAATGCGGAACACCTCTACGCCCAGATTTGCCAGATGCAGAATGCTCTTGGTCATGTCCACGAACACCGCCGGGTTTGCGTAGTTCAGATCCCACTGATAATCGTGGAAGGTGGTCAGTACCCACTTGTGCATCTCCTCGCACCATGTAAAGTTGCCGGGTGCGGTGTTGGGGAACACCTGCGGCACCGTCTGCTCGTACTGGTCGGGGATGGTGCGGTCGTCATAGAGGTGGTAATAGGCCTGAAACCACGGGTCGCCAGCTTTTGCCGCCATGGCCCAGCGGTGGGTGCTGGCGGTGTGGTTCATGACAAAATCCAGACACAGGCTGATGCCGGCTTTCCGCAGCTCCCGGGTCAGGTTTTCCAGATCTTTGTTGGTGCCAAGGGCCGGGTCTACGGTGTCGAAATCCTCCACCGCATAGCCGCCGTCGTTGTGGGGGTGGGGCATTTGCAGCAGGGGCATCAGGTGCAGATAGGTCAGCTTCTGCTCCTTGAGGTAGGGCAGCTTCTTTGCCAGCTCTTTCAGGTTTCCGGCAAAGAGGTCGGTGTACATGGTCATGCCGAACATATTGCCCCGCTTGTACCACTCCGGGTCGGCAGAGCGTGCCTTGTCCAGTGCTTTCAGCTCGGCGCTGCGGGCGTTGTAGGCTTCTGCCATCTCCCGCTCCAGAACTTCCAGCCCTTCCCGGTTGTGGTACAGTTCCATGAACAGCCATTCCAGCTCGTCCTTGTGCTTGGCAAACCGGGACTCAAATTCCTGTTTTGCTGCCATGGTTCAGCCCTCCACTTCTGCAAGGGTGGGCATGGCGGGGATAGCACCATGTCGGCTGGTGGTGATGCTGGCGGCCTTGTTGGCAAAGGCCAGAATGCCTTCCAGCTTGTCCACCGTCAGGGTGTCCAGCTCCTCCTTGCAGAGCTTGGACAGGGCAGCCCCAAAGAAGGTATCGCCTGCGCCGTTGGTATCACCCACCTTGCAGGGAACGCCTGCCACATGGCCAGTCTTGTCCCCAAAGCGGTAGAATACGCCGTTTGCACCCAAGGTGACGAAAATCAGCCGGATGCCGTTCTGTGCCAGTTGTGCCGTGCCGCTTTCGCAGTCGGTGGTGCCGGTGAGCAGGGGAAGTTCTTCATCGGACACCTTCAGGATATCCACCAGCGGCAGGGGTGCTTTCATCTGAGCAATGGCATCCTCTTTGTTCTTCCAGAGGTTTGCACGGTAATTCGGGTCGTAGGTGATGGTAGCACCCAGCTTTTTGGCGCGGGCGGCAGCATCCAGCGTGGCAGTGCGGGAGGGGTCAGCGGTCAGGCTGACAGAGCCGAAGTGGACGATTTTGGAAGCCTTCAGAGCCTCATCCGAAATGTCCTCCTTGCACAGCATCACGTCAGCGTTGGCGCTGCGGTAGAAGCTGAAATCCCGCTCGCCGGTGGCATCCACCGAGACCACCGCCATGGTGGTGGGGTGGTCTGCATCCACCGCCATGCCGGAAACGTCTACCTTGTTTTCTGCCAGAACCTCTTTCAGATAGCGGCCAAAGGCATCCGCACCCACCTTGCCGATAAAGGCGGTCTGTGCGCCCAGCCGGGCAGCTGCCACAGCCAGATTGGCCGGTGCACCGCCGGGGTTTGCGGCAAACTGGGGGATGCCGCGCGCATCCTTGCCGGTCTGGGTCAGGTCGATCAAAACTTCACCAATCGTTAAAATGTCCATGCGTTTTCTCCTTATTTTTATCCTATAAGCTAAAACCCAACGATCACCGCTGGAACAGATAATGAATGTAAGCGGCTGCACGCTCCGGGTGCGGTGCATTCTGCACTACCCCAAGATAGACCTTGCCAGAAAAACCTGCCTGCCTGACAAACGGCGTGTCCGAAATATCCAGCACGGTCCCACCGGCGTTCAGACCCGACAGTGCATGGAAAGACGCATCCAGTGTCCGCAGATCGAGAAAATAATCATCTGCCAACAGTCGATCCCGTGCATATTCGTCCATCAGAACAACATCTAACCGCTGGGCACTGACTGCACCCAGCAACTTCATCTCCGAAGCATATACATACTGTTCCTCTGCGCGGTCGCTTTCGCTGAGCAGCAAGCCGGACAGCAGATCAACCTGTTGCTTTTTGGTCAGACTCTGCGCCTCGGCAAAGCCGGTGGTAAGCTGTTCCGTCAGATCAGACCCGGCAGTGATATTTACCAGACCAAGGTAAAGCACATCCTCTTTTTTCGTCACATGACGGTAGGCTGCATACCCGAGGATATAGACGACGATGAGCAGGATCGCAATGGGCAGCTTGTAATATGCCCAGATGTGCTCCCACTTTTTGCGCCCATGGAGGGAGCGGAGCGTATCCCGGTCAGTTTTTGTCATGGTCGTATTCCTCGTGTACTGCATCAGGGTCTCCACCGATCAGATAGAGGATCCGAAGCATCAGAAAGGAGCAGAGCATGGCGCAGAAACCCATGCCCAGCAGGAATGCAGGCGTGAATACAAACACTATGACGTACCCCATGATGCCATAGATCGCCGCCATCAGCAGGGTGCAAAACAGATACCGGACACCCACGAGAAACGCTGTTTTCAGGATGCCGAAGGTGGTGTTTTCAAACCGTGCCAGCAGAGGAAAGGCATACAGCAGAACGATGCCGTACAGAACTGCCGCACCAATAAGCACTGCAGTGAGCAGCGTCCAGAAAATGTTTTCGCTCCACATTCGGCGCAGCACAAAGCCATCCGCAGCCAGGAAACTGCCGACTGTCAGCAGGATAAGCCAGAGTTTTGTGGCAGGCTTAAAATTTTCCCGGAACGCCTTAAAAAACATCCGGGTCAGACCATCGTCCCGATCTTCCGCCATTTTGAGCGTGACGTAGAACAATGCGGTCGTAGAAGCCCCTATGGTAACGATGGGCAGGCTGCACACGAGCCATAAGATGTTCAGGTAAGCACTGTAAGTCAATTTCGTCAGCACAGCAAACAGCGGCTTGTCCGTATTGCACAGGTCACGCATGGGGGTTCTCCTTTCGCTCAATCTCCTGTGGATTCGCGCAGGATCAGGTTGGTTTCCGTATAGACGGTGCGATAGTTCAGCGATGGCTCTTCGATGCGGGTCATAAGCAGATTGGCAGCGGTGTAGCCCATGATCTGTCCATGGATATGGATCGAGGTCAGATGGGGGGCAAAGTAGGAAGCCTCCTGACTGTCATCGAAGCCGCAGACCCAGATATCATCGGGAACCGAATACCCCAGCTCATTCAATGCCTTGACCAGATCCATGGCAACAAAGTCATTGGCGCAGACAAAGGCATCCGGCATCGTTTTGAACCGACGTATGGTTTCGTACAGGGATACCGGATAGTTCTGCTGTCCAGATGGCATCGCACAGGTGTTCAGGCCTTCTGTCAGACCAAAGTACTCCACTGCATCCTTATAAGCCATATAACGCTCAAAGAAGGACTGACAGTGGTTTTTATCCCCCGCAAAGCTGATGCGTTTTTTGCCGCGCTGGACCATGTGAGCCACCGCATTCTGGACCTCAATGCGGTTTTCCATATAAAGGCGGTCGGCTTTAAGGGGAGGACGCATATCCATCACAGGGGTGTCTACAAACAGCAGCGGAACATCCAGATCGCACAGCATCTGTGCATAGTCATAGTCGAATACTTCAATGCAGATGATGCCGGCTGTGCGCTCGATATTGAGAGAAGATGGAAGCTTTTTCTCTTTCAGCTCTATGGGAGAAATGCGATGAATGGTCGTACAGCTATGCAGATGCTCGATTTCCGACTGGAAACGATCCAGCATCATGGAGGAAAAGTGAGAGCTGCTCAGAAACTGGGTCGTCAGCATGGCGATCTCCCGTTTGTCACTCGGCAGAATGGAATGCTCTGCTGCTTTTGCAGTGTCTTCCTGAAACAGCGGCAGATAGGCAAACTGCTTATAGCCCATTTCGGCGGCTTTGCGCAGGATCTTCTCCCGTGTGGCATCTGCCAGCACACCGGTATTGTTGATGGCCTTTGAAACTGTGTTGCGGGAAAGCTGCAGTTCGTTTGCAATATCCTGAATGGTGACTTTGGTTGCCATAAGTCATCCTCTTCCTTTTATAAATAAAGTCTGGTGACGGATCTTATTCTTTGCGACTCCAGTATAGTGCAAATGCACAAATTAGTCAAATGCAAAAATGCAAATCATCATTTTGCATATTTGCGCACTTTTGGATTTGTGCATCTGTACAAATCCACAATAATTTTTGATGTATACCATGAATTATCGTTGACATTCGCTTGCGTGAGTGGTATAAATGAATTACAGAGTTTTACATTTGCACAAACGAAGTGAAAAACGTAAAATTCAAAGGTGCAAATGTAAAACACAAATCAAACGGCAAGCAAATCAAAAAGGAGGAGAATGATTCATGAAAGCAAAGACGGCCTCGCCGGAAACGGCTGTGCTGACAGCAGAACGCAAGCTGCACAACACATGGGTCTACATCAAACGGCATTGGCAGCTTTACCTGTTGTTCCTGCTGCCTGCCGTGGCGCTGACGCTGGTGTTCAAGTACGCTCCCATGGGCGGTGTGCTGATCGCGTTCCAGAAGTACAATCCCTTCAAGGGCATCTGGGGCAGCGAGTGGGTAGGCTTCAAAAACTTTACCCGCTTCATGTCCTCGCCGGACTTCCAGCGCTATCTGATCAACACCCTGAAGCTGAGCGTCTACGGTCTGCTGTGGGGCTTCCCGATCCCCATCCTGCTGGCATTCCTGCTCAACCGTATCGAGAGCAAGAAGATCAAGCAGAAGGTGCAGCTGGTGCTGTATATGCCCAACTTCATCTCGGTCATCGTGCTGTGCGGCATCGTCCGAGTGCTGCTGAGTGTCACCGGTCCGGTGAACGGCCTGCTTCACACCAGCATCAACTTCATGACGCTGCCGGAAGCATTCCGCCCCATCTACATTATCAGCGGCATCTGGCAGGGTGCCGGCTGGGCATCCATCATGTACACCGCATCACTTTCTAACGCCAGCAAAGATCTGAAGGAAGCTGCGATGATCGACGGCGCAAACCTGATCCAGCAGATCATGACGGTGGAGTGGCCCGCCATTAAGGACATGGTCGTTATTCAGTTTATCCTGCAGGCAGGCAACATCATGAGCATCGGTTTTGAAAAAGCCTATGCCCTGCAAACGGACCTGAACCTGAACACTGCCGAGATCATTGCAACGTACGTTTATAAAAAGGGCCTGTTGGACGGCGATTACAGCTTTTCCACGGCAGTCGGTCTGTTTAACACCGTTGTCAACGTCATCCTGCTGATCGCAGTGAACAAGATCGTTGCCAAAATGAACGATGGCAAGGGCTTGTAAGGAGGGGTTTACCATGGCAAAACAGAAAAAATCAAAAATGGCCCTCTACACCAGACAAGATAAGATCATCCTGTACTGCGGCTACGCACTTCTGGGCTTGTTCCTGCTGGCGATCATCGTTCCGATGATCTACATCGTCATCGCGTCCTTTATGGACCCGGTCACTCTGCAAAACAAGGGCATCTCCTTTGATTTCAGCAAGTGGAGTCTGGATGCTTACCAGCGTGTCGTTTCGGACAAGCAGATCTGGGTCGGCTTCAGGAACGCAGTGCTTTACTCGATCATCTTCACCATCATCTCGGTAGCTGTGACGATGCTTGCCGCTTATCCCATGTCGCTGCCGGACTTCAAAGGCAAAAAGATCTTCAACACCTTGTTTGTGATCACGATGTTTTTCAGCGGCGGTCTGATCCCCACCTACCTGCTCATCAACAATCTGGGTCTGCTGGATTCCATGTGGGCGGTCATTCTGCCGGGAGCATTCAGCGTGTGGAACATGATTATTGCCCGTACCTATTATCAAGGCGTCCCGCGTGAGCTGCGCGAAGCTGCGGATGTGGATGGAGCCAGCGAGATGCTTTACTTCTTCAAGATCCTGCTGCCCGTCTGTATGCCGGTGGTGGCAGTTCTGGCCCTGTGGCAGTTCGTGGCAATGTGGAACAGCTACTTTGACGCCATGATCTACCTGAACAGCGCATCGAAGCAGCCGCTGCAGCTGGTGCTGCGTTCCATCCTGATCCAGAGCCAGCCGGAATCCGGCATGATCGCAGATATCCAGAGTACTGCCGAACGTGCCAAGATGGCAGAGCTGCTCAAATATGCAACCATTATTATTTCCAGTCTGCCGCTGCTGGTGATGTATCCCTTCTTCCAGAAGTATTTTGATGCCGGCATCATGGCTGGTTCCATTAAGGGCTGAGGATATTCCAGAATTTTATAAGCAGGTACGCTCATCTGTTACACGAAAAAAGAAACACGAAAAAGGAGAAAATACCATGAAAAAGCTGATCTCTCGCCGCAACTTCCTCAAGGTCTGCGCTCTGGCGGGCTCTGCCGCTGCTCTGTCTGCCTGTGGCGGCAAATCCACCGGCAGCGGCGATTCTGCTGCCGCAGCTGTGGACGTGACCGGTGCCGTTACATTTCCGCTGTCCGAAAAGGTCACCTTTACCGGTATGACCAGCTTCCCTGTGGGCAGCGAACCCGAACCGAACAACCGCACCATCTTCAAGCGTCTGGAAGAGCAGACCAATGTGCACATCGACTGGACCGCCATCCAGTCCGACCAGTGGAGCGATAAGATCACCCTGAATATGTCCAACCCCAACACCCTGACGGATTTTGTTTTTACTGCTGATTTTACCGACAGCAATCTGCTGCGCTACGCAGATCAGGGTGTCATCCTTAATCTGGAAGACTACATTGACAACAATATGCCTTATCTCCAGAAGGTCTTTGAGCAGTACCCGGAGTACCGCACCATGTGCACCGACAGCGATGGCCACATCTGGGCACTGCCCTGGATCGAGCAGCTCGGCTCAGAAAAGACCGCCATCCAGACCATTGGCAATATGAGCTTCATCAATACCAAGTGGCTGAACTTCCTCGGTCTGTCGATGCCCACCACAGTGGACGAGTTTGAGCAGGTGCTGATTGCATTCCGTGATAACGCCGCTTCTATCAAGGCAGAGTATGGCATTGACGGCGACATCATCCCCATGTCCTGCATCGTCAACAACGGCGATCAGGACCCCAGCATCCTCATCAATGGCTTTGGCGAAGGCTACGGCGATGCTGACAAGGACCGCCATATTGCCGTTACCAATGACCGGAAAGTTATCTGTGCCGCCACCCAGCAGGGCTACCGTGATGGTCTGGACTGGCTGCACAAGCTGTATGCCGAGAAGCTCATCGACCCGGAGTGCTTCACGCAGGAGTGGTCCACCTATGTTTCCAAGGGCAAGGCTGGCCGCTATGGTGTCTGTTTCAGCTGGGATGTTGCCAACATTGACAACCTGACCGACTGGGAGCCGCTGCCCGCCCTGACCGCCGATACCCGGAATATCACTCCGCAGAACGGCTCTTTCACCAGCGGCTTTGCCCGCGGCAGATGCGTTGTCACCGCAAAGGCGGATAACCCCGCATTGGTTTGCGCATGGCTGGATCAGATGTACGCACCCCTCCAGTCTCCGCAGAACAACTGGGGTACTTACGGCGATGCGGAAGGCTTTAACATCTTTGAACTGTCCACCAACGATAAGGGCGAGCCCATGCTGAAGCACGCTCCTCTGGGCGATGCTTCTCCCGTGGAAGTCCGTGAAGCGCAGTGTGTCAGTGGACCTCTGGCGGTTCTGGATGATTACTATGGTGTATACGTTACCTGCCCGGACGATGCACAGTATCGTCTGGACTGGATCAAGGAGATCTACACCCCGGATATGAACAACGATTATGTCTATCCCAATGTCTTTATGAGCAGCGAGGACACCGAGCAGGTCTCTAACCTGCAGGCAGATCTGCAGACCTACATGAATACGCAGAAGGCCGACTGGATCATGAACGGCACTACGGATGCAGAGTGGAACGAATATCTGAGCAAGCTGGAAGACTACGGCCTGTCCGACTATCTGGGCATTATGCAGAAATATCTGGATGCTTACTACGCATAAGAATTCTTTCCTTTGGAGGATTCCATGAACGATTTGACTTTACAAAAAGCCCGTGCCTATGAGGCCGAGCACGGCGCTGCCATTTCCCCGGCGGAACGCCCTGCTTACCACATGACTCCTTATGTGGGCTGGCTCAACGACCCCAACGGCTTCTCTTATTATAAAGGGAAGTATCACCAGTTCTATCAGTATAACCCCTACGATGTGCGGTGGGCGCCCATGCACTGGGGTCACGCGGTCAGCACCGACCTGCTGCACTGGGAGTATCTGCCCTGTGCACTCGCCCCGGATTCCCCGGCGGACAACGGCCCCGGCTGCTTCTCCGGTTCTGCTACCGAGATGGATGACGGCAAGCAGCTGCTGATGTACACCAGTGTGGTGGCAGAAAAGCAGCCCAATGGGGAGATGCGGGACATCCAGACCCAGAGCATTGCCATCGGTGACGGTCTCAACTACGAAAAGCCTGCCTGCAACCCGGTGCTGACCCAGAAAGACCTGCCGGAGGGCTTCAGTAAGTTCGATTTCCGGGACCCCAAGATCTGGCGTGAGGCCGACGGCACCTACTCCGCCGTCACCGTCTGCCTGGCCGAGGACGGCAGCGGCGCAGCAGCACTGTTCCAGAGCAAGGACGGCTTCGACTGGCACTTTGTCACGGTGCTGGAACGCTGCAACAATCAGTACGGCAAAATGTGGGAGTGCCCGGACTTCTTCCCGCTGGACGGCAAGCAGGTCTTGATGCTCGGCCCCATGGAGATGCTGCCCAAGGGCGAGTTCCACAACGGTCACAACGTGATTGCCTTCATCGGCAATTACGACCAAGCCACCCACACCTTCACCAAGGAAAACGTGCAGCTGATGGACGGCGGCATCGACTTCTACGCCACCCAGACCACCCTTGCCCCGGACGGCCGCCGCATCATGACCGCATGGCTGCAGACATGGTCGGACACCGAAGATAAGCCCAAGGGCTGCAAGTGGTTCGGGCAGACCATCTGCCCCCGGGAGCTGCACATCAAGGATGGACGCATTGTTCAGGCCCCGGTGCGGGAGCTGGACGCCGTCCACGGCAAGCGCACCCTGCACGAAAATGTGACGGTGCAAAGCGAAACTTCTCTGGAAGGCATCAAGGGCCGTGTGGCCGACCTGACCGTCACGGTGCAGCCCGGCGAATACCGCTCCTTCACCCTGAAGCTGGCCGCCGATGCAGACCATCACACCAGCCTGACCTACGACCCCTACACCTCCGAGCTGACACTGGATCGCAGCTATGCCGGTTCCCGTGCCGACATTGTTCACCGCCGCAGCTGCAAGGTGCGCAGCCAGAACGGTGCCCTGAAGCTCCGCATCCTGCTGGATAAAAACAGCATCGAAGTTTTCGCCAACGACGGTGAGCAGACCATGACCGCATGGATCTACACGCCCCAGTCTGCCGACGGCATCACCTTTGCCGCCGATGGCAAAGCAACTGTTACGGTGGAACAGTTTGAGCTGAATCTGTAACCTGATAATCCTTTCATTTCTCCTTCATTGAATACAGCCCCGCTTTGGCTTCTCCTTCGCCAAAGCGGGGCTGTGTTTGTTATGTCATTGATCTTCCAGCCTGCCGTGGTCGCAACCAAGCGAGAGATAATGTCCAATCTCCCCACCCAGCACAAGCTGGGCATACTCCAAGGGCTTGTTGTAGAGCAGCCAGTCCAGCTCTGCCCGCTGTGCCGGGGTGTTGCCGTATTCGTCCTCCACGTTTGGCGTATGGCGTAGTTTTTGCTGGAAATCCATCAAAAGAAAAAGCCTGAAACTTCTCGGTACATCAAGAAGTTTCAGGCTTTGTTTCGCTTAAATTGGAGCTTGTCGGGGCAAGGCCCCTCCATCTTGCTGGCGCAAGACCGCTCGGCCGCTTAAAAGCCCCACTGGGGCTTTCATTGCTGCGCAAACGCGGAATTTACTGCTCAATCGGCTTCATCGTGGGGAACAGCAGCACATCGCGGATGGAGGCGCTGTCGGTGAGCAGCATGACCAGACGGTCCACGCCGAAGCCCAGACCGCCCGTGGGGGGCAGGCCGTACTCCAGTGCGTTCACGTAGTCGTAGTCCACTTGTGCCTTGCAGTCGGGCTCGATGGCCTTGCGCTCGGCCACCTGACGCTCAAAGCGGCCCTTCTGGTCGATGGGGTCGTTCAGCTCGCTGAAGGCGTTGCCGTACTCGGTACAGTCGATGAAATACTCGAAGCGCTCGGTGAAGGCGGGGTCGTCCGGCTTGCGCTTTGCCAGCGGGCTGATCTCCACGGGGTAGTCGTAGATGAAGGTGGGCTGGATGAGCTTGTCCTCCACAAAGGCATCAAAGAACTCGGCCAGAATGGAACCCTTGGTGGGCACCTCGGGCAGCTCCACGTGGTGCTCCTTGGCGGCGGCGATGGCATCCTCGTCGGACTTCCAGTCGTTGAAGTCCACGCCGGAGTACTTCTTCACGGCTTCCACCATGGTCAGGCGCTCCCAGTGGCCCATGTCGATCTGCTTGCCCTGATAGGGGATGACCATGCTGCCGCAGATCTTCTGGGCAAGGCGCTTGTACAGCTCCTCCACCAGATCCATCATGCCGTGGAAGTCGGTGAAGGCCTGATACAGCTCGATGCTGGTGAACTCCGGGTTGTGCTTGGGGTCCATGCCCTCGTTGCGGAAGATGCGGCCCACCTCGTACACGCGGTCCATGCCGCCCACGATCAGGCGCTTGAGGTACAGCTCGGTCTCGATGCGCAGCACCATGTCCATGTTCAGGCTGTTGTGATGGGTGTAGAAGGGGCGGGCAGAGGCACCGATCTCGAAGGGGGTCAGGATGGGGGTGTCCACCTCCAAAAAGCCCTTCTCGTCCAGATAGGCGCGGATCTCCTTCAGGATCTGGCTGCGCTTCACGAAGGTGTCCTTCACCTCGGGGTTTGCAATCAGGTCCACGTAGCGCTGACGGTAACGCATCTCGGTGTCGGTCAGGCCGTGGAACTTCTCGGGCAGGGGACGCAGGCTCTTGGCCAGCAGGGTCAGCTCGGTGGCGCGCACGCTCAGTTCGCCGGTCTTGGTGCGGAACACCTCGCCCTTCACGCCGATGATATCGCCCACGTCCAGCTTCTTGAAGGCGGCGTAAGGCTCTTCGCCCAGCTCATCGCGGCGGACGTACAGCTGAATGTCGCCCTTATCGTCCCGCAGGTGGGCAAAGCTTGCCTTGCCCATTACGCGCTTGGACATCATACGGCCAGCCAGCGCCACGGTCTTGCCGCTGTCGGTCTCGTTGGGCAGGTCGGCAAACTCGGCCTTCAGATCGGCAGAGTAGGCATCCTGCGGGTACTTGGTCAGGGTGAAGGGGTCGTGGCCTGCAGCCTGCAGGTCGGCCAGCTTCTGGCGGCGCACCTGCACCTGCTCGCTCTCGGACAGGCCCTGCGCCGGGTTCTTCTTTTGTTCTTCCATGGTTTCTCCTATTCGTTTGGCCTGCTCAGCCTGCAGCGTGGGTAATGTTCAGCACGGTGTACTCCACGGTGTGGCCGGTGGGCAGCAGCACTTCGGCCTTGTCGCCCACAGCCTTGCCCAGCAGAGCGTGGCCCACGGGGCTTTCGTCGCTGATCTTGCCGTTCAGGGGGTCGGCTTCGGTGCGGCCCACAATGTCGTACTCCTCGTTCTCGTCCTCGCCGGTCATGAGGATGGTGACGTGGGTGCCCACAGAGACATTGTCCACGCTCAGCTCGCTCTCATCAATGATGACGGCGTTCTTGATCATCTGCTCCAGTTCGGTGATGCGGTTCTCCACCAGACCCTGCGTATTCTTGGCCTCGTCGTACTCGCTGTTCTCGGAAAGGTCGCCGTGGCTGCGTGCTTCCTTGATCTCTTCGGCCAGCTCCTTGCGGCGCACCGTTTTGAGGTATTCCAGTTCTTCCTGCATTGCCTTCAGACCGGCAGCGGACATCTTGATCTCTTGTGCCATTTGAGAATCTCTCCTTGTCTATTTGTTTTGCACAGCCGCAAAGCCGCACAATAATGCCATTTTGACTACATTATTATAATAGCAAGCCGGGGCTTTGTCAATAAAAAAGGTGCTGGCTTTTGCGTGCCAGCAGACAGGTCTCCCTTCATTCACGCATTTTTTAGGGCGATTCACGCAGGTTTGCTTCCAAAATCCAGTAAAGTGTGAGATAATCAAGGTATTGTAATACATACCCCCCCCCCGTAAAATACGAGGGGAAAAAGGAGGCATTCTACATGAAACTACGCAAACTTGCAAGACAGCTGGCCGCAGCGGCGGTGGCGGGGGCCATGGCCCTGAGCCTGTGCATGCCCGCACTGGCCCAAACGTGGAACATCAGCAATCAGCCGGGCTTCAGCGAGGTCTATTCCATCACAGTGACGGGCACCACAGGCGGGCGCACCGTGGAGCTGTTTGGCGTAGATGCAAGCAACGAAGGCTCTTCGTCCAAGTACACGGAGACCGACGAGACCATCCTCTCCGGCAGCGGTGCCACCTACACCAGCCTGAATGGGTACGGTGCGCCGGTGAGCGTGGCGCTGGACGGGCTGGGCGTCATGTTGGAGGATATTTCCGGCAGCGGTGCCTGCATCCGCACCTACGGTGACGCGTCGGTAGACCTGCGCGGCACAAACATTCTCACCATCCCGGGTAATTACGGCATCTGCTCGGATGACGGCAGCCTTACCCTTGGCGGCACCGGCACGCTGAACATCCGTAGCGGCCACGGCATCCGGATGGGTGACAGCTTTACCCTGAACAGCGGCATCGTGGACATCGCCGAAACCGAAACGTCCACGAAGGCCCTGCAAAGCGGCATCACGGCGGACACCATCACCCTGAACGGCGGCCGCATCCATGTCTCGATCGCGCCACCCACTTCGGAAGATTACTACAACGATGCGCTTTCTGCTCGCAAAGGCATTTTCATCCACGGCGGCAGTGTGGAAGTGAAGACTGCTGCCAACACCGTCTCCGGCGCCGATGCCGTCCAGCACCGCGCCCTTTACAGCCGCGATGGCGACATCGTTATTTCCGGCGGCAGTGTGCAGGCGGAGGGCGGCGAGCTCTACGCCGAGAGCGGCAGCATCCGCATCAGCAACGGCGAAGTAATCGCGGATGTGCTGTGCAGCGACAATGGCCTGACCATTTCCGGCGGCACCGTGACCACCAAGGGCTTCAATGTGTCGGGCCCCATCGTGCTGTCCGGCGACGCGAAAGTGACTTTTGATGGCTATCTGGGCGATCTGAGCCGGTTCGACCTTTCCGGCCTGACCACCGATGGCTACCTGCGCTACAAGCCGGACCCGCTTGACAGCGAGGACTACGTTGTTGTTCCCGGCACGCTGGAACCCCAGCCCGGCGGCGACGCAGGCAATGCTTCCGGTGACGCAGGCGGTGCCATTGCCGCCGTAGTCCTTGGCAGCGCAGCCGTGTGGGGCGGCTACGAAGTGGTGACCCGGGTGATCCTGAATGAACTGCTGCCCGAAGGTGCAGCCATCCCCGCAAACCGCGGCCAGCTGGCATTGCTGGTATGGAACAATGCAGGCAGGCCCGAACCCGCCGCACAGCCCGCGTTTGCGGATGTGGCCGACGCTGACATGGCAAAGGCTGCACAGTGGTGCGCGGAGCAGGGCATCATGGAAGCCAAGGGCGCAGACACCTTCAAGCCCGAAGGCTGGACACCGAAGTTCAACGTGATCGAAACCTGGAATAAGGCATTCCCCAAGGCAAAGTAAATTGTAAATTTTCTCGTACAAAAGACGGTGCTTTTTGCGTGCCAGCAGACAGGTTTCCCTTCATTCACGCATTTTTTAGGGCGATTCACGCAGGTTTGCTTCCAAAATCCGGTAAAGTGTGAGATAATCATGGTAATGTAATACATACCCCCCGTAAAAATACGAGGGGAAAAAGGAGGCAATCTGCATGAAACTACGCAAGCTTGCAAGACAGCTGGCCGCAGCGGCGGTGGCGGGGGCCATGGCCCTGAGCCTTTGCATGCCCGCACTGGCCGAAACGTGGGATATGTCCAACACGGAGAAATACCCCAACGGCAAAGGCTCGTGGATCTCCGTGTACCGCTATGCGGACAACGCCGACTACCCCGAGCTCAACGGCCAGTTTTTGGATATCTGGAATAGCAGCGACAAGCCAGACCCAATCAAGGAAAAAGACGACGCCCCTGTTTTTTCGGGCCGCTTCGAAACGCTTGACTTGAACGGTAATGAAGGCACCACGGTCCATGCCACGCTGCAGGATGCCCATATAGAATACAACGCCGATTCAAGGCACACCCTTACTACGTCTGGCAATGTCGAGCTCACCCTGAGCGGCAGCAACACGGTCACGCACAACAATACCAACAAGCTGGCCATCGACATTGACGGCAACGGTTGGCCCGACCAAACCCCGGGGCTGCTCACCATCCAGGGCAGCGGCAGCCTGACGGCCGAGGCACCGTCCAGAGGCATCCGGATTCAGAACGGCACGCTGGATGTGACAGACGGCACCGTGAACGCGACCGCTGCGGATAACGGCATCTATGCCCTAGGCAACACCGTACAGGTAAGCGGCGGCACCCTGTGCGCAACTGCCACCGGCGAACACGGTATCGGCATCGAAGCCAGCCATAACGGCCAAGTAACGGTGAGCGGCGGCAAGCTGACGGCCAGCGGCGGCAGCTGTGGCATCGAAGCCAGCGAAAACGGTCGTGTAACGGTGAGCGGCGGTACCCTGAATGCCAGTGCCAAAGAAACCGTCGCCATTACAGGTTCAAGCATTACGGTAAACGGCGGTGTGCTGAATCTGGAAGACAATACGGCACCCGTTGGCATCCTTTCCGAAGATCTCAACGTAACGAATGGTTGGCTGACGGCAAAGGGCCAGACCGTGTCCGCGAACAACATAACGGTTTCCGGCGGCGTTATGGAAGCAGGCGTGCTCAACTGTAGCCGGCTCAACGTCAGCGGCGGCTGGGTGGAAGCCGACACGCTGAAGCCGAAGGAGAATGAAGCCAGCAACCGCACGATCAAGCTCAGCGGCGGCAACGTAAAGCTGAAAAGCGTGCCCGACAGCAGCTTCATTGTCAGCTTCTCCGAACGGGCGCGGCTGACCATTACGGAGCCCGTCTCTGAAGAAGCGGTCAGCGCACTGGTCGAGGCTTTCGAGAACGCGCAGGGCGTTCTGTACACCACCGCCTACCTGCGCTACAAGCCCGCTGACGACAACGCTCCTCTCCCGGATGGGGCCGACTGGGACGGAAGCTACGTGGTGTATCAGGGCACCCAGACGGACCCTGACTCGAACCTTGCCACAGGCGACAACAAGCCCCTGCTGCCCAGCGACATTGTCGAGATCGGCGCGGCACCTGAAGGCGACGCAGGCGGTGCCATTGCCGCCGTAGTCCTTGGCAGCGCAGCCGTGTGGGGCGGCTACGAAGTGGTGACCCGGGTGATCCTGAATGAACTGCTGCCCGAAGGTGCAGCCATCCCCGCAAACCGCGGCCAGCTGGCATTGCTGGTATGGAACAATGCAGGCAGGCCCGAACCCGCCGCACAGCCCGCGTTTGCGGATGTGGCCGACGCTGACATGGCAAAGGCTGCACAGTGGTGCGCGGAGCAGGGCATCATGGAAGCCAAGGGCGCAGACACCTTCAAGCCCGAAGGCTGGACACCGAAGTTCAACGTGATCGAAACCTGGAATAAGGCATTCCCCAAGCACTAAAACACGAAGCCCCCGGTATTCGCAGTACCGGGGGCTTTTTGTTGTATTGGGGCAGAGCTTGTGTTATACTGGCACTGCGGCCCTTCTCCGATCCCCCAGTCGCGGAAAGGAGGTGGAATCCCATATGGATAATCTTATCGCGTTTTTCCAGACTGTCGCAGCAGAAGTAGTAGCATACTATCTTTGCAAGTGGCTTGACAGCCTGATGTGTAAGGGCAGTAAGCACTAACACAAGAACCCCCTCGGAGTTGCCGCTCCGAGGGGGTTTTGTTTTTGCATGGAATCCCATGGAAATAGGCCTTATCGCGTTGCCTACCTCTAGTATATGCAATCCCGCGCAAAAGTCAAGCGGGCAGATAAAAATTAACAATTTGCCGTTGGAATGGCCCGCAAAAACCCCCGCTGACAGAGGGAAAAGTGTCAACGGGGGTCGGGGTGATGTCGTATTTCGGTGGGAACTCCTTCAGCCAGAACCTGACGGTTCTGCCAGCTCCCTCGGTGAGGGGGCTGTCTGCGCAGCAGACTGGGGGGAGCTGACGTTTACCGTTTAATCGTCTGCGCTCTCGTCCAGATTGCCCAGCTTCTTGGCCTGCTCCACAACGGCAGGCACCAGCATCTCGGGCAGAACCTCGTAGCGGGCAAACTCGGTGGTGAACCAGCCGCGGCCCTGCGTGGTCTGCCGGATGAAGGTGGTAAAGTTTGCAAGCTCTGCCAGCGGCACTTCAGCGATGATGGTCTGCAGGCCGTCATCGTCCGGCTCCATGCCCAGCACGCGGCCGCGGCGCTTGGTCACATCGCCCATGATATCGCCGGTGTTGTCGTTTGGCACATGAGCCTTCAGGGTGTGGATGGGTTCCAGAATGACCGGGCCGGCCTCCGGCATAGCGGCCTTGTAAGCCAGCTTTGCGGCCATAATAAAGGCCATCTCGGAGCTGTCCACCGGGTGGTAGCTGCCGTCCAGCAGGGTGGCTTTCAGGCCCACCACGGGGTAGCCTGCAAGCACACCCTTTTCGGCGGCAAGGCGCACGCCCTTTTCAACAGCCGGGAAGAAGTTCTTGGGCACGCTGCCGCCGAACACCTTCTCCTCAAACACGACCTGCTCGCTGTCGCAGGGCTCGAAGTTGATGATAACGTCACCGAACTGGCCGTGACCGCCGGTCTGCTTCTTATGACGGCCCTGCTTCTGGCAGGCCTTGCGGATGGACTCGCGGTAGGCGATGCGGGGTGCTTCCAGCCCGATCTCCACGCCGAACTTGTTCTTGAGTTTGGCCTTCACCACGTCCAGATGCTGCTCGCCCAGACCGCCGATCACCTGCTGATGAGTCTCGGCGTTGTTCTCGTAGCTCAGGGTGGGGTCTTCTTCCATCAGGCGGGCCAGCGCGCTGCTGATCTTGCCCTCGTCGCCCTTCTTGGCCACAGTGACGGCCATGAACAGGCTGGGCTTGGGGAACACGGGGGCGGGCAGCTTGACCACGCGCTCAGCGTCGCACAGGGTGTCGCCGGTCTTGGCGCTCACCAGCTTTGCCACTGCGCCGATGTCACCGGCAATGATGCCGTCGGAGTCCACCTGCTTTTTGCCAATGACGGTGAGGGGCTTGGAGATCTTCTCCACATCGCCGGTGCGGGCGTTGGTGAGGGGTTCGCCTGCAGTCACCTTGCCGCTGACCACGCGCAGGTAGCTCAGCTTGCCCACGAACGGGTCGGCCACGGTCTTGAACACGTAGGCGGCGGTAGGCTCGTCCACGGTGCAGTGCAGTTCCACCGGCTCGCCGGCGGCATCCTCGGCCAGCGTGCTGGCTTCGTGCTCCGGGCTGGGCAGCAGCTTGTGCATGTTGAACAGCAGCATATCCAGCGCCTGCTGGTTCACGGCGCTGCCGCAGAACACGGGGGTGATCAGGCCGTCCTTGACGCCCTTGCGCATGCCTTCCACGATCTCCTCGGTGGTGAAGGCTTCGCCGCCGAAGAACTTTTCCATCAGCTCATCGTCGGTCTCGGCAATGGCTTCGCTCATGGCCTCGATCAGACCCTGAAAACGGTGGCCGATGTCCGGCAGGTCCACCTGGATCTGCTTGCCGCCCTCGTACTTGAAGGCCTTCTGGCTGAACAGGTTGATGTACACGGGGGTGCCGTCGTCCAACTTGGCGGGCACCACGCAGGGGCAGACGGTGGAGCCGAACTTGATCTTCATATCCTCAAGGATCTTGAAGTAGTTGGCATTCTCCAGATCGCACTTGGAGACGAACACCATGGTAGCCTTGCCATTCTTGCGGGCCAGCTGGAACGCCTTTTCCGCACCCACAGTCACGCCGCTGCGGCCGGACACCACCACCAGCACGCTCTCGGCTGCGCGGATGCCCTCGTACTCACCGGCCTCGAAGTCGAACAGGCCCGGCGCATCGATCAGGTTGTACTTGATGCCCTCGTACTCCACGGGGACGACCGATGCAGACAGGCTGGCCTTGCGCTTTGCTTCCTCGGGGTCAAAGTCCGAAATCGTGGTGCCGTCCTCGACCCGGCCCATACGCTCGGCAGCGCCCGAAAAATAGACCAGCGCCTCGGTGAGCGTGGTCTTGCCGCTGCCGGCATGACCGGCAATCAGGATATTGCGGATGTTGTTGCTTGCGTATTTCATATCGGTTTTTCCCTCATTTCCGCCGCACGGAGCATTCTCTCCGCTTTTGTGGCATATTTTACAAAGATAATACCACACTCAAAATGATTTTTAAATATTTCGTTTGAAAATTCTGACGAATCAAGCGCCAAACTTCGGGGCAAGGTTTTGTGCAAGTTGCACGGCAGTGCCAAAGTTTATTGTAAAATCCACAGCGATACGCTATAATAAAAGGCAGAATAAAGGCACAAGGAGCATACCAAAATGAAACGCACGGATTACATCAACTGGGATGAATATTTCATGGGCATTGCGCTGCTCACGGCCATGCGCTCCAAGGACCCCAACAGTCAGGTGGGCGCGTGCATCGTCAGCTCGGAAAACAAAATTCTGTCCTTGGGCTACAACGGTATGCCCATTGGCTGCAGCGACGACGAGATGCCCTGGGAGCGGGAGGGCGCACCGCTGGACACCAAGTATATGTACGTGTGCCACGCCGAGCTGAACGCCATCCTCAACAGCGCCCACAATAACCTGAAAGGTGCGCGGGTGTACGTGACGCTGTTCCCCTGCAACGAGTGCACCAAGGCCATCATCCAGTCGGGCATTGCCGAGGTGGTGTACTACGGCGACAAGTACCACGACAGCGATTCCAGCGTGGCGGCGCGGTTCATGTTCAAAAAAGCCGGCGTGAAGCTGACTGCCTATCAGTCCACCGGACGGAAGGCAGAGCTGGAGCTGTGAACTTTTTTCATAGCATCTTGACTTTTGTGTGGGATTGCATATACTAAGGGTAGGAAGTTGGTTAGAACATTCCATTGTATCCACGCACAAAAAAGAGCCCTCTCAGAGTTGCAGCTCCGAGAGGGTTCTTTTTGTGCTTACTTGCCCTTGCGGTGACTCTCAAGCCACTTGCACAGGAAGTGTGCAGCTACCTGTGCTGCGACAGCCACCAGAAAATTGGTTAGAATGGTGTCCATGGTATCCACCCCCCTTCTGTTGCCAGAATGGAGAAGGGCAGCACAGCCAGTATAGCATATCCGACAGGGTATTGCAATTTTTTCAGAATCCCAGTATAATATATAATATAAGTATAAATATACAATGAAATTTGCATAGAGAGGGAAATATACAATGAGCCTGAAGAACCGCAGCTTTTTGAAGCTATTGGACTACACCCCTGCCGAGATCGAAGAACTGCTGGACCTTGCCGCAGACCTGAAGGCAAAAAAGAAGGCCGGCATCCGCCACAATGACCAGCTGGCAGGCAAGAACATCGCCCTGATCTTTGAAAAGACCTCCACCCGCACCCGTTGCAGCTTCGAGGTCGCTGCCCACGATCTGGGCATGGAAGTGACCTACCTTGACCCGTCCGGCAGCCAGATCGGCAAGAAGGAGTCCATCGCCGACACTGCCCGTGTGCTGGGCCGCATGTTCGACGGCATCGAGTACCGCGGCTATGGCCAGCAGATCGTGGAAGACCTTGCCCACTACGCCGGTGTGCCGGTGTGGAACGGCCTGACCAACGAGTTCCATCCCACCCAGATCCTGGCCGACTTCCTCACCATCCGGGAGCACTTTGGCCACCTGAAGGGCATCAACTTTGTTTACTTCGGCGATGCCCGCTACAACATGGGCAACAGCCTGATGGTGGGCTGCGCCAAGATGGGCCTGAACTTCACTGCCTGTGCACCCAAGAAGTACCAGCCGGACGCTGCCCTCGTGGCCGAGTGCCAGAAGATCGCTGCCGAGACCGGTGCCACCCTCACCTTTGAGGAGGACCCCGCCAAGGCCGCCAAGGGTGCCGACGTGCTGTACACCGATGTGTGGGTGTCCATGGGTGAGCCGGTGGAGGTGTGGGCTGAGCGCATCAACGACCTTGCCGCCTACCAGATCAACCAGCAGCTGATGGACATTGCAGGCCCGCACGCTGTGTTCATGCACTGCCTGCCCGCCTTCCACGACCACAAGACCACCGTGGGCAAGGAGATGGGCGAGCGCTTTGGCCGCGATGCCATGGAAGTGACCGATGAAGTGTTTGAAGGCCCCCAGAGCATCGTGTTCGACGAAGCCGAGAACCGGATGCACACCATCAAGGCCGTGATGGCTGCGACCCTTGGCTATGTAAAATAACGGATCACAAATAAAAAAGGGAGGCTGCGTTTGCAGTCTCCCTTTTGCTTTGCCTGTTAGGCTTCCTTCAGCTTCAGCACGCCAGCCTGTACCAGACGCTTGCGCAGCAGTGCACCCACGATGCAGCTCACCACGATCTTGGCGAGGTCCAGCGCAATGAACGGGTACACGCACACCGAAAGCGCATAGCCCAGCTCGCACTGCATCTGGAACACGAACCATGCGGTGCCCAGCACGTAGCAGGCGGCATCGCCCAGCACAAGGCCGATGCCGGAGATCACCGGCTGGCCCTTGCTCTTTTCGATGAACAGACCGCCGATGAAGGCCAGCAGCAGGTAGCCCACCAGATAGCCGCCGGTGGGGCCTGCCAGCTTGGCAATGCCCGCGCCGTAGCCGGAGAACACCGGCACGCCCACAAGGCCGATGAGCAGGTACACCGCCACGCTCAGGGTGCCGAACTTGGGCCCCAGCAGCCATACGGTCAGGCAGATGACAAAATTTGACAGCGAAATGGGAATGGCCCCGATGGGCACGCTCAGCGGGCCAAGCACGCACAGCGCGGCGGCCATCAGCGCAGTGACAGCCATCTGATAGGTGGTCAGTTTTTTGTTTTTCATAGAATAAAATTCCCCTCTGTTAAAAATTTACAAGGCATCTGTGGCCGAGTATAACGCGGCAGAGGGAAGACGGTCAACAATGAAGTTGCAGCAGGGTTTACAATAGGGCGTGTTGTAATGCGTCGTAGAATATGGTAAGATGATAACAAAAAAGATTGACCGCCCTGCTTCCAAACTGTGCGGTCAATCTTTTTGACAAACGGGATGGAAAGCTGACCCTTGCAGTCGGCGCCCCTTCTATGTTTAGAATACCGCATCAGCGTTATTTATCAAGGAGGTTCCCCATGGGTGGAGGACATGTTTCGCGGCCGGACTTCGGGATGCCGCAGCCGGACCCGGCCTACCCACTGACCGAGTTCTACCTGCTTTTGCAGCACGCACTGGACAAAGCGGGCCGCTTTGCGCTGCCTGCGCTGTATGCCCGCGTGCAGGCACCGGCCCGGCACATCTATCTGGACGAGGCGCGGGAATATTTGAGCCTTTCGCCTACCGGGCGGGAGGGGGATATCCGCCTGCTGTCCGGGGGCAGTCTGCAGCTGCTGTACAGCACCCTGCACGTCCAGCCGGACGGCACGCCTGCAGCCCTGCTGCTCACCGAGGAGTGCACCCGCGCCACGGTGGCGGTGCAGCTGCTGCCGCCCTTTGTGTGGGAGGACCCGCTGCCGCCGCTGCCGGACACTCCTGCGGCGCTGACGCTGCAGCTGACCATGCAGGATGTGATGCAGGCCGATACCGACCCGGAAGCGCTGGGCAGAAAGCTGGCTGGCACAGCGGCGAACAAGCGCTGGCTGCACCATCCGAAGGCCGAGACCTTCCTTGCAGAACGGGTGGCCCTGCTGCAGAGAGTATATAAAAGGTGATTTTCATAAATTTTTCCAGCAATGCAATCTTCGGGGGCGTTCAGCCGTGTATAGGGTGAATGTCCCCCGTGGAACACGAATTCCACCAGCCCTGTACAGGCGGTAAAGGAGAGCTTGAAACTATGGGACAGCTGACCAGAAACGAAGTATTTACGCTGGCAGTGCAGAAATACAGCGATGCTGTTTACCGCGCTGCCATACACAACAGCCGATGCACAGCCGATGCCGAGGACGTGGTGCAGGATGTCTACGAGAAGCTCCTGCATTATAATGGTACGTTTGAGAGTGAGGAGCACCTCAAGGCGTGGCTGCTGCGGGTGGCCATCAACCGCTGCCGGGACCTGACCCGCGCAGCCCATCAGAAGGACACCGAGCTGGACGAGAACCTGCCCGCGCCCGATGCGTTTGAGGACGGCAGTGTGCTGGACGCAGTGCGCGCCCTGCCGGAAAACTACCGCAATGCCATCTATCTGCATTACTACGAGGGGTACACGGTGGCGGAGATCGGCCGGATGATGGGCGCACCATCCAACACGGTGCTGAGCTGGCTGCGGCGTGCCCGGGCGCAGTTACATACGATGCTGAAGGAGGAGATCGAAGATGAGGTGGTATGAGTACAAGATGGAGACGGACGACCTCTACGCCCCGGACGATCTGAAGGCAAAGCTGCTGGCCATGACCGACCAGCTGACCGAAGAAGAAAAGGCCCAGCCCATGATGAAAACCGCCGCACCGGTACCGGCTCAGTCCGCCCCGGTGCAGCCGAAGAAGAAACTGATCCACTTCCCCGCAAAGCGGGTGGGCGCACTGGCGGCCTGCCTTGCTGTGTGCGTGGTAGGCTATGGTGCTTTTGCCACCGGACAAATCGGCCTTGGCGCAAAGAGCAGCAGCCCGGCGGTCTATTATTCTGCGGACAGCACTGCGGCGGCGATGGCGGCAGGCGGCGCGGACCGCGCCGCTGTGGACAGCCCCATGGCAGCCGATTACAGTCTGAACACCCTGTCGCTGGAAAGCGGCGTAGACAACGGCGCTGCTGTTTATTCGGAGGACGACGCGGCAGCAGCGGCCCACAGCACCGACCACGCAAAGATCATCTACACCGCGAACCTCAGCCTGGAAAGCAAGGACTACGACGCAGCCCGCGCTGCGCTGGATGCTGCCCTTGCTGAAGCGGGCGGCTATCTGGAATCCAGCAGTGAATACTCGGATGCCGGTGACAGCCGCAGCGTCAGCCTGACCTACCGGGTGCCGCAGCAGAACTACGAGAACTTTCTTGCCGCCGTGGCCGAAGCAGGCAACGTGACCTACAAAAACCAGCAGGCCGACGACGTGACCGCCCAGTACATGGACGTGGAGACCCGGCTTGAGAATCTCAAGAACCAGCGAACCCGCCTGCAGCAGCTGCAGCAGCAGGCCGACAACCTCTCCGACCTGCTTGAGATCGAGTCCAGCCTGACGGATGTGCAGAGCCAGATCGAGAGCTGGCAGAGCCAGATGGACTGGTACAACGATCAGGTGGAAGAGTGCACCGTGTACGTGAGCCTGAGCGAGGTGAGCACCTACTCGCCGCCCAGCGAGGGCTTCGGCAGCCGCTTCGTCAGCGCCCTTTCCGCTGGCTGGCAGAACTTTGTGGATGGCCTGCAGCAGGTCATCGTTGCCCTTGCCGGTGCATGGCCGGTGGTGGTGATCGCAGCCGCCGCCTGCGCAGGGTTTGTGGTTTGGAAAAAGAAGAAAAAATAAATCAAAAAAATACTTGACATCCGCCCGCCCTTGTGGTATTATATTTGAGCAGTCAGCGAGAACCGCTGAGCACAAAGTAAATATCGCGGGGTGGAGCAGTCTGGTAGCTCGTCGGGCTCATAACCCGAAGGTCGTTGGTTCAAATCCGGCCCCCGCAACCACCAAGCGTTCTGAGATCTCTCAGAACGCTTTTTTGTTGTCTGTATCCGATACGAAGAAGGGGCTGCTGCACATCGTTTTAGCCGAAAGTGCAGCAGCCCCTCTTACTGTATCAAAAATTTACACCCACTCGCCGCTGAAATGGTAGCTGCCCACAAGGCCCGCCAGATTGAAGGTCTTGCTGGGGGCTGCGCTCGTTCAATGATGACGGCAAAATCGTACTGCGCAGAGGTGCTTCTTCTATATTTACCATTTACAATGCCCTACATCACCCACGGCTTCCTGCGGGCGGACAGCCGCAACAGCATGGGCTTCATTCTGCTGTACGGCAAAAAGAACGTCTCCCGCTACGGCTTCCGTCACTCGGTGCTGGAGGCCACACGCCGCCCGGTGTGCCATGTCATCCTGCAACGCTGCGCGGGCAGGGATATGCTGGACGATGCCGCTGCCGAGGCCCAGCTGGCCGAGGCGGATGAACTGTTGACGGCTGTGCTTTTTGTTCCGATGGGTGGAAAGTTCTTCCGCTTTCTTGTGATCGTGAAGGTTTTTGCCGGATTTTGTTTACGCACCCGGAAAAAGATGGTATGATAAACTAAGCATAATCGGGTAATATGGTAGCCGGAACGTCCTGCTGCGTGAGCGCCCTCAGGGGAGAAAATCGATGAAAAAATATCTCAAAGCGGTCGTGTCCGGGCTGTGCGCCGCGGCGCTGGCCCTTGGCTGCGTGAGCTGCGGCAGCAAGGTGCTGGAATACGGCCTGAGTGACCTTGCCGCTGCGGACCGCGAGACCGTGGAGCAGCGCATCGCCGAGGGTCAGAGCGCTGCGGACGCAGAAGCCGAGTTCCTGACCAACGATCACTTTGAGGCATGGTATCAGGATATCTGCGGTCAGCTCAAACAGTACGAGGACTGAGCCGACGGAACACGCTGAGGAAAAGAGGTGATGGCGATGCTGCGCAGACAGAAGGATACGGATGCCGCCCGGCGCAAAAAAACAGGCAGGCCTATCTTCCGCACCATTTTTAACGCCATGATGCTGGTGACGCTGGTGGAGGTGGTGCTGCTGGCAGTCAGCATTGCCATTACCAATGTGGACGGCAGGCTGAACCAAAACGCCAAGGACATGCTCAACATGCAGGTGCGCAACCGCGTCAGCTACGTGCAGGACCTGATGCAGGATGCACAGAACCTGACCGATTTGTCGGAGCACATCAACAATACCGTTCTTGCCATGCAGGAAGAAGGCCAGCTCGATCTGGCCGAACTGAACACGAGCCGTGAGAAGAGCGACGCACTGCTCACGGCCATTGCGCCGGAGTTGGTGAGCACCCTGCGAGCAAAACCGGTCAGTGGCATCTTTGTGGTACTGAACACCGTGAATCTGCACAACCTTGATGTGGGCTGCGGCCTGCCCGGCATCTACCTGCGGGATCTGGACCCGGATGCCCGCCCTTCGGAGGACAACGCCGATCTGATGATCGAGTGCGGCAGCTCGGCGGTGGTCAAAAAGCTGGGCATCACCACCGATAAAAGCTGGCAGCCCACCTTGCGCTACTACGGCCTGAAGGACAACGGCTTTTTCAAGACTCCCTTCCAGACCGCGTGGGAGGACGGCGCAAGGCTGAACGCCGAGGATTACGGCCGCTGGACCACCAGTGCCTATAAGATAGGCAACGACAGCCGCACCGCCATTGCCTACTCCCAGCCGCTGATCCTGCCGGACGGCACGATCTACGGTGTGGTGGGTGTGGAGCTGCTTACCAGCTACCTGCAGACAAAGCTGCCTTACAGTGAACTGCAGGACGGCAATACCGGCACCTACTTCTTAGTCTCCACCACTGCTGATGAGGAAGATACCTCCTTTATCGTCAGCAAGGCGGTCACTTCCAGCGAGGATATGATCACTTCGGAAGCACCGGCCGGCATGATGAACTGCGAACTCCGGGCGGACGAGTGCTGGCTGACGCTACGGAATAAAGACTATTATGCCGTGGCCCTGCCCATTACTCTGTACAGCCGCAACGCGCCATTTTCCAATGAGCGCTGGCTGCTGATCGGCACCGTGAACAGCAAGGTGCTGTTTGCCTTTGCAGACAATGTGCGCAACGTGATCGCCATTGCCATTGTGTTTACGCTGGTGCTGGGCGCGCTGGGCAGTCTGGTCATTGCCCGCAATCTGGCCCATCCGGTGGAGCTGCTGTATCACGAAGTGGTGGACGGGCAGGAGAAAAAGCAGTTCCCGCAGCTGTCCCATACCAACATCCGGGAGCTGGACCGTCTGGCCGATGCACTGACCAGCTTGAACAGCGAGCTGCTGAACAACTCCACAAAGTTTTTGCGCATCATGGACATGGCCAGTGTGGAGCTGGGCGGCTATGAGCTGAGGTTCGACACTGGCAGTGTGTATGTTACCGATAACTTTTTTGCGTTGCTGGGTGCCCCCCAGCCCAAGGATCACTTCCTGAGTGTGCGCCGCTTTGAGGAAAAGCTGAGCAACATCCAGCTTTCCCATCCCTGTACCACCACGGCAGAGGGAGACAAGATACTCACCATCCGCAGGGAGGGCGAGACCCGCTACATCATGCTGCGCGTCACCAACGACCAGACCACGCAGGTGGGGCTGGCTGAGGACGTTACCGCCCCCACGCTGGAGCGCATGCGTATTGAGCACGAACGCGATTACGATATCCTGACTGGCCTGTATAACCGTCAGGCCTTCCACCGTGTGAGCGAAGAGCTGTTCCACGATCCGCACCAGCTGGGCGTTGCAGCTCTGATGATGATGGATCTGGACAACCTCAAGCACATCAACGATACCTACGGCCACGACTGGGGCGACCAGTACATCCACCGCACTGGCCGCTGCCTTGCGGAGAACACACCCAACGGCACTGTGGTGTCCCGCCTTTCCGGCGATGAGTTCGTGCTGCTGTTCTACGGCTATTCCAGTCAGGATCAGATCCGTGAGAAGATCCGCATCCTGAGCAGCGCTATGCAGAAGAGCGTTGCCATCCTGCCCAGCGGCAATGAGCTGCGTATCAGCATTTCCGGCGGTGTGGCGTGGTACCCGGCCAGCGGCACCGATATGGACACCCTGAAAAAGTATGCCGACTTTGCCCTCTATCAGGTCAAGCGCACCAACAAGGGACATCTGGAAGAGTTCAGCATGGAGATCTACCAGCAGGAAGCACAGGCCGCACAGCTGAGACGCGACTTCCAGCAGCTGCTTACCGAGGAGCGGGTGTACTATGTGTTCCAGCCCATCTTCTCGGCCCGCACCGGCAAGGTGATGGCCTACGAAGCCCTGATGCGCTCCGATATGGAAGCGCTGCGCTCGCCCGCTACCATCATGAAGCTGGCGCGGGAGCAGGGCGCACTGTATGAGATCGAGCGGCTGACCTTCTTCAAATCGCTGGAGACCTTCGACCACCTGCGCAGCGAGGGCCTTGTGCGCAGGGACACGATGCTGTTCATCAACTCCATTGCAAGCGTCTGCCTGCCCAGAGAGGACAGCGAGTATATGGATAGCCGCTGGCATGAGCTGCGCCGTCAGATGGTCATTGAGATCACCGAGGAAGAGGAGATTAACCACGAAGCGCTGGAGGCCAAGCGCCATGCGCCGGGCTTCTCCGGCATGTTCGCGCTGGACGATTACGGCAGCGGCTTTGCCAACGAGAACAGCCTGCTGGAGCTTTCGCCCCGGTTCATCAAGGTGGATATCGCCATCATCCGCGGCATCGATACCGACCCGGACAAGCAGCAGATCGTGCAGAACATTGTGGCCTATGCCCACCCGCGCAGCATGCAGATCATTGCCGAGGGCGTGGAGACCGCCGCCGAACTGCGCAAGGTCATCGAGCTGGGCGCGGATGCGCTGCAGGGCTACTTCCTTGCAAAACCTGCCGCCGTGCCGGCCAAAATAGCACCTGCCGCCCGGAAGGTCATTGCCGAGTACAGCTCTGCATCCGACAGCGGCTGAATACGAACGTAAAAAGTCCCGCAGAAATGCGGGGCTTTTTGCATCTGCCACTGGCGTATTACAGTTTGCTGCGGTATACTGGAACCGGGCAAACAACAGCACAGGAGGTGCTTTTTTATTATGGTACAGGTAGACCTTATCACCGGCTTTCTGGGCGCAGGCAAAACCACCTTTCTGCGTCGGTATGTCCGGTATCTGGTGGCACAGGGCCACAATGTCTGCATTCTGGAAAACGACTTCGGCGCAGTGAACGTGGATGCCATGCTGGTGCAGGACCTTCTTGGCCCGAACTGCGACCTTGAGACCATCAGCGGCGGATGCGACTGCGACACCCACCAGCGCCGGATGCGCACCAAGCTCATTGCCATGGCCATGCGCGGGTTCGACCGGGTGGTGGTGGAACCCAGCGGCATCTTTGATGTGGACGAGTTTTTTGATGTGCTGCGGGACGACCCGCTGGACCGCTGGTATCACATCGGCAATGTGATCGCCATAGTGGATGCCATGCTGCCGGAAACGCTTTCGCCGCAGGCTGAGTACGTGCTGGCATCCGAGACGGCCAACGCGGGCCGGGTGCTGGTCAGCCGTACCCAGCTGGCCGGGCAGCAGCAGACCGCTGCCGCCGTGGCCCACCTGACCCGTGCGCTGGAGGGCTGCAAGTGCTCCCGCCGCTTTGCGCCGGAAGAGATCATCACCAAGGACTGGGCACGGCTTACCGCTGCCGACCTTGCCGCCATTGCGGCCTGCGGCTGCAGGCAGGCCAGCTGCGAAAAGCTGCATTTTGACGAGCACGAAGCCTTCAGCTCTCTGTGCTTTCTGGAGCAGCACCTGACGCTGCAGCAGCTGCAGGCCGCTGCCGACCACCTGTTTGCGGATGCCGCCTGCGGCCATGTGCTGCGGGTGAAGGGATTTGCACCGAACCCGCAGGGCACCACCGGCTGGCTGGAGCTGAACGCCACCGCTGCCGGCAGAACGCTGGAACCCATCCCGCAGGGGCAGGATGTGCTCATCGTCATTGGCGAAGGACTGGACAAAGCGGCCATTGAAGCCCGGCTCAAGGCCTGTATTATCAACACAAAAACAACAGAATGGTGAAAAACAGAAGGAGAAAGAGAAGGAGGTCATGAACAAGACCCGGCAGGCTCCCTCGGCACGGCGCATCATCGGCATGGTGGTGGGTGTTATCATCATCGCCTTTGGCCCCTTCATCCAGTTCTTCGATGGACATTTCTCCCAGAAGGTGCTGAAATATAAACAAGAAAAGGAATAACAAAAAAGGCGTGGGCCTCCGAATGGAAGCTCACGCCTTTTACGATTACGATCAGAACTTGAACAGCGGGGTGCCGGCCAGCACATCGCCCTCGGCCAGCATCTTCAGCTCGCCCATGTCATCGCCGTTGGTCACGATGATGGCGGTAGCGGTGGGATGGCCTGCGGCGCGGATGGCGTCCAGATCCACCTTCAGCAGCGGGGTGCCGGCCTTGACCTTATCGCCCACCTTGACCAGTGCCTTGAAGCCCTTGCCCTGCATCTCCACAGTGTCCATGCCAACATGGATCAGGATCTCGATGCCGTCCTCGCTGGTCAGGCCCACGGCGTGCAGGGTGGAAGCCACCTGTTCCACGGTGCCGTCAAACGGAGCATACACGGTCTTGCCGGTGGGCTCGATGCCGCAACCGGGGCCAAGGATGCCCTGTGCAAAGGTCTCGTCGGGGATGTCGGCCTGTGCCAGCACCTTGCCGCGGATGGGGGTCAGAACGGTCTTGCTCTGACCGAAGAATTTGACAGTCTCTTCCTGCTCGGTCTTGCCGCCGAACAGCTTATCAAAAAAGCCCATGTTAAAATACCTTCTTTCCGATCATTTCATAGAGCCAGCTGGCCGGAACGCTGTCCTGCAAGGCCCACCGTCTCCAACCCATTGGTCTACCCAAAAGATACCACATTGTGAAAGGAATTGCAATTGGTATCCCGCATAAAACCGGCAGAAAATCTTCGGCAGGGTCACATCAGGTCGATCAGCTGCTCGATCTCCTCCATGCGGGTGGCCCAGCTGGTGGCAATGCGCATCACGGTGTGGGTGTCGTCGTACTTCTCCCAGAAGCCGAACTTTGCCAGTGGCTCCAGCGCTTCCAGCTGGCTGTTTTCCAGAATGGGGAACACCTGATTGGTGGGCGACTCCATATAGAAGCGGTAGCCCTTGGCAGCAAGGCCCTCCTTCAGACGGTCTGCGGTTTCGATGGCGTTCCGGCTGATGCGGGTGTACAGATCGTCGGTGAACAGCACATCGAACTGCAGGCCCATCAGACGGCCCTTGGCAAGCAGCGCGCCCTGCTGCTTGACCATAGTCATAAAGTGGGCCGGTGCGCCGTGGGGGAACACCACGGCCTCGCCGCACAGCGCGCCCACCTTGGTGCCGCCGATGTAGAACACATCGGTCAGGCGGGAGATATCCTGCAGGGTAACATCGGTACCCTTGGCCATCAGACCGTAGCCCAGGCGTGCGCCGTCCATGAACAGGGGCATGTGGTACTCCTGACACACAGCGTGCAGCTCTTCCAGCTCAGCCTTGGTGTACAGGGTGCCGTACTCGGACGGGTGAGAGATATATACCATGCCGGGGAACACCATGTGGTCGTGGTTGGCATCGGCATAGAAGGTGGCGCACCAGTCGCGCACATCGGCGGCGCTCACCTTGCCCTCGTGGGCGGGCAGGGCAATGACCTTGTGACCGGTATACTCAATGGCACCGGCTTCGTGTGCAGCCACATGGCCGGTGGCAGCAGCCATCACGCCCTGCCAGCGCTGCAGCATGGACGCAATGACGATGGCGTTGGTCTGGGTGCCGCCGGAGATGAAGGTCACGTCTGCATCCGGACAGCCGCAGGCAGCGCAGATCTTTGCTTTGGCGCTGGCGCAGTAGGGGTCGGTGCCATAGCCGGGCACCTTTTCAAAGTTGGTCTCGGCCAGCTTTTGCAGGATGGCAGGGTGTGCACCCTCACAGTAGTCGTTCTCGAAATACAGCATATCGTTACTCCTGATCCAGTGAGATAAAGTGTTGATAGGGCTATTCTACTACGGGGGAGAGGGAGTGTCAAATCGCGTCCCTCTTTACGGCAAAGGATTTTTACTGTATCTTTAGTTTTTCTATGGTATAATGCGGGAAACGGAATATATTATTTGGGAAGGGGAATGTGCATGAAAAAACAGACGCTTGTGCGGGATGCCACCGTAATGCTGCTGGCTCTGTTCGCCGCCTATGCCATGGTGATGCTTACACAGGCCGTTATGGGCCGCATTGAGGGCGTAGCAATGCTTATCTTTATGCTGGCGGTATTCGTCACCTCTATGTATACAGAAGGTTATGCGTGGGGCGTGGCGGCTTCGCTCATCAGCGTGCTGGCTGTGAACTTTGCCTTCCTCTCACCGTATTTCGCCTTCAACTTTACCCTGTCGGAAAACCTGTTCTCCGGCCTTGTGATGCTGGTGGTGTCCATCATGACCAGCACCCTCACCACCCGCATCAAAAAGCAGGAACAGCTGCGTATGGAAAGCGAGAAGGAGAAGATGCGTGCAAACCTTCTGCGCGCGGTTTCTCACGATCTGCGCACCCCGCTCACCTCCATCTACGGTGCCTGCTCCACTGTGATCGAAAATTATGACTCGCTGGATAAGGAAAAGACCATTAAACTGCTTGGCGAAGCCTGCAGCGATGCCCAGTGGCTGACCCGCATGGTGGAGAATCTGCTTTCCGTCACCCGCATCGACAGCGAGAAGGTGACGGTGCAAAAGACCCCCACTGTGCTGGACGAACTGCTGGATACGGTGCTGGTCAAGTTCCGCAAGCGCTACCCGGAGATCCCGGTGGAGTTGGAAACGCCGGATGCCTTTATCGTGATCCCCATGGATTCCATGCTCATCCAGCAGGTGCTGATGAACCTGCTGGAAAATGCCGCTCTGCACGCCGAGGGCATGACAAAACTGACCTTGAAGGTGTTCACGGTGGGCAATCGTGCGGTGTTCGAGGTGACGGACGATGGCTGCGGCATCCCCAGAGAACGGCTGAAAACGCTGTTCTCCGGCACCGACCCGGATGTACCGGCAGACAGCCGCAAGCACGGCATGGGCATCGGCCTTTCGGTGTGTGCGGCCATCATCAAGGCGCACGGCGGCGAGATCAAGGCCGAGAGCCGTCTGGGTGAGGGAACGACCATCCGCTTCTGGCTGGAGACCGAAGAAATTGAAATGGAGGATGCAGAAGATGAGCAATAACAAATTCAAGGTCCTGATCGTAGAGGATGAGGCAAATATCTGCAGCTTTATCGAAACGCTGCTCACCACCAACGATTATCAGGCTCTGGTGGCTCATACCTGTACCATGGGCCTGACTCTGTTCGCCTCCCACAACCCGGATCTGGTCATTCTGGATCTGGGCCTGCCGGACCGGGACGGGCTGGAATTCATCCGCACCGTGCGGCAGAAGTATATGACCCCCATCGTGGTGCTCTCGGCCCGCACCGACGAGATGGATAAGATCGAAGCGCTGGATCTGGGTGCCAATGATTACATCACCAAGCCCTTCAGCACCGGCGAACTGCTGGCCCGCGTGCGCGCTGCCCTGCGGCTGAACCGCTACAGTGCTATGCACGGCGGCAATGCCCCGGCGGGTGAGTTCCGCGCACAGGGAATGCGCATCAACTATGACCGCCGTAAGGTGTTCGTGGACGAGCAGGAGATCAAGCTGACCCAGACCGAATACAACATCGTGGCGTTCCTTTCCCAGCATGCGGGCCGCGTGATGACCTATGCGGCCATTGTCAAGGCCATCTGGGGCGATACCGACATCGGCAGCACCAAAAAGCTGCAGGTGAACATGGCCAATATCCGCAAAAAGCTGGGCAGCCGTCCGGGCAGCAATGCCTATATCCTCAATGAGCTGGGCGTGGGCTACCGCATGATCGACGAGGATGCCCGCAGCGGGGAGATCAACGAATGATACTTGCACTGATCCTGTTTGCTGTTACCTATGTATTGATGCTGCGGCTGCAGCAGTACCGCCCGTGGGTGGCACTGTGCAGTGCGGTGCTCTTTATTGTGCTGGGCGAGGCAGGGGTCTACGAGTTTTCACTCCGCGCCGCGCTGCAGGCCGTGGATTATAATGTGCTGCTCATGATGGCGGGCACCATGGGTACGGTGGCACTGTTCATCGAGAGCAAAATGCCTGCCCGCCTGGCGGAAATGCTTATCGTCCGTGTGCCGGATGTCAAGTGGGCGGTGTGTATGCTGGCGCTGTTCGCCGGTGTCATCAGTGCTTTTGTGGACAATGTGGCCACGGTGCTCATGGTGGCACCGGTGGGCCTTGCCATTGCCCGTAAGCTGAAGATCTCGCCGGTGCCGGTGCTCATTGCCATTGCGGTGTCCTCTAACCTGCAGGGCGCGGCCACGCTGGTGGGCGACACCACCAGCATCCTGCTGGGCAGCTTTGCCGACATGAATTTCTTCGATTTCTTCTGGATGCGGGGCCGTCCGGGCATCTTCTGGGGCGTAGAGCTGGGCGCACTTGCTTCGCTGGCAGTGCTGCTGTGGCTGTTCCGCCGCGAGACCCAGCCTATCGCCGCAAAGGTGGAGACTGAGGTGGAGGACGATGTGCCCACTGCCCTGATGCTGCTGACGGTGGGTCTGCTCATTGCGGCATCTTTCCTGCCGGAGCCTGCAGCCGGGCCGCTGCACACGGTGTACGAGCTGCGCAGCGGTCTTGTGTGCATGGGGCTGTGCCTGTTTGGCGTGGCGCGCGCCTGCCTGCGGGCAGGGTCGGCAAAGCCGCTGGCGCATGTGCTGGGCGAGCTGGACTGCGATACCCTGCTGCTGTTGTTTGGCTTGTTCATCGTGATCGCGGGCATCCACGCGGCGGGTGTTATCGACGCAGCAGCCCGGCTGTTCCATGCCGTGGCAGGGGAAAGCCCTTTCCGGCTGTTCACCCTGCTGGTGGTGGTGTCGGTGGTGCTTTCGGCCTTCATCGATAACATCCCTTACGTGGCCGCCATGCTGCCGGTGGTGCAGAGCATCGCCGCCCTGATGAACGATGGCGTGGGCGTGGAACCCTATGTGTTTTACTTCGGCCTGCTCACCGGTGCAACGTTGGGCGGCAACCTGATCCCCATCGGTGCTTCGGCCAATATCGCGGCCATTGGCATTCTGCGCAAAAACGGCGAGACCGTCACCACCCGCGACTTCCTGCGCATCGGCGTGCCCTTTACGCTGGCTGCCGTGCTGGCAGGCTATGCGTACCTGTGGCTGGTGTGGGGCAAAGTCTGATCTTCTGGCCTCCGGAACGGCTGCCTGCTGAAGAAAAAACAAAGAAACTCCGACCCTCCGCACCGCCGGAAAATCGGCCTGCAAAGGGCTTTTTTCGCGAAAGTATGACGTTTTGTAGTGAGGAAAAAGTTTTTTTGAAAAAATGCTTGACAATTCTGCCATATCTGGTATAATAACTATCGTTCCGAGCGTCACAGCTCACGAATACAACAGAATATGCGGATATGGCGGAATTGGCAGACGCGTTAGATTCAGGTTCTAATCGGGGCAACTCGGTGGAGGTTCAAGTCCTCTTATCCGCACCATGACGAATGTTCTTACAGCATTTAGCTGTCAAAGAACATTCGTCATTTTTTATTTGCTAAATAGCGACATCACAGGGGGCGTAGTTCACAACTACGCCTTTTCTTGTATTCACCGACACATCAGGTGTCGGCAAAGGAAGTGCGCTTGGAATCTCGATGGTGCCCACGCAGTTGTAGTGAATGCGGAGCCGCTGCTCCCATACACCGTTGACCTTTTCTGCATTGAACACTTCGATTTTTTCCACCAGTTCATTCAGCATCCGGGGTGTCAGCTTTTTTGCTCTGGTGTACTTGCGAACCAGACTGATGAACATATCCGTTGTCATGGTGCGGCTGCTCTGCTTTTCGATTTCGGAGCGGAGCTGTTTGATTTTCTCGGTCAGCTCCTTTTGCTCGTCCTCGTATCTCCGGGACATTCTGGAAAAGCGTTCGTCAGAGATTTTGCCGGAAACATTGTCCTCATAGATGCGCTCAAAGAGGCCGTCCAGTTCTTCATCACGGGCAAGGAGTGCTTTCAACTCTTTCTCTTTCAGCTTGCGGTCGGCTTCGTCCGCCTGCTGGGAGTGCCCGATAACAGCCTTCAAAAAGTCGTCCTCATAGAGGCTGGCAAACTTGGTCAGCCGCCGAATCTCGCCCAGCACCACTTCTTCCAGAAAGTCTACCCTGATGTAGTGGGTGGATTGGCAGGTGCCACGGTTGCCCTTGTAGTTGGAGCAGTTGAAATACTTGATTTCCGGGTTGCCCTGATTGAAGTGGAAGTGCAGATTGCAGCCGCAGTCTGCGCAGACAAGCAGGCCGGAGAACATATTGTGTTCTCCGTTGCTGGTACGACGTTTGCGCATCTTTCCGCGTTTCTGCTGTACCTGTTCAAATACGGCACGTTCAATAATGGGCTCGTGAACATCTTGGAACACTACCCAATTTTCCGGGTCGTTATGAATCCGCTTCTTGTTCTTGTAGGACTTGGAGTAGGTTTTGAAGTTCAGAACATCACCACAATACTCCTGCTGGTACAGAAGATGGGTAATCGTGGAGCCATTCCACTTGGTGGCGGGGCGCGTCTTGGTCTTTCCGGGACGGCCGATGCCTTTCTGAATCCAGTAGGCCTGCGGCGTCAGGATGCCTTCCTTTTCAAACTGGGTGGCAATCTGTTCCGTACCAAAGCCCTCCAACGTCATATCAAAAATGCGCCGGACAACTTGTGCAGCTTCTTCATCAATGACCCAATGCTTGGGATTGTTCGGGTCCTTGATATATCCATAGGGAGGAAGTCCCATCGGTTCGCCGGAGTTGCCTTTGATTTTATTACTGATACGGCGTTTCTTGCTGATGTCACGGGCATACCACTCATTGAACAGGTTTCGGATGGGTGCCAGTTCATTTTCTCCCTCGGCCGTGTCGATGTTGTCCGAAACGGCAACAAGTCGGATGTCATGGTCTGGGAAAAATTCTTCTGTCAGCCGCCCGACCTCGATATAGTTTCGGCCCAGACGGGAAAGGTCTTTGACGAACACAGCGGAGGCTTTCCCTTGTTCAAGCTGCTGCATCATTTCAACGAAACCGGGACGGTTCATGGTCACGCCGGAAATGCCATCATCCAGAAAGTGAACCAGATTGGTATAGCCTTTTTCCTTTGCAACTTTGGTGAGCAGTTTCTTTTGGTTGCCGATGCTGTAACTCTCGCCCTCCAAATTATCATCACGGGAAAGACGCTCATAGAGAAAAGCGGTTGCTTCACGGGATTTCTTGTTACTCGACTGTTTCATACTCGCTCCTTTCTTGGGACAGTCGAATAGCAAATTCACTTGTACACCTATATTATAACACAATCCGCTTTCTCTGTCCGCTGCCTCCCGAAAGGTCATTATAATTTTTCGCTTTCGGATTTCATCAGCCGGAGAAGAACTTCTCCTAAGGTCTGGGAACTTTCTTCTTTGAACACCGGCTCAACGATAAAGGAGCGATTGCCAATACGATAAGTCGAATCCAGAGTAAGCATCTCTGGATTTTTTGTTTTTTCCGGGTTTGTCTTTTTCGCTTGCATCGTAAAAATCCCCTTTCTTAAAAATCAAAAAACGAGCCAACGGACGGCTGCTGGCAGCAGCCCACGGGAATCTCACCCCTGCATTCCTCATGCAGCCCTACTCATTGCCTGCGACGCTCTGAACGCTCGGACTTTGACGGTAAGGGAGTATCAGCCTGCCTGTATGTCATGGCCCGCAAGCAGCCGCGCTTGCATTGCGGCGTGGTGATGATCGCTCCACTTTTCAAAGAAAAGCATCGTGGCGCACCCGCCGTCCGGCTCGATACAGACAGCAACGTATCCGTTTGCCCTATGATGCACCACCATTGTCCTGCGGGCATATTTTTCAAGGTGCTGTCCCGAAACGTGGAAAGGGTCAGACCGTTTCGGCTCTGGTCACAATAGAGGAAATAAGTTTGATTTCCAGATGGCGTTTCATGTACTCGTCTATGCACACATGAGGCTGACCGTGCTTGTCATAGAGAATGCCTGTACAGAGCTTGTTGATATAACCTCTGTAATGTCGCAAAACCTGTTCAACTGCATCGGTGTCCCCGGCACAGGCAGAACGAATCACCGAGAGCGGCAAAAAATCTCTGCTCGTGTGTTCATAGGAGTTCATTTACGCCTAACCTCCCTCCGGCAAGTGCGCCTTTAGCTTTTTTCGCAGCTCGTTCAGCGTTTTTGCCCGGTGCCGTTGAACAGCACTCCGGGACATTCCCATGAGGTCGCCAATCTCGCCATCGCCCAGTTCCAGAACACAAAACAGAATCAGAATGCTTTGCTCTTGCTTTGGCAGAGCGGCAAACGCATTGGCAACAAGTTCATTGTCGATGTGCAGATCACAGCCGTAGGATGAAAATACAAATTCTTCACTTGGATAATGGTCTACACTCGTGAGCTGCCCCAGTTCTTCCAACGAAAGAACGCTGAATGACTTTTCACGGTCAAGCAGACGTTTCTTATTTCGGTGATAGTTCCGGGCCTCATTTCGCAGCACCGCTTTGCAGAACGCATCGAATCGGTACTGTTCGCCATCGTTGCGAGGGATAGCTTCCATCTTCTCACCCCCTTTCCGTGGGGATGTCGGGTGGATTTTTCCCTTTCCGCTAATATGACACCCGAAACACCCGATTCTACCCGCTTTTTTGAAAATTTCCAAAAATATTTTTTGAAACAGGTAGATTTTCAGATGGCAATAGAAAAGCCCAGCAGACCGAAAACGGCCAACCGGGCATAATGGCAGCACGAAACGCGCAGCAGCTACATCGTATAGTACATAGTAAAAGCCCTGCTGACCCTGTGCGGGAGCAAGGCTTTTTTTGACAGTTCAAAGCTAGGCGTTCGATAGAATATTAGGCGCATAGCGGCATCCTCCTAGTGGCCGCCATACGGACGATGAAACGCTTTGATAAGCAAAAAGAACCGGCGGCCTTGATTTTCTCAAAAGCCGCTGGTTCAAAATGGGCGCGCGGATATGTCTGCTATACGACGGCTTTTTTTCTTTTGCCGTCGTGCGGCAGCTTGCTAACAGGCTATTTCTCTTTATGAGGATTATTATAAAATCCAAATGTTACACAAATGTCCGAGGTGCCTTTGATTTCGACAGACGCCCGCATTTGTTCAATCAGGGATTGCTTTTTCTGTCTGCGGATTGTCCATACA